>JGI24159J19872_10007812_pt1 | contig 14010 bp, 9 predicted proteins | sample Ectturendosymbi4_FD_19872 | JGI IMG/M metagenome (IMG submission 19872) | reverse complement strand
TCTAGTTTCAAATAAAAACTTAAGCGAAACATTTTATCTAGCAGTTGGGCCCTGGCAACCTGAGCCAAAATGGTCAAAAACCTACCCCACTGACGTCACCCACAAAAAACAAAACCCTAAAGAAATTTGTATCGCCAACGAGAAGACTCGCCGAGTGTTTTGAGGGTTTGGATAGCTCTCTAACACAATCGACTGGCGAGTTATGGAGTTGCAAACTGGCATGAAATTAGCACTCGATGTGTGATTTCAAAGTAGGATATACTCATATACTGGCTCCAAATATGTTAACGACCAAATGTTCTGGTCAGATACTGAAGATATTCTTTTACAAAAAAATAAACCAATCTGTATTTTGCTAACAGAACAATTTAGCTCTGCTTTGATTTGTCCAAAATCCTAATATAAATGCAGATATAACAATTAACAAGTTCTCAAGAAGTTTGTTTTGATACTGACCACGATATAAAGTTTAGACTGTGATAAAGTTGTAAACCAACCAGTTATGCATCTCTTATCATAAGTTAATAATGATTTAACTTAAATTTTTTGTATTTGTATTTTCAGTTCCAAAATTGTGCATTGTTTGTCGCTACATCATGAAACACTGTTCCAAACTCAGCGTGTTTGCATAGACAACTGATCCGAAGTTCCCTCCACAACCAAGCTGCAACGGCAACAAGCAAGATGTGCTAAATTATTATCATAGAAAATAAACAGCTGAAACATTTAATAAAGATCAATGAGTTTTCAAGAAGTCTGAAGAATGTGACAACCTTTGTAGTATATTTTCAATCCTGCGAATCTGTCATGAATGCAAAATACACAAGACGAAAAAACAGTGAAGTCAAAACACGAAAAGAGTTAAACAGAACACTGAATACTTGGCATGTTTCTACAAACTGCAGTAAAACCATTATTTTTCAAAACCTTTAATAAAAAATTGTTGTTTTCACTACTCTGACTTTGTTGAAGCAATGATAAATCAAAAGCACTGTGTTTTTTGGACCATAAGGCGCTGTATCAAAAATTGAATGCTAGCTTTCTTTTTTCATACATAAGGTGCATTAAATGAAGCAAAACTAAAATATGTCAAACTGTACTCAACTCTTTCATAACTCCCAAGTGTGGGAGTATAATCGGTCATTACATACAAGGGGGTTTAATCTGTCACATGTGCTTAATCTGCTAATCATGAATAGAATAAAAGTTATTCAGTGTGCGCCAATGCAGTCAGGAGCCTTGTAGTGTGATACCATCTAAGGTATGTTCTACAGTAGCTACTCTGGGAACCATGCACATTGCTCATTGCAGTCATTGTTGGTTTATTTATTACATAACACGATCGTCTGTTTACAAAAAAATCATAACTAGCAATTAAACAATAGCATTTACCACACACAATTGGTTCTGAATGAGAAATCACAACCAGATTTATACACTGGATTCACTGCATTATAAAGCGCACTTTCCATTTTTGAGAAAATTAAAGGATTGTAAGTGCACCCTATGGTGCGAAAAATACAGTACATATTCATGAATTAAATGCAGTAATGTAGTTAATATCAACAGCACCTGAAAATGAAATCAGCTGGCATTGTAGAAGCTAAAGTCTTGGGTAATTGTTCTATGATACTGTATGACGTTTAAAATGAAAATCATACTTCTGGGCTTTAGCAAAGTTGCTTTGTAATTTTGAAAGTTCAGATGAAGTTTGAGAGGAAACCCTTTCAATGCCAAGATCAAAATAAGTTACAAACTGTGAGTCTCAAAGCGTTGCAATTATTATTATTGGAAAAAAATAAGCTAGTGCAAAAATTTAGGAAAAAGATCAAGCTTTCATCAGCATACAACCAAAACTAAGCTTTGAACAAAAATTTTAAAAGAGGAGCGATCCAGAAAACTTTTATCAAGATGGTTAAGATGTGAGTATTTTTCTCCATATACAAAAATTATTGACACAAGGTTAACTTCAAATGCCTTAAATTTTGTAGCCCAACATGAATTTGATTGTAAATTTGTTTGAAACTCATACTGTACAAGAGTCAGTTTACAGTCATAGTATGATGCAGTGATGAGCTTGCAATTCACTCATGTCCCCTCCTTTGTCTGAGGAGGCAGGTTGCGAAAGTCGTGAGTGGATTTTTCTACTGTTGGTCTTTATTGCGTAACAATAACATGGTAACAAATCTTCAAAGGTTCACATTACATTACACATCTTGGCAGGTAATGCAGCGAGACAGTGGCATGCTGATAGTGGTAGGTGACGTACATTTATACTTTGTGAAAAGAACCATGAGTGAGTCTATAGCAATGCTTTCCACAAGTTTGAACAATCAATTATAAAACAGAATCAACCAGCTTCTTGTTATTTCATCAAAATTACCTGCATTAACAAATGTTATACACAAATTACTATGGGCGTTGCAGACTATTCTAAACGACAGTTAAAAACTTTAAGGTTCCCCATTCGAAGAACACTGATCTAAACTGCATCCAAGTGACTACGCATACTTGCTGCAACATGAAAGTCAAACAGCACTACTACACTATGCTGGCTTAGCTACTGCCAGCGGTAATTGTGCTGCAACAAACGTAACCTACAATGAGAATAAGTATATGTAGTCATGTGAACTGTTTATCTCAAGGTACCTGCGCTGATGTCAGTGACTACGTCATCAGATCGTTGTTATGTGTCCACCTTGCTTGTTGGTTCCGTAGCTGTGCAGTGTTAAAGTTTGACCAGTTTTACCACTCAAGCTTCTTCTAAACCAAGTTTAGACTTGTTTCCTCAGAAATCTATGTAGGCCTATGCGAAAGTGATTGATTTACGCAATATGGTCCTGTGAAGCATTAGGTTCATTGCAAATCGATATTGCATCCCCCCCACCAAATTAGCCTGTGTCCGCTACTGGCCACTGCCTGTAGCCACAACCAAAAGGTACAACACTACACTATTCAACAGATGCAGAATTATAAACAGTGATTGCAGCCTTAACTCAATCAGTATTACAATGTCAAGTTTGTGGAAAGTGTGTAGGCTATTCTTTGTCAAGGGTAGTGCAGATGATCACTTGAAATGACCAGTGCATCTACACTTCACTAGCAAAAATCATGTATGGTTTACATGCATGTACCATGTCCACTGGACATACTGCAAGCATAAAAAAGCTAATGAAATTTCCATTTGAATTGATTATAATCAAGAAAACACAAAAGCCAATCTGCATTCACATGTTCTAATCACAATAGCAGCAAGGGCAAATTTCCCTTTTCCTTACAAAATCTATACTTCCATTGTAACATGTTTGAAGCAACATCCTTGAAAACTTTTTTCTGTTGTCTGGTGCTACTAGCCCACTTTTTTCTTAGCTGTCAAGTAGCTTAAGAGGACCCAATGCAAACAAAGCTTATATTGTGGGTTTTTTGGCAGTGGCTAAAGAACTGCCTATGGATCCTCAAATTTGAATCTTATTTGACCACCTCCTGTAACATGACACTTTAGGCTTGATAGAAACATAGTAAATGCAAAAGGTAAACCTAAAAGCTGATCCTAACCTCAACCCTAAAGCTAATCTAACACAAACCCCTGAACCGAACCCCTAAAGTAAAACTTTGGAAAGTTTTGAAAAAAATAAATATAAAGTGGTCCCACAAAACGAAATGTGCAAGCAGTCACTACTACGAAAACATAAGTTGCCAAGGTGAGAGGCAAACCAAAAACCATCAGCACAGCAGACATGAGACACATCTGCTATGCTACCAGGACTACCTCACTTGAGAGACATTCTGCCTGCTTTATTCGAACCACATCATGTGAGGTGGCACTGTAGAAAAAGTTTTGAAATAAGAAGATCCATGGGCGGTTCTGTAGCCACTTCCTAAGTATAGACCAGGGGTGGGAAAACATTTTCTACCGAGGGCCACATTGAAGATTTTATTGCTACCGGGGGCGCATGCTCGTATCACATATATATAATCGCTTTGAAAACTTTAAAAAAGTTCCACATTAGCTAGCACAAAATGAAGGTAATAATAGTCACTTCTGGTTGAGTAAAAATGCAGTTTCGAATTAAACGTGTGGAAAAAAACTTGATAATTCTCATCTAATCGATAAAATTACTTTAACATAGACTCCACAAATGTACTATCTATGTACATGTGGCTGCCCTGCGGGCCGCACACAATGCCCTCGCGGGTCTCATGCGACCCGCAGACTGTAGTTTGCCCACTTCTGGTATAGACTATTGGTCTGAAAGCAATTGTGCAGCAAACTAGTTTCCAGCAAAGCTAACAACCTGCAAAACAGAAAACTTGCTGCAAAACAATTTGCATTTACTTTCACCTAGTAGATTAGACCTACTTGCCTTTACTGACTTAGTTTAGGTGTATCCTAGCAGAGATAAAAGGCAGGGAATGTTTTGCCAGCAGAAATGGTCATATGACAAGAACAAAGCACTTGGATAAGCGTATCGTCCTTGTCACATGATGTAAACCACTACTACTAAAATGGAAGTTGCCAAGGTAAGAGCCGAACCGAATACCATTCACACAGCAAACATAAACACATCTGCTACGCTCCCATGACAAACTCAGCATTTTATTTGAACCGTGTCACACACTAACACACTACAGTGGATCTGTAGCTATTACTAAACCTAAACCCTAAACCTAAGCCATGGCAAACCATAAACATAAATCTCAAAATATTTGGAAACTTTTAACAAGCAAAAAGTACTCCCTTGAAAAGTGTCACCTCTAGTAAAATATTTGCAATGATGAGAGCCGAATTGATGACCACTTGCACAGCAGGCATAGACACTTCCCCTTGATTAGGCTCACCATGCCAATAGTGTAATGAATTTAACATTATATCTGGACAAAAATGGATAGGCTTCAAACAGGTTCAAGTGTGTTCGAACATCAAAATATATCCAGCAAAGCTTTCGCTGCTATCAAAATAAAACAATAGCCTTACAATGCAACAATAGTCTTACAATGCAGTTCAAGCACAGTCACACGGCTAATTCAAAAGATAGCAATACAAACCTACTTTGCAACGACACAGAATAAGAACTGCAGAACCACATTGACAACCTTTTCAAACAAATAGCCTACGCATCATTATGGACCCAGAAAGTTGAGACCACAGCTAAAACCACAAGCATATTTGAGGAAACCTCTGGAATAATTCACTCTGAATGAATTACAGTGAATAGAACCAGTGCAAGTTCTCAAGTGGTGAGAAGTTCGCAGCTTTCCAGGGTTGTTGGAAAAAAACACCCAAAAAAAACCACCCAGGTTTTTTTAAAAAAACCAACTTAAAAAACCTAATAAAACCCATGAAAAACCCACTTTTCACTTTTCCTTTAAAAAATCTACTAAGTAAAAAAAAATAAAATAGGCAGGACACTTATGCAGTTATCTGCAATTGTTTTTTTTTCAGTCAAACAAAACACACAATAACGAGATTTAAAGGACTTGAAAAAAGAACAAATTGGACAGTTTAAGTAAATTCTAATGGTTATCTTTTTCAGTTCTGCAAATTTGGTATATTTTCACCAATTTTTCTGCCGTCTCTAAATCTAAACATTTTCTGATTTTGGAACATACCAAATCATATATTGAAAATATACACTCTGTAGATGCTTAACTAGCAGGGCATGCACATAACTTGACATGAAACTGCAGAGTTTGTGTGGGAGTGGTTTTTCTCTGTTTGCTGTGTGCATGCTTGCCAAGCCTTACCATTTAGGAGTGAACTGACAAACAACACATTGTGAATCAAAGGTGAGGTAACATTGCTTTACCCTANTTTTGAATGCCATAATAGGTATAAGAAGTTGTTATTGCGTAATTGTGAAAATAGTGATATTGCATGATGGAATAAAAACAATTCAGAATGGGGTTTTTCTGTTTTCTTTGAAAAAAGAACAAAATTTTGTGTTGTTTTAAAAGACCTAACCCACCTGGTTTTTTAGTTTAAAAAACATAAAAAAAACAAAAACATGTGGGTTGATTTTTTTTGAAAAAAAACAGGTTTTTCTCAACTGCAGCTTTCACAAGCCTTCTCAGCAGACAACTGAACAAAGATTCCCGGGCAGCTTCGAAAGACTTCACATTAGTCTAAACTCTATTACAGAACCTTGCTACTCCACAAGAATGGCATCTCACAAGGATACGTCCTAGCACTCCTTCCCCAAAAAGTATGCATACACTAATAATAACCCTTGCAATCATGCAATGCATGATGCATGCTGATCATAATGGAGACTGGCAGGTAGTGGAAAGGGTACTGAGAAAAACATGGTAACCGTAGGTAAATAGTAAATACCTCCAGACATGGAAGCTAAAGCTCAGCACTACAAAAATGGTATCGGCAGTCTTTCAACTTAACAAGAAAGCTAAACGTCAGCTAAAAATCTACTTAGAAACAACAAAACTGTACCCTTTAGGTTTTGCTCCGAGCCTAAGTAAATACAGTACCTTGGAGTAACATTGGACAGGTCGCTCACATATTGCCGACACCTTGAGTCACTTCGCAAACACTTGACATTACATGCTGCACTCTTGGGGTGGCTTGCTGGAGTAACAACGTTGCAAAGAGCTGTCTTAGCCTTGTTCCTGTCGACAACAGAATACTACTGTGCTCCTGTATGGTGCTTAAGTACTCATATCCACCTCGTTGATCCTGCCGTCAACAATGCCTTGTGGATTGTGAGTGGATGCTTACATCCTACACCAGGAGGGAACAAACGCCCTATCATTGCAGGCTTTCAACCTGCTGAGCTTCATCACAAAGCAGTCATTTTGTCTCTAGCATGCCATGCCATAGAGCCTGAACGTCTGCTCCACTCAGCGCTCACTTCTCCATTGAGTGGGAATGCACAGCACCTAAAATCGACACACATTTGTAGCCGCCACACAACAACTCATCAGTTCATCTAACAACAATAAGAAAAGTACAGCACTCTGGGCAGAACACCAATGGAATGCGGAATAGTAGAACAACTCTACGAGACTCTGTACTTTCATCTAACATTGTCATTGGCACCCACCCTCCTGGAATAGCCCTGCCAAGAACAGCATGGGTCCAGCTTAACAAAGCCGGCTTTTAGCCAGTTGGACCGATTGCTTCCAATCAGGCCCCATGCCCAAGCCCAAGGGGGCCTCGTGCTGCGCTTAAAATTTACACTTTCAATCGAAAGTGTTTGTGTAGTGTCGGCGCAGGGCCCACAGTATTTTTTAAGTATGGGGCCTGCTGCCATCGAAAATAAATTGACTGCGCCGTTTTTTAATGCTCTCACTCATCATAATTCNTTCTTTAATCGTAACAATGTTCATTGTTTTTCNGGCAATGTGTATCCTAAGTTATTTCAACAGCAACAGACTGCAAAGAGGATAAGGTTTTGAAGCTGTTTTCTGTTTTAATTACAAGCATTTCGTATTTGGCAGGTCAATTTTTAGTAGTTGCTACAAGATAGGGTTTGATAGATAGTTATTGCTGTTTCAACAGTTACTACTACTTGTCTTCTGAAAGTTAAGCTTAGTTCATAATTGCAAATCCCCTAAACATAACTGTACTTCACTTGTCTTTAGCCGAAGAAGGTGGTTCTAACACTTCTGCTACTTTGCAAATGGCTTAACTGTTAACATTAGTTAAAGAAATTTTCTGTTGAAACCGCTACTTTCTCCGCACCGGAAAAAGTCATTTATAATTAAAACTAAGTTTATTTCAAATGGTATTGTTAGGCAAAAAAAGGCTAAAACAGAAAAAGAAATAAAGAGAAAGGTGCTTTGTACAAGTATTTTAGAACAATTACCACAGAAAATGCACACAAACCTCTAGAAGATCCAAGCCACTATGGGGATGGCAACAACACAAGAAGCCTACCTGATGATGTTATGCCAAATAGCTAAAGCAAAAGTTTATGTATGAAAAGTGGCATAAGTTATTTTGAAACTGTTGAGTCTGACAAAGAAAGAAGCTAGTGCATCTGATGAGGCTTGTGAGGATGAAAATTCAAAATTTGTTGGAACCATTGCATAAAAAAAACAATCCTGCTACATGCCCAGGCATGAAGAGCCGGAATGTTAGGGTCTGTTTTGCCCAAAGAAAACCACAACCAAGACAGAATTTTTCCAAAAATAGAATCTGTTGCTGCTACTGCAAACGCTTTAGCTATGGATGTGCAGTCGCACTTCACTCAATACCTCCTCTTTTGAGAAGGTATTGTGTGTAGTAACTCATGAACTTATTGGGTGTCACAAGGTTGTCCGTTGAAGTCGCTGCTGGATAGGTGAAATTGGGGGTTATGCCCCAGACCTCGCTCTTTCACATCAACGATTTGGATCATTACGACTTGATGCCTTACCAAATATTTTAGCATACATCACTAAGTGGGGCCTTGCAAAAGTGCTTCCACTCAAGCCTCACATTTTGACTTGCAAAGCTAAGGCCAGGCCGGACCTGTGGCTTAACCAACTCCACACTGGTGTCAGATGTTTCCGCTGCTATTTACGCAAATGGGGTACTGTATCTATCTTGATGAATCCTTCTACAACCTGTGAGTGAGTGTGGAATAGAAGAACAAGTTAAAAACTGCCGACCATGTTGTCCTCCAATATTCAATTCATCAAACTCCCCACAGGCTGCCCAGCCTGACAGTCCTAGATGACAAAAAAATTCAACAACTGCTCAACACTACTACCAGCACCGAAATCTAGTAATGTATGGCCAAGCATGGATTGCAATGCTAACAATTCGCTCAAACAACTGAGTCTAAATTTCTAAATCTGATTCTAAACTAGTGTTACTGTTACCACAGACTTCTATGCAAAAACCACTAGATTCTTAAAAAAATTAACTATATTTGAAACAATTCACTAGATTTAAATTTTTTGCATCGAATTCTGCAGTTTTGCTTAAAATGACTCAGTTATTTACTTTATTGCCCAAAAACCTACTTCATTGCCAAAAACCTTTGCATCATTATTTACAAGTTATTAAAATAGATGATGCTGAAGCGTGGAATATCTCATACCAACAATCTTCAGGCTTTTCTCTAAAGCTGGAAACGACACCACTCAAAGAATATTTCAGAGCAATCAATCTTACATTATCGGAAGTGACTACGGATACGCCTGGCCTGACACAATTCATATAAAACTAAAAGGGTCAGTTTGTCATTCAAACGGTGTGGGTCTCGTGGTGCAGTGGTTGTGCATTAAGTCTGCTATGCCATTGCCAATGGTTTTCGGTTTGACTCTCATCTTGCCGACTTTACTTTTTTTTCTTCACTTTGTATCAGGCTTACGGGTTGGTGTTAGGTTAGCATTAGCGTAGGATTAGGTTAGGGATAGGTTAGCATTAGCTTAGGGTTAGAGATAGGTTAGGTTAGCATTAGCATAGAGATAGGTTAGCTTAGGGTTAGGTTANGGATAGGTTAACATTANGTTAGGGTTAGGTTAGCCTTAGCTTAAGGTTACGTTAAGGTTAGGTTAGGTTTATCTTTAAGTTTACTTNGTTTCTACTAAGCCTACTGCATTCCCTTCGTGCATTACTNTTNCGTTGCAGGTGGCTTATATGAATAAGTTTTCAACTTTCAAGATCCACAAGCGTATCTATACTAGCCACTGCCTTAATTATTTCCACTGCAGTTCTCCTGCAAAGAAATGAAAATACCGTCATGGCCAACAATGCAGATGATGAACAGCACGGAAGTGAAAACTATAAGAAACTCAAATAAGAAACACTTGTTCGTTCTGGTTTGATGACGTAACCAGAGTCACTAAAACCGATATTTTGCGTTGAGCAATGAGAACTATAATGGTAGTAAAAATAATTTTATTGCAAAAGGTGATATTTCACTACGGCAAAAGAAATCTATTCTGAAGTTTCATAATTTTTGCGTATCTGAGTTTCAAAACGGTTCGGGGACAAAAAATAGGCTTTAACAGTTGTGAATGTATGCAATTTTTAAACATCGCAAACATCTGGGGGAAGCGCATATTTATTTGCAATAAGAAAAAATTTTTCCTTTGCTTTTTTCCTGTTTATTCTTTTTGCAACGCAACTTTTTTCCACTCCGGTTACGTCATCAAACCTCCGCAACCTAGTTCCGCTATTTACGGAGCTCCGCCTTTTACAAGCAACCCAATTCGCATAATCCATTGTTTACCAAAAATCTTTAGAGGGCTGGAAAGTAAAGTTAGAAAAAATGACAACAGATCTTCAAACACATACTTTGCAAAAAATCGTTAGATTGCAGTGAAAAATCACCAGATCACTAGATCTAGTGAAGTATGTACTTTCCACGATGGATGTAAGCAAGGAATCGATCAGCAAATTTGCTGATCGATTCCTTGCTTACATCCATCGTGGAAAGTACATACTTGAATAGAGATATGTGCAAGTTTGAATCACCGCAAAAAGACAAAAGCAGATGGCAGTCGACTGATTCCTCGAAAGCATACATACACACTACTGCTTTTAAGTGTAGATAGTAGATCTAGTGAAATATCACTAGGCGTGGCACCAGTGTAACGTGTTCTAAACTGGCCCCGCCAGTTATTCTTTCGGTGTTTCCCCAAAATAGGAACTTCTTACCAGAGTTAGTCAAAACTTGGGACTCAGTTTGTTTTTGCAGATGCGGAGATTAAGAATGTTTTTGTTGGTAGAGGCAGAGCAGCTTGATTTTTTCTTCTTTTTCTCTACAAGGGTCACTTTACTATTGTTTTAAAATTTTTAAATAAAATTTTATAGATTTAACAGGCGTGTTAGGGATCCGATTCGGGTCCCTAGAATTTCCAATCGTTTCCCCAGAATCAGAGAAAATTATCATCGGGTTCCTCAAATCAGAGAAAATCGAGTCCCTAGAATCAGAGAAATCGGGTACCTACAGATCCATACCGGGTACCTAACATTTTCCTTGAAAAAAAACTGGATTTAATCTTACTTGAAAGTTGAAACATGCTCGCTACTGATCTTGACACAGCGTGTGTTCAGTTTTTCTGAGGTCAAAGGTTAGTTTTGGCAATTCATAGGTGTAGCCTACAGAGATGAACGGATTTAGGTTTTTCAAATCCAAATCCAATCTGGTATTTCATTTTAAAATCCATATCCAAATCCGAAAACAGACCATTTTAAAATCCAAATCCTGTTTAAATCCGAAATCTTATTACTTCTATATTAGTCTACATGTAATCCAACTCAATAGGCTGCGTGAAAAAAATTTGCATCATTATTCAAATTAACTTATGCTGTACCTTTGTTTTACAACGCCATAGTAATTGAAACTTCAAAGACTTCAACGTAAATCGCCAACAATTTCAGTAGCAATGCATTGAGATGCTCAGTTAGTCATACGAGTCAGTTTTAACCACCCTAAACTAGAATATCCTGCAAACAATTGTAACCATTATGACCAAAAATCGAATCAAGTTTTTGATGTACACATGCAACACCTCTAAAAACAATTCCATGAAAAAGGCATGCAGTGGATGACATTTGATCTATTCATATTTTCCAAGGCCATGTCTCTTTTTTAGTCCATTTTTGGCGTTATAAAAATTTTATTTAATAACAATCCACATTAGGCCCTCATTACTGCATAGCCTGTCGGCCAAATTGAATTGTATTAAAAGCTTAACAGGCAAAAAGCGCACGCAAAGTTTTGGCACTAGGCTACAGAGATGAGCGGATTGTGAAATTTTTCAGTCCGAGTCCAGTCCTGATCCGATAAAATTGAATCTGATCCAGTCCTGAACCGCCCCTTTAAAATTATGGGTGTTTATTTTGCCTCATGAGGCAAAACCACTACTGGAGCTATTTTGACTTCAACGTGATTGGTTGAAGGCAAAATAGTTCCAGCAGTGCTTCTGCATCATGAGATAAAATAGACACAGACTTTTGGCACTTCCAAAACACAAGGCAGTGTCTATTTTGTTATCAGAGACAAAAGCACTGCTGGAGTTATTTTGCCATTAGGAATAATGCGATTGGTTGGATTGGTCAAATCACAAGGACCATATTCTTGGATTAACATAAGGTCCTTGTAATATGACCTAAAACCCTAACCTACAATCAAGCCCAAAATGTAAATCCAAAACCTAAATCCGAACCTAAACTCAAAATTAAATGTACACTCAAAACCTGAACCTGGAACCTAATCCCTAAACCTAATCCCTAAATGTCTAAGCCAAAACCAGTGGTTTTCAACATTTTTCAAGCAGCGAGACATTTTGAAACTCAGTTTAACCTATCGACCCCCTTCCAAAAATTTCTAGTCGGACATATGAAATGCAATTGCGTTTGCACAATCGAAAGTCACAATGACTCAAAAATAACGTATGATATCACTATGCCTAACAAAAACTCATTTATTAAATCCATACAATGTGAAAGTAATTATACGAAATATACAATGTGAAAGTAATTATAAATATGTTCATCAGAAGCTTCTCGTGACCCTAGAAAAAAGGAAAATGGCCTCCAGGTTGAAAATCACTGCCCTAAACAAAAACCTCAGACTTCTTGAAAAAGTAGCCTACATAAAAGCATTCTCATCAGAGGAGTGATCTCTACAAGTTAAGTCAAAGGAATTTGTGAGAGAACCAGCGAACACTGGCAAAGCAGGCGTAGACACTAACCTAACCAGCTAACTATATTCACGTTGCTACTAGAACTCAACGTTATATGTGGGCAAAGGTGGATACAGTTCGAATTGCACAGTAATCTCAGCAGAGCTCAGAGTTGCCAGATCTACTTTTTGCCAAGGGGCCAAATCTAGTCCAGTAAGCAGCCAAATTCTAAGATAAGTGGCCAAAAAAAGAGCCAACCAATTTTCCTAATTTGTTAGCAGTTACAAAGTCATGAACCAATACTTAGCAATTTATTGAATGGCAATGTTCCTCAATCACAGTTGTAACTCAACAGCAAAACAAGTAAATGATGAAAGATCGTGAGAGAACAACTTAATTTCCATGTATAGCCATAAACTGAGATAAATTTACAATCATCGCTAAGTGCTAAAGCGATCAACAACAGTCTGAACAAAACCAACAAACACGTGTACCACCTAAATAACAGTAAGTTAGGTAATGCAACAGTTCTCACTACTAGTGTACCTCTGCAACTGCAACAAGTAACAGGTACTCTTATGAACTTACTAAATTTTCATATCAAAACTCATAGTTTCTAAGGATCGTAACAATGTTTGGCTATCGAAAACCTTCAAAATATAGGAATTTGGTGAAAATCTGCATTCAATTAGTCAAAAAAGTGAAAAAATTTGGTTTCTCAAACAGGACTCAGGGTGGTCAGATCTAATCCTTGCAAGGGGCCAAGTCTTTCCTGGAAAAGGGTCAAAAAAGAGCCAAAGGGCCAAACAAAAATTTTGGGGCCAGCAAGTGTTATTTGGGACCAAATTTCCAAATATTGGCCTCCAAAAGATCTAACCTGTCAACCCTGGCATAGCCTTTGCCATTGATGGCAAAATATACACTACCATTTAGCAAATTTGTAAAATCGGGTCACAACTAAAATTTTTGGTATGTTCAGGATAATCATATCGAAACAACAAAAATTTTCTCAATCCGATCCAGTCCTGATCCGCCAATTTTCAAAAAAATTGCAGTCCGATCCAGTCCTGTGCGACAAAAATTGGCTTCAGTCCTGATCCAGTCCGATCCTGTCCTGATCCGTGCTCATCTCTGCTAGGCTGCACAAATAAATAATGATCTGATGAGATGTGCTAAATGTAACTTAGTGGTAGGTATCAGTGATGTAGTCGAGACCGTAACCTCCGAGACCGAGACTTGGCTCAAATTTCGAGACGAGACCTAGACTTTTTCATAAAAACCGAGACCGAGACCTGGAAGTTCGAGACCGACACCGAGACTCGAGACCTCACATATCTCTGATGGTAATTAAAGCTAACTCCTTGAATAATGCAGCAACAAAATATCTGGCACATTGCCAAATATCAAGATAATAAAAATCATCCGAAATTT
>JGI24159J19872_10007808_pt1 | contig 14013 bp, 14 predicted proteins | sample Ectturendosymbi4_FD_19872 | JGI IMG/M metagenome (IMG submission 19872) | reverse complement strand
TCTACATCTAACAATACGTCCTTATGTTATTACGCCACAATACAGTTTCCTTGTCTCTTATTTTCACAAAAAACTACAAAGATGTTCTCCCAGTTTTCACTCCAGGTTGACATATTTGAAACAGGAAGTTGCTTGAGCAAGTAGTTTTAGTTAACATTTCCGCGTATTTTTTGACACTAGAAATCCGGCAATGTCGATTTCGACATTTTTCGTAATTCAATGTGTAATTTTCTGCATTTATTGCTTTTTGCCGATTCTCAAATTTTACCCTGTCGAACAGATTTCTGTGCAGTTTATTTTCGGTCAATAATTCGAATAGAAGCTTTACGTAGCAAATTTTATGTAGAGTTGTACCTAGAACTCCGAAGGTTTTGAAATCGACATCACTGAAGCTCAAGGTATATTTTCTCCCGGAGTTCTAGTGTTAAACTTTATCAATAGTAGTTGTACTTTTGAATGTTCATATATACCTGTTTGAAAGTTGAAACTGGTGTGAACATGCAAAAGGAAATATGCAGAAAACAGGAAAATTTCACATGAGAAAATAGTGGAAAACAATAAAATACATGCAATTGCGTTAAGGTTTCAACTAGTTGAAATCTAGTCACCAGTTATCGAAGTATGACTGGATAAACTTCTCAAGCAAGCAAAGAAGTTTTTACTTTACAAAATCATCCCGCAGGCCAGATTCAACCTTGCAACGGGCCGGTTTTGGCCCGCCGGCCGTATGTTTGACACCCCTGCATTATAGCCTACAACAACGAGTAAAGAGAGTGCGTGTAGAATAATATGCACAGGGACGCTGAAGAATGAAGGCATGGCGAGGGCATTGTCCCCTCTGCCCTTTCAAAAAGCGGACAACGGAGGCTGAGGTGCCTTTTCATAACAGAATCTTAGGTAATTTCATCGTTTATCAAGATCGACTTAAATTTATTGCAGCAATTTGGGCACCCAGAAAATTCAGAATGATTTTCTGTGATTTCTTTTATTATTTTTGAGGTCAACATTGTTGATGAACAGAAACAAACATAATTTGTAACAATTTTTTTTATAAGTTTCGTTTACCCTCAACTTTTTACTGCTCTCCCTGCCCTACAGCTGCCCTGGGGTCCCTGAATATGCATGTTGTGTCAAAAACTTTGCCAAAACGTTGGTTTGCAAACATGAATGTGATGTCATATCATGACGTCACAAACAATGTATATTCAGTAACAATGACCACCATACACCACTACTCAGTACTAGAATTTGGAAGGGTGGCATCCAAACAAGCAGTCGCCCCGGGCATCACCAGACCTCTGCATGCCACTGCCAACTCAACGGACATCTTCACAAACTAGGACTACATCTGGACGGTCACTGTGATACGTGTGGCACTCTGGAAACTGTTGAACACTTTTTGATTCATTGCTCCAAATTCAACAGTCAAAGGACAGAATTAACAAGTAACATCTGCGCCCTGCAAATAAACTTCAACTGGATCACACTCCTTTGAATACCTAAAGCTCAACGCTCTTTCCTGACCTACATAAAACAAACAGGAAAACCGGTATGATAAACCATCCCACATTCTGTCCTGGCACTCCATAGCCCACGAGCTGCACAGTACCAAAAAAACAAAACAAACAAAAAAACAATTTTTCTCCAAGCTTCCATATCAACCTGTGTTGGTCCTCCAGACCCTGATGAGCTTTTTGAGCTGGATGCAATTTCATCTTGAGTTATGTTTTCAAAGATGACATTCTCTGTTTTTGTTTCAGGGGTAGAAATTATCATCATGGCAGATTGTTTTATTTCCTTTGCTTTTAGATGTGTTTCTTGCAACTTGTTTATGATATCTTCAGCAATTTCATGTTTTCCATCAATGTACATTGGCGGTATCCACAAATTTGAGGGCCTTTTTCACTTGTCCTTTTAGCTTAGTTAGTCTCTAGAGAGCTTTGTGTTCAGATTTTTTTTTATTTATGACTGATTTGTTAAGTATTGTTTGAATAGCTTTGCATGCTAAGATAAGTTCTTGTAGCTTTCCATGTTTCCAAGCATTCCATTCTCTTGCTCAGGTATTTGACATTCCTTATATTTTCATTTGAATGATGGTTTCTGGAATACTAGTGGAAGAAGTACTTGTAGCATGTGGATTGCAACAGGCTCCCAATTTTTGCTGTAGTTGAAGAGTCCTATCTGATGAGATACTTCAGAAATTTGTGTTTTTCTAGCTTTTCCTCTTGGGATTTGCATATGATTTATTTTAATCTTACAATTTTTCCTTATGCCTAATTTAGACCTTTGATTGTCCTGATGTCTTTCATTTTGCCCCATACAGTAGGTTGGTAGCCCTTGATTAGCCATCTCGCATTTTTGGTTTTATGGCAAAAAATTAATAATTAATTATTAAGTAAGTGAACAATTAATTGCTTTATTGTTTTTAGGCCATTATTTATGAACCAGAAATGATAAAAAGCTACTCAAGGGCTTTAAAGACTCGTATTATAGCCTACTTTCAAATCAAAGTTTGATTCAAAATTTGGTTCCTGACGTTGGCATCCAGGGCCTGGTAACCTCAGGCCAAAAAGGCTTAAACCTACCCCACTTGTGTCACCCAGTCCATAAAAAAATGAAATCTAAATCTATACAATAGTTTTGAAATTCAAACTAGAAGACTTGTCACATCTTTTAAGTATTTGAACAGCTCTCTAGCTCAATCACTTGGTGAGGTATGGAATTGCAAAGTGGCGCAAAAATAATGGCTTGGGCATGATTTCAAAGAAAGAACACCAAAACTTGTAGGCTGGGTTCAATTTCTGGTTGGGTCACTAAAGACTTTTAAAACATTACATCCTGCCTTGTGCTCAGTGTTAATGGACGGGTGCAAGGAAATAATTCACGCACCAGACCATGATGCCATTGATTTGCCACAAGTATAAGATTCACTGCAAAAGCAGCCCTGTGGTCCAAGATGCATATATAATTGGAGATGGGTGCCCGCCACTTGTGGCACTCCCAAAGAGTACAAAAACCAAGTATAAATGATGAAGTGCGTTAAGCCCTGTGTGATATGTTACACTGTTTTAGGGATGGTATTAAATTTTAACCAGCATTTGGGTAGGCTATACATTACTGTATTTTTTAAAATAATAAAGGTGCATGATGACTCTGTGGGTCTGTGTTGTGTCGTGATCAGGGATAATGACACAATTATCAGGGAATCTCCTTGCTGCTCTTGCTTTGTTTCTCCAGTGTGCCAAATGTAGTTTCTAGTCCTGGAAATATCCCATGTTCGCTGAATTCTTTGCTAGCAAAATTTGCCTAGATACGTTTGTGATTGTTTATCAAATGTAGTAGACAAGTATCTTGATATTGACAGCCAAAATGACATTACTTTCTTATGTCTTTTACAGACATTTTTGAACATTCAGAATTTGGTGGCTTTCTTGTTACTAAATTAAGAAGACATACTTATGTACCTGGTTTATGCAAAAATTATTTGTTACAGGATAAACTGAAATATCAAGTGAAGTTCTTTATAACAGCTTGTTTACAAAACATGGTTTGTGAAGTTTAGCTGAAGTTATAAACAAATTTACCCTCATGGTTACCAGTTCTACTGTGCATGTTTTGCACATCCAAGTGTGCTTCATGTCTTGTGTGGCACTTGCACCATGTTTCAATGAATGCACAGATATATCAGATATTTTATGAGAAACGTCATGCAGTACCTTTCTGATCCTTAAGCCTACTGCTCTTCTTTGAGTAATAAAGCTTTGAAACCTGTTATTATGGAAAATGCTTATCATCTCTTTAGTTTTTAACAGTGAAAACTAATTTCTGTGTGGGTGTTGCTGGCTATATCATTTCATTACGCAATGATGGAAGTGGACCAACCTTCAACATCTGCTGCAACCACTGGGGCTAAGAAAAGATTTGAGGTATGTGCATTTCCACTTCCACCTTAAAGTAGCAAGATCAAAAGACTAGTTTCAAAGACTAATTAATGTGGTTTATCAATCCTAATAAAATACATCAATTCGCAAATTTGTAGAAGTCATTACACAAGCTTGAAATCGTAGCTTTGAATTAAGATTGGTCACCAACTGACAGCAGAAAGTTTCATAAAAGAGCCCAACTTGTCATAAAAATTTTTCCATGAACCTCATGGAAACCTTGAACCTCATGAACCTTAATCAAAGAAATAACCTGCACAAAGGCTTGCCATCAAAGAAAATTAGCTATCTATCAGACATGTGGCGATTACATTGCAAATGTAATCGATTATGATTATTGCCACATGCTCGATTATGAATACTTTAAAAGTAATTACAATTATGATTACATTTGTCTTGAAAGATCCTCAGAAAGCAAACAATGCCCATTTGCATGATTTGATGTAAGTAGATTTTCAGACAAGATAAAATATGAATAAATGCAATTACAAATCATTGAGGAGCAAGCACTGAAAAGAGAAAAATCGTAATGCATTGTTTGCTGAAATGTTTGTGCAGACAAGAGTCAACAAACACTTGTAAGATTGATCAAACAAAAATATTCAAGGTTTAAAATGTTTATTACAGTGGATAAACATCAATGTTTCAACTCTATTATTAGTCAAACAATATCTATCAGGCTTAAACACTTGTCTATCAACACTGAAAAGTCTTTTGTTAGTATTTTTAAATTTGCTAACTATTTCTTCACACTGGGTTACGATGTTTTCAGCATGGCCTTTGGATTGTCTGCAACCCAGCATAGAATTGTGCAGCTTTTTGTTTAAAATGAATAACGATGCCAATATAGCTGCGTATCTGTCTATTGGACCGAAAGTCAATGGTTAACAAAACGTAGCAGGTTTAGTTGAGTTTTGTTACCAGTATCTGGTGGATAGTCTCTGTTCGCATGCTACTGTAGTTACCAACATTGTGGAAAGGTGCTTTTGACTAGGTTAAATTACTTTTATTCGTCTGAAAAAAGTTGAACTTATATTTATGATTGATATAAGTTCACACTGAATATAGATAAATAAAACCAACACCTTTCTTCATAATGTAATGCTTATTCTTCTGTTGGCAAAGTGTCTATTTGTTTTTACCTAAAACTCTTATTTTGTTGCAAAATGTCTCTAGACAAAACATAAACCGCAGTTCATTGCAGTGACATAGCATGAAGAATTCCAAGTTTAAACGCAAAAGTAATCGTTGATCACGATTACATGTCATTTTTAATCAGTTTAATCAATTACGATTACTCAAACAACTGTAGTTGATTACATTTACCCCATGTCTGTTGTCTATAGTTTGATGGTGAATAATATTAGTCAATCAGAAATAAACCTCTTGAAAGCTAATTGTGTTTATGTTATTGTAATATGACAACTCAGGAAATGTGTTCTACTGTAAATGAATGTCTCTTAAATAATGTGTTGCTGCATTCCAAGTTTCTAAAACAACTTTGTCTTCATGGTTTGGTTGTTGCAAAATACCTTGTCAGATAAGCTGAACTGTGATATTCTCTTTGAAACACATCAAACTTTTAGAGTGAAAGGTTGAAACAATATTGATATTGAAGGTTATTTTTCTGACTGCTGGGAGATGTCACTTGCAAACAAGCGAGTTGTAGTATTGAGTTTGTAACATTTTGCTCTGAAGCATGCGGTGCACCTCTGAATGACACACTCAGCTGAGTATGCATTATGCCAAGCTCTTTACATCATTTTATGCCCCAATTTGAGCTAGAACAGCATGTGAAATCTTTGAAATCATTTGCAGAAGACCAGAGTGAACATGCACTGTCATTGACATAATACCACACTGTCTGTCTTCCAGTGTGTTCTTTTTTCTGTTGAGTGTGCTTCACTCACTTTTAATCTTTAACTGACCTACAGTGTTTGTGAAGCTGTATTATTGCATATCAAGTTTACTTCTTTATCCTCATAGGTAAAAAAATGGAATGCTGTGGCATTGTGGGCTTGGGACATCGTGGTTGACAACTGTGCCATTTGCCGCAATCATATCATGGATTTGTGCATTGAATGCCAAGCTAATCAAGCATCGGCTACATCAGATGAATGTACAGTTGCTTGGGGAGTTTGCAATCATGCTTTCCATTTTCATTGCATCTCAAGGTGGTTGAAAACCAGACAGGTAGAATTTTATGTTTGCAGTTTTTTGGATAGTTGCCTAATGCATCCTTTGTCTATAAAAATATCATTGAGTTGGTGTTGGAAATAGTTACCGATTTGTGCAAATATGAATAATTTGAGATCACCATTGGTTTTGCAGTTGTCACATATAGGTTGTTTAGTATTTGACAGTTGTCACCAGCATAGCAAGCGTCAAATGCTCAGGGTTGTTAAATGTATTTTTGACAACCTGTCGTATACCTGTGCTGCAGCATGTAATGAAAGAATTATTGATGTTGATGAACCATTTCAGTAATAGCTCACTAGCTTGTTCACCAAATAGGTTTTTACAATGAAATATTGATAACAAGCAAGACATCAATGAATATTGTGGTAACAAGAAGTACTGTTCTGGCAATTTCTCCTCTTGCATAATGTATGCTGGAATAGGTCTAATGCTACAGTATCCTCTGACATTCATTTTTGCTGCAATACATGTTGTAAACCTATTGGTTTTAGTATTAAAGTAAAATATGAGCAGCTTGGACTGCACATAAAACTATAGAATATTATTTAAAAAATGTCAACTGATAAGCTTGCTTGGCCCCATTTTTTGTTTGTAAATTGTTTGAGGATGAGAAGGATTCTACCATGGTTTTTCAAGTTTTGATTAGTTGAATACAGGCAGACAAACTCACCACTTTGTGCCAATCAAATGGTAGGTATTATTAGTTAATTGTGTAGTTTAAGTAAATTTTCAATTCACAGCAGTAAAACAGCTCATCTGCAGTAACTTCACCAATTGGATATGTACAAAAAGATGTATGCTCTCCGTATAATGTTGAAAGCACTGAACTATGCACTCCTTAAAGGTCTGTACTGTCGGCTGCTCTTTGAACAAACAAGCAATTCATGGATGTTTGTTTTTCAATGAAAATGTCAATTATGGAATATGTGCTGAACAAGCCAGAAAATTTAAGTCTGCTGATGAAACTCTACAAGTGAAAAAGGTGTTTCATGATAAATAATAATTATGCCAAAGCTTGGGTCAGGATGCTGGAATGAAATATGTTATTTTTAATTGTCTCTCATGATGAGATCCAGTTTATACCAGATGGCTGGAGCCGGAGCCAAAAAAATTTAGATGGTGGAGCCGGAGCAAGAAATTTGGTTTCTCGTTCAACAGACATAGTTTGTGGGGCAGCAAGCAAGTTGTACAAATAATGCAATGGTTTTCAGTTTTTGTATAATGGGCCAAATCATTCTGGAGCTGGAGCCAAACAGTTAAATGCCTGGAGCCGCAACCTGAAATTTGAGTTCTGGATCCACAGCCCTGGTTTATACACAGTAAGATCACTAAGAAAGCTAAGATTGTGTGTTTCTAGCACCACAGGCATAAAATGTGAACAACAATGGCATAAAATGTGAACAACAAGATGCAACAAACAGGCTAGAGATTACAAAACACCAATGCAAACTTGGCCGGCAGAGTAAACCTGTAGTCTAGTGGTTCTCAACTGCACTTCCTAGAGCCACATGCGGCCACCAAGCACCCTTTGTGTGGCTCTCAGCAGTCTTTCAATAACACATTTAATATTTTATGTAACAGATTTCATTCTGCAATAAAACAAAACGTGTCAAATTACTTGTGTTGAAATTTTTTAGTGCCACTCTTCAACAAAATTGTAGGTCTGGATTTGGCGCCCTTCAGTGAAAAGGTTGAGAACTGCTGCTTCAGTGAAACAGTGCTAAAGCCTTTATTAGCTTATTTTGTGACAATTAAGTAATCTTGTGGTATTACAAGGGTTGCACACTGGTGAGTAGGTCATTTCTTTCAAAAAAGTAATCGTTCATCAGAAATGTTTGAACAAATCTAGCAAGCCATGTTTACTATTTTATATGGATCATGGCTGTTTTCACACTTGCCCATCGAAAAACATTGGAAAATCCTTGGGCTTCCAAGACTAATTGCAATAGTTCAACAGGAAAATCCTGCCGGGAAGAACATACTCATCACTTTCACAAATCTAAATACTAACCAAGTACCTTATCAAAGCAATGCAAACCATTTCTATTATTTGAAAGAAATATGAAATGCCTTTAATAAAAGAAGCTTCAATATATTGGAAATCATTCGAAGTTTACAGTAAATGCTTCAACCATTCGTTTATAGCAAAGCAAACGTACGCAGCAATTTTAGCAATTTCGGGTGAACACTCTTCAACTTTCAAAAAATCGTCATCGCATAGCAACACTAGCTACTCAATTGAATCGTTTGGTACGCAAACAAACTAATTCAAATCAAGCTCAAAGTTGTCAAAATTATGTCCTTTCGTTTGAGTTTCAGCTTTAGAGTAGAAAGCAAGCGAAGTTTTTTGTCACTTCCAAAAACTTATAAAGAAATTTTACCAGAAAGTTGACAGTATTGACCAAAACGTGGTCGAGGCAATCTGTCTGAAACTTCCCTGAAAGTACGTAATTTAACCCAAGTTTTGACAAGCAATAATCTACTACTGCAAGGAGCCCGTAGCATGTGTTCCACAATGCGGTGAAAGTTTCTTCGCGTGATTTCCGACAGTCACCAGGAATTTCTTTCCATGCCAACAACCATTTAAACAAATTAAAAAAACATCTCGGTTCCGCATCGAGTTTGGTCAATGGCTGTTGGTAAGGATTTTTTAATGCAAGCGCTTGGTTGGCGTTTTAACGTTAACTACATCCCACCAGGTTGAAATTCTTTTAATGTAAACGCTGGGTGGTATCATAAAAATGCAAAATGTTGTGCTTGCTGCCAAGATCGACCAAGGCTTGAGCGACGAAATCGTTAAATACACGCATAGCCTAATTCGCATTTTGTTTCTCAAAAGTAGAAGGGTTCAACGCTTTCAAAGACAGTTTGAGGCAAATCTCACAATTGAGCCGCATTCCAGCTGATTTAATTGCTTCATTGCATTAAAACTACCTGGGAAAAGTTTGGGGGGCATTGCAAAGAATGACATTGCTTTTCGGTTAACGGCATTGTTGTTCGTAATAACAGAAATGACGCGTAATCCCGCTTTTCCGAAACCCTACATAGTACTTTGGATTAGGGCAAACAGGTGTTCGCTGTTGATTCTGTAAGTGAGCGGGATATGCATAGCATCTTTGTACTTAGTTGAGTCCTGCGCGGGTTAATTTTTTGTCCGCTCCCACCCCGCACGCGCAAAATTCAAACCCGCACCGCACCCGCAGACTTCTAACCCGCCCCGCACTGTTTCCGTCCCAAAATTGCACCAGTCGCCGTGTGTCTGAAAACCACTAAAATCATGTAGTTTGTTTCATCGCTAGTTGGCAATTTATTCAGTGGTTCATTTCAAATCCAACGGAAGGTCGGGAAAAACACTATAAGGTAAAAATGTAAAATCTAGTCGAACTTCAGCCCTTCTTTCTCAGAGCACTGTTGAAAAAAGAGTTTGTCGTTCACTGAAGAACTCTTTCAAATTTGCTTTTCTACTATTCACGACATGATCATCGATAATAAACACTCCTTCATTAGCAGCGGTGGTTGCTATCACGCAAAAAGTATTTCCTGCAAGATGGCAGACCTGGAAACTCCAATCTGTGGTCTCGCTACCACTGGAGAATGTCTCTACACCAGCTATGTCAAACCCGCGGCCCGCATGCGGCCCAGGAAACTGTTCATTATTGTGTATGTACAATATGACAGCCTGACTTTATTTTTATAATCTCAAATTCGACATTTTCGATGCAATGGTCTTCAGTGCCTGTTTATCATGTGCATGCACTATGCGCTGGTGGATTTCCACGTGTCCAATGACACCTCGGTGCAAAACTGATTTCTAGTTTTCTGATTTTTACTCATGTGCTCTCTGTACTGAACTGATTTCTAAGTACCCTTGTTCTTCCATTAGAACTAAATTTGCCCATATCATAACAGTTTGGGAGGGATTTGAAGTACCATACAGTCGTTACCAATGCAATTAGTATTCAAATACTCTCAGTAGCTTTAAACTAAATTTTGTTTTGCTAAAATGAATGTAAGTCATGCGATATGAGACCATCACGAAGATGTGACATAATTTTGACCCAATGAGGCATTTCAATTGGCAAAGCTTTTCTGCACGTTTGTATTACAAGCTTTCTGTATCATAAATTTTTTGCTCATGTCACTTTCGCATGCCTTGAGTTAACATTCAGTTACCCGCACAAAGAATTTATTACTCCGCCCCAGACCCCCTCCGCACCAAGTTCAACCCGCACGCGCCCGCATCGCACCAAATTCAACCAGCGCCCGACCCGCACGCGTAAATCTGCGGGTTCCCGCACCCGCCCCGCGCAGGACTCTCGTACTTAGACAGGATGCTGCTCATCATGAAAGCACTCTGATTTCGCTGCTTCTTTGCTGTTCCTACCACCTGTGTAATCAAAAACTGTTGGATGTGAATTTCATCAATAAAAAACCACAACAGTGTTGTCCTCGGCTGCAAGATTTTCACTTTTTCTTTGACACAACACAAAAGCGTGCTGTCGTGATGTTCAGTCAAAGGCCTCATTGAATATGACAGTGTTATTTTTCGAATTACGTTGTAACATGGCAGAAGACAGTTGCCACTTGTGTGGAAAAACCTGTGGTGCAGTGCTGCAGAAAAACAGAAGCGAATACCAGATAATCGTAGGAATAACTATAAATACTTTGCGTCATCAATCGTATTTGCTCATCCATGAAACATGTCACTCCATGATATTTACAGTTTTCTGATTTTAAGGGAATAAGCAGTGACAGAACCATTTGAAAAACTGAAATGAACTAACTATCACAGCAGTTTGTTCAGGGTGACGTTTGAATGTTTATTAAAAGGTCTCGCACAGCTTTGATTGTGCGCAGGCTGTTCACTTTCAAAGGGAACTGAAAATTATCCAGATATGGAAGTTTGACGGAACGCATATAGCAAGTGAGCATTAAGTTCTCGTCAGTCGTTTAAACATTTCTCAACCAAGGTCACTTGATTGTTGCCAATGTGCAGATAGTGAAATCGTTAGTAGTGTCACTGTCAACCAGTTGCCACGGCTTTTCGGTTTGCACCTTATGCTTTACGTCTTCCAAAGTTAGGCAGAGAGCGTATTTTTCCTGTTCCTCGCATTCGTCCTCGCTCTGCATCAAAGCTTTTGATAAATTTGACTGTTCTTTTTAAACTAATCTTTCATTCAAACTCAGCCTACGTGGTGAGCTTGGTCCCGACAAATATTCTGGGCAGTTTGGCATTTGTGAAAGGACAACTGGCAGCAGTCTGGGTACCTTTCAAGGATATGACAGATGTCGGCCAGGTTTTTCATCAAATGCCAAAGTTTTCAGCAAATTTCAGTTTTCCGAGATTTTTTTGAACACCTAAAAATTTTCAAAAGTGACTCGAGTGTGCGCAGACAGCTTATTGAGATATGATCAATTAAAAATTACATACATTAGCTTTTCAGCTGAGAAGAACACACCACCAGGCCAAAAATATTAAATCGTTTCGCAGTAATATTGTGGATCTCCTTATCCTCACCTGCTTTTTCAAAAGTAAGCAAAATCTTATTTGCTAGGAACTACTTTCCAACCGGGCAATAAAAACAACAGTTCTTGGCATGATTTTGTGAATGAAACCATGTTTCTAGATGCCAAGTACTTGTGCGATATGTGCTTTCCTTGCTGTATCGTGTTGGTGCAAAGTCGTTCCTCCGAATGGCATATATCCACTTTTGCTTCAGTGCTTCATCAGCTGGAAATTGGAAAACATCTACTTTCAGGCTACCACCGTAGTTTCCCTTGTTGCAACATGGCATGCTGCATCTCAACGGCATTATTAGGCTAAACAACTGAAGAAGGCAACAACAATATATATGTAACTTGCTGACCTATATTCTTTGTAATTACTGCCGCTGCCAACTGAGAATGCAACGAATTCACTGCAACTTGCACATGACCTTTAACTTAGTTTCATTAAAGGTAAAATGTCAAGAGTGAGTCTACTTCTGTCGAATGCTTATTGCTTTAAGTCCACTGCCAGCAGCACCACGACGTGCTTATACAAATTATTCCAACAGCAACAGCATTTGTTGCAAACTTACAGTGGACTTCCAGTTTTTCGACTCCAGTGGGAGTTCCAGTTTCCTAAAAATGATGACTGCTTTCGTTGACATCATCCAGACGCTGAAGGGCCTTGTTTCGACCCTACTTTATCTTTAGGCTGATCTTCAAGAACAGTTAAGCAAGTTTCAAAAAAGCTGCTGAGCATCACATTATTGCTTATCGTATCTCCTAAGTGTTTTTTTTGACTATGTTACAAAACATGCATGGTTTACATGAAATATGGATCTGAGAAATACTCGGTAGCAATAATTATTCCTGAGCCCGGAATCATCGTGTTTATCTTGTGCGAAGACCTCACTACTGTAAAGACTAACTGTGTTGCGGGACGGGAAGTATTTAGCAACTTAACCAATCTGCTTGGCTTCCTTCACGGACGTCCCTTCGGTAAAGTTGATTGCTTTCGTTTCTTGTGCTGTAAACTGTCGTCAGTTTAAATTCGGCTGCGTCGACATGCCATGGTTGCGCTTTTTTGTTAACACTTTTCTGAAAATGTCAACTAGAACAGCGTTCCCAATCAATGGGCCGCGAAGTTCCTGCAGCAGGGCCGCCAAGCATTTAAAATGTTAATTTTCTGGTGTTTAATTAAAACATTTTTTTTAATTTAGTGACTTTCTGTTGATTAGGTCTAATGAGCAAGCTCAATTTTCCATTAAAAGAGTAAATTGCATGCGTTGTTGATATTTTGTTTCCTTCTACCGTCACAATTTGTTCGTTGATGTTTCACCATAATATCTCATAGTGGGCCCCACGAAAACTTGTCTTGAATAAAAATGGATAACAAGCTGAAAAACGTTGGGAAGCACTGAACTGGAGCAACCTGTCTTTTGTTTTTGTAAGTTACAGGTCGCAGCTTCACGAACCACACTTGCACACATTTTATTGCAGTTCACCATTCAAGTCTGCAGTCGATCGTTTCCTTTTTTAGCTCCCAAAACATTAGTGAAACTTTCGTCTAGGCAACCTTTATAATAATAATAATACTGTAGTAGTTTACTGCTGACGCGTGGTCCATACAGACGCGATCATGGACACAAGAGCACAAAAAATAGTTAGCCACACAGTAGCGCATTACAGAATCGGTTTTGACATAACCAACACGGAGAGGAGCAAAACACTTCACCATCGCCACAACTCTATTGCCATCCTCACGAGCACAAAAATGGGTATTCATGCAGAAGCGCATTACAGAATCGGTGTTTGCACATGACCAACATTGTAAGGAGCAAAACACTTTAACAGCATTTCTTACTTTTTTTGTATGCTTGGTGTGTACACATTGCCCACACATTTTTTACTGCACAAAAGCAATACTGATGAGACGCGAAAACCGAAACAATTCACCAACAACTACTGCATTTGGTCTCCATCAAACAGGAGCGTTGAATGATTGAGGAAAAATGTAGATTTGTAAAAGGCATCAGACATCTGAAGCGAACGAATGAAAAAGTTGGATGAAGATGCGCATCGCATAAAAAGTCGATACGAACTGTTTCTTAGTCGGGCATCAAAGGTTCTGACACAATGACTAACGTGGTGTGGGCGAACACTTACATTTCTGGGTATGTAATGCGTAATTTGATAGGTATTGTTGTACGCAGCACGTTAAGCGCTTCATACTGGTCTTTGTGTATTTGCTCCACAATTGTTAAGCATACACTGGCATGCAATAGGCACGAAATTACAGTGTTTTTTACTGCAGGAGAGCACTGATCAAAAGTGCCTCTGAGTTTGTTTGCTGCACAGTATAATGATTTCACTTGTCTCTGAATAT
>JGI24159J19872_10007807_pt1 | contig 14013 bp, 7 predicted proteins | sample Ectturendosymbi4_FD_19872 | JGI IMG/M metagenome (IMG submission 19872) | reverse complement strand
TAAAACAGCAAGCATATGGCGAGTTACAGCGACCCCGGAAAAAATTAAGGCGACCCCAAGTGGGGTCGCGACCCACAGGTTGGAGACCATTGGTGTAGACCTCCGCTCATGGACAACCGCAGGCACGCTCTCCCACGTTGCGCTTCAACGTGCGCCCCGAAGAAGCAGCTGTGAAATGCTGCAGACCTGGGATCTCCACTAATTGCTGACAAATGTTTGTGGATTTCAGGATATGAACTTTACATTGGATCTTGTAACGAAAACCAATGCGCGGCTTCACGACAACTCACTGTTCCGCTGACGTCAAAGACTGATTCGAAGCCGTGGATTCAAAGTAAAGTATTTATCAACCCTTTGGCTCCCGGGCGTGCCAAAATTTTGGCGCAAGGATTTTCCCAAACATTTCCAACCATAACTCGCCAGCCGATTGTGCTAGAGATATGCAAAGCGTCAAGAAATCAGATTAGACGACACTTTTGATTTGAAAAAAATTGGAGGTTTTTGAATTTGAGGTTGTTTGGGCGGTTACATTTTAAGAGGGAGTGCAGGTTTAAGCTTGTTTGGCCAAGGTTATCTGACCCAGGGCTCCCACCCCCTAGGGCTAATTTTTTGTTTTTGTGAAATGACACTAGGCTACAATCTGCATCTTTTGAGCTCTTAGTGGCTTTCTTGCGTTTGTGGTTTGCAAGTTATGACAAAAAAATCTTTAATTAATTAATTAAATTCCCTTGGGGTTAATTTTCTTTGTTTGTCCTTTTAAGGTCATAATTTCCTAACCACGCTAGAAGGCTAGAGGCCAATCAAGGGCTCAAAAGATGCGAATGCCTAGTTTCATTACAAAAACAACAACAAAGAATCAGGCCTAGGTGTTTGGAGCCCTAGGTCAGGTAACCTTGGCCAAACAAGCCCAAATCTATACTCCCACTTAATATGTCACCTCCCAAACAATCCCAAGTCCAAAACCTCCAAGTTTTTTTCAATCGAAGATTACTATACTTGCCTGACCGGATCTTTTGAGGCTTACCACAGCTCTCTAGCTCAATCGACTGGCGACTTATGGTTGAAAGTGCTGGGGAAAACCCTTGGAAAATCCTTGCGCCGAAATTTTGGCTCGCGCGGGTCTTAAATATGTGGTTCTGCTCACAGTACTTTGCTCTCAGTACTAGTTAGTGGCAATGTGTGCATTTTATATTGATATACTTGGTTGGTACTATAGGTATCACTTGCCATAGCATTGCTTGTTTAGTGGTGCTAGCGATTTGCAAAAACAATTTAAGTGAAAGAATCACGTTATATCAAAACGTGATTGAAACATATTATAGCTATCCGCGACAACTAAATAACGCATATAAGAAATAAAACATGAACGCGTGAGCATTGTTTTGATCAGGGGTCACCAACGTGGTGTCCGCGGGCACCAGGTCGCCCGCAAGGACCATGTAGGTCGCCCGCGTGCCTGTTCTAAAAATAACATTAGCACGATCAATGTCTTCACATTAAAGTAATTGAAAGTAAATTGAGCGAAGTTTTTATTTCAGAAGTGTGTATTAAACTAGTAGCTCTTCGCATTAATCGGTACACAAGAAGTAGCTCACAGTTTTACAAAGGTTGGTGACCCCTGGTTTTGATGATTCCAAGGATTTTACTTTATTGCTTTATTAAACTACGTCCCCGGATCCACGCAAGTGTTGCTGTGACCGAACAATGGGGATGGTAATGTTTCTTGCAGAATGAAATCATGAGCTGCAGACGATAAAATAGAATAGTATGTTTTTGTTTCATCATTCGCTGTGATGGTGTTCTGGTGAAGAGCTCCACAAAGTGCGTTGTTCTCACAAAAGAAGCACTAAATGCTGGACGATCGCACATACGAGAGAATATTCTGAAGAAATCGTTATATCCCAGATGAATGAAAAATTACCACTTTGAACAAAAAGTGTTTTCGAAGTTTGTGCAACTTCTACAGTGGATACATTTATTACCGAAAGCTTTGTAATCAAAAAAGCGAAATCGCACGTGAGGAGCCTGGTGTCGAACAAGCAATAAAAGAACTTTCTCATTGTGTTTATACCTGGCGGTCAGCTGTTGTTTTTTGAAATTTGCTTTGGCATTTCGATTTTTATTTATATTAGTTTCGCCAAATTTGTTTTGCAGATGCAGAGTTTCTGGGCGTTTTTACAGCGAAATATGAAAAAAGCAAAACTTATTTTTTGTTTCGGGAGAATAGCACAAACTTTATTCTTGATAAATTCAGCCGCGGAGAGGTGGAGGGTACATACGGAATGGTTGCTAGAGTCTGCCAGGCAAGTTTCTAAACCTTTATTTGACTATAGTTATTCAGAAATGAATGATTTACTCTGAATATCAAATTAAGAATATTGAACCGTTTTCTTCTTTGAGTTTTAACTTAAGAATGAAATTGCGATTTTTCAAAATATACACTTTCACAGTGTTGAAGTTCTAAGGATGACATTATTGCAGCCTTGTCTCCACTGCGTTTACATGAATTTTGCAACATGCTTTAGAATGACCAAGGTGGACCAATTAACTTGGAAAATAATTGGATGACTTTTGCGAAAGTTCGCTTGCTTTGTCCTTATCCTGGTGGTCAAGAAAGTAGTCCGAACATATACTTCGATTACATGAGTAAGTGGTAATAAACGACTTTTTGTTTATTTATGAATTAATCACCTCCTTTGTACAAAACATATGAAACTTCTGCTTTTGTGTTGATAGGATCAACCGCGAGATTTGGAAACAGAATTTTCGTTCTTTTCAGTTTTTCAACGTAAGTGTTCAAACGTTTAGTGTTTAATTTTGTTGTCAGTGTCTTTCACAATATTTAGAGTTTATTCGGTGATTGAAGGGATTCCTCCGACAAACCAACGTGACTTATTTTAGCTGCGCCAACAACGGAAACATTTTGATAAAAGGCCCAGATAGAATACATCAATCTAATCGCTTGTGAAGAGTTTTTTGCTTTTACGTGGATTTCGTTTTCCTAAATCTTTGTTTAAATTTTATTTCTGCGTGTCTGAAAAGCGGATTTACATATTCTGCATCGTTTAAACGGTGTTTCTAAAGTTGCAAATCTTATCTGGAGTGAAAGCAGTTTGTCCAGAAACTGAACATCGCTCGTTACTTCAACCTCAACGAAACGACCAAACCGCCGCTTTATGAATCATATCTGCCGCCAGCAGGGCTGTGGAGCCGGAGCCCAAGGAATTTCGGATGTTTGGAGCTGGAGCCAAAAAGTTTTGGTTGTGAAGCCGAAACCGGAGCCTGAATTTTGGTTTCCGGTTCCACAGACCTAGTTCGTGGCGTGGGGCTGGCAAGATGTACAAAGAATTCAGTTTCCAACATACCAAATCATTATGGGGTCGGAGCCAGAAAATTTTAGATGCCTGGAGCTGCAGCCAAAACGGAGCCTGAAACTTGACTTCAGGCTCCAAAGCCCTGACCAGCATGATTTGCGGATTAACTGATGCTGAAACCGCAAAACAAAAATTCCCGATTAAAAAGCAATCTCTGTATTCTTGCGTCCAGTATCGCAGACCCGACATTCAATAAACAGTTGTGATTTTTCTGACAATGCCACGCACGAGATATTGACGACCCTATAAGTCCCGCGTACGCCACTTGTTAAACTTTGCATCACCACAACTCGCCAGCCGATTGAGCTAGAGAGCTGTTCAAACCCTGTAGAGATTTTTCGGAAATATAGATTTTAAAAAATGGGAAGTTTTGCATTTTTTGTCGATGACGTCATAATTGGGGTAGGTTTACGCATTTTTGGCCAAGGTCACCGGGCCCTGGGCGCCAACCCAACGAGCCATTTTTTAGCTAAGTTTTATTTGGAATGTAGGGTATAATTCGAGTTTTTAGAGGGTTTGATCGGCTTTCTAGCATATCTGGTTCCAAAAATATTGCTCAAAAACCAAATTTTTGATAAAAAATAAAATCCCACGAAAGGTATACTTGGCCAATTTGGGCAAATGCCATAACTCGCTAGGCGATTGAGTTAGAGAGCTGTTCAAACCCTCTAAAGACTCGGAAAGTCTTGTAGTTTAGATTAAAAAAAAATATGGGAAGTTTTGATTTTGATGTTTTTGTCAAGGACGTCATAATTGTGGTAGGTTTGGGGATTTTGGTATTTTTGTGTTCTGTCATAAAAAAAAGCAAAACCTACACCAGTTATGACGTCACCCACAAAAACCCAAAACTTCTCATTTTTTTAAATAGAAGCTGCAAGACTTCCGAATCTTTAGAGGGCTTACATAGCTCTCTAGCTCAATCGCCTGGCGAGTTATGATGGTACAAACTTGAGCAAATTTCAGCACGAAAAGTGGCGCACAAAGATTCACGTTTTTTTCTGACAATAGCTATCAATTAAACTTTGCTCAGCTGTTGCAGTTAAAAACGACTCACTCCTGCAATTGTGTCAATTAATGCGATTCTTCATCTTGGGAAATGGCACGCAGAGGTGAATTCACTCTGCGGATCAAAGTAGAGACGCCGCGTAAAAACTCCAAATTTAGAAGAACTGTCAGCAAAAACAAACAAAGATACAAACATTCATGCCGCATGTACAACTTGAATGATTGAAAACAACGAATGAATTAAATGAGTAAAACGTATCAGCAAGTACAACCAATTTTGTTGGAAAACATCAAAACAATGAATAAACTATAAACCTACTGTAACGCAAAGGTGTTTTTGCAAACATTAGGAAAAAGTCTGAAGATTGAGAGGATGTTGGATGTAATGTTGACAGTTTCCACAATCACTGCGAAGCGCTGTAACGGTCATTATTGTTCAGTAGACTGAGGTTCAGATTTACCTTGTGCTGGAGCAGAAAGCTTGAAATCATGAAACAAGCATGCCGTATGTTCTTAAGTCTAAGTGATGACAAATGTTCTTTTCCTTTGGTGGGTAAAGTCCTTATCAAATCCAAGCCAATGGGTCAAAGCAAATTAGTTTATTTATTGTTGAGCGTTTTTCGGAATTGCCAGACGGCCATTGATTTCTGTCGAAAAGCGAATAAAGAGTTCTGTTCAAAATTATACATGTCTGTTATTAACTGCTTATGTTTTTGTCTTTGTTTCCAGTTCTTGGAACCTTCCATACTCAGCGCTGTGTGCATATAATTTGGAAGATATTGATGCTATCATTGACGGAAAGTCTTTTCCGCAAAACAAAACTGAATTTTACAGTTCGTCGTCTGGTAGCCATGGAAGGTATTACGATGGAAAATCTGCTTTCTACCCTGGGCAGGTTGCTGAGATTTTTTAAATTGTAGTTTTTGCATTTGTATTTAACAGTAACGTTTTGATTAATGGAAAAGAAACTCAAAATGCTGTGATGAGAATGTGTTCAGATATTAAATTTATTTTTAGCTCGCACTTCTTGAAAGTCGAATGTCTAATCCATCACAAGGGGGACTGAATTATGAGCATTTGTTTTTGTTGTTTATGAGTGTCAACTGAACCAAAAACAACATCGTCTCCTGGTAAATCGTCTTGCAGTTATGTTATTCCAGTGTGCAGGAAATTTTCCAGGTACATGTCCTTAGAACATCAGTTATTCTGAACTATGCAAAAATTGCCCTGCATTGAAAAAGTGAAGATATATTGAAGGATACGAACACTTTGTTAGCTTTTGAGTTTAATGCAAAAACATTTTGAATAATAATATACTGAATGTATATAGCATTTTTTCAGAGGTGTTTTCGTTTTGTCAAATTTGCGAGACCACAATATCTTTTTATGTCAGTACTTCAATAAAATTTGATATATATCAGAAAATGGAAAAATGAAACGACAGCTTATAATGTTAAAACAAAGTAATAAGAAAAAAAGTCGTCCAGTGTGACCACAACCATTTTCCGAAAAAGGTTAGGAATGTGTATCAATTTTTTTCAAATGTTTTGTACAGTGTAATTTGTGTGGAGTAAAATATCAGTGTAAAAATTTATTTGAAAAGATTTTTGTTTATTACGGTAAACATTTATTACAGAAAACAGTGCTGTTTTCACAAAAAGGCGTATCACTTAACTCATAAACCAGATAAGGTTATACCGTTTAGGCAGAGCAGTGTTTTTTTTAATTGCATACACGTTTGGTTGATCTTACCGCTGGAAGAACACCATAAATAGGGCAGTCTTGGAACGCCGACAAATAGAGATGGATCAGAGAAATTGTCTGATAAACACATATTGACGCAAAGCGCATATGTTAAACACAAACAGGAGATTGAGCGGTATGAGGACAGTCGGCTTCGCATGTGTTTCATTTTGGTTGCAATAAACCTCAAACCGCTTTGCTATTCATTAGATTGGCAGGTGAGGCCTAAGTACTCACTTTCGATCTACATGTACTGTAGCTTGCGTCCAGGATTCCATTAAACGTACAATATTGCAACACGGTCAACTGTGTTGTATCACATTAAAAACAATTATGCAGTGCACGCCCAGAAAAAGGTAAAAATTTGTCTTTTTGGAATAATTATTGTGTAAAAATTATTGTATAAAGTATAAGCTAAAAGGTTGAGGGAGACTTGGCCTTTTCTGATGACATCCATACTTTCAACAATAGCCTTCCTTGTTTTATTGCTGTTCTTAGTTCGTTATTACTTGTCTTTACAGTGTCCTGGACCTGGAAAATCCACAAAGGATGTCCATGGGGATTATGAAGTTTTTGTGACGAGACACACTTTGATAAAAAAGTTTGCAATGCCAATTACGGGTAAACCACTTCAAGTATTTCCGAACATCGTTTACAGTCACATCGCTTCAAGTGACGTGGATGGGAAGCAAGTGCTGTACCTGCTTTCAGGTAAACATGATGCTTGTACTTAATTTTTGTTGGTGTAAGTCAGCAAAACGCCTAAGGAACTTTAACCTAAGCTGGAATAATTAAGCCGCATAATGTTCTTTTGAGTAGTAGCACCTGCAAAGTTTCATACGTCTTGGTTATTTTGAAAAAAAAGACATCCAAGAACATACAAGCTCTCGAAAATCGCATTTAGCACCCGCGAAAATCTTGTGTCGGACCTCCAGGAGTCCAGGCACCCCCGGTTGGGGACCTCTGCTTTATAGGGACGTGTAGAGCATTGCACACATCCTGTAGTCAGTGACTGAGTCCACAGTGCCTGAGACATGTTGCTCCACATTGTACGCTTGTACGATTCGCTAAACGTGTACTTTAAATTCAGAGAAAAACTGAGATTTGCAGTTTGATGAATCCATTTTTCCTGTGATTAACTTTAAACGTTCTTTTTATGTTATTTGGTGCAAACAAAGTATTGCATGCATACACCTAATAAAGGGTGACATAAGCAACTGCACCACATATCAACCGCGTGTTTGTAATAGCGTTCTGTAGAAGTAATATCAGAATTGTCACGTTGCTAAGATGTCAGCACTGTTTCGCGCAGTTAAACACGTGAAAGTAAGGTACAATAACTTAAAATCAAGCTCGAAACAACAACGACAGTTTGTTTTATTTAGTTCTATATTGTTTTGTTACAGATGATGGATTTCTCAATAAATTGGTATTTCGTTATGGTGATGTTCAAAACATTGATTTCGTTTCTTCATCGGAAATAAGTCATGTAAGAAGTACAGAATTTAAAAAATCCACTTTTGTTGTTCTAAAATAGTTCTGAGTGTTTTGGAGATGCTGACTTTGCTGGTATACACTGCATACTAAAAATAGCATGGTTTCCTGCTGTTCACGAGGACCTTTAATGTAAGGAAGTCTCCAGAATAAAGCAACAAAATTTTTGGGCCCCACCTTTTTATTCCTGCTGAACAACCAAAGCAAATGTATGCATAAGTTAAAGTTCAGTATCATGCAATGAAGAAACATTTTACATTTCAAGAAACCTATCATCTTCGTATGTACTTGGTGCAAATTTCGTTGCAACGGCATTAAATATTATTGGTCAGGTCAAAATATGTCAACCGTTTCCGTATTTTCACTGACCTTCATGCGGCGTATGTTCAGACTCGTTTTCATGTGGCTTGGAAAGAGCAAATCATCGAAATAAAGCATATACATTCCGAACAAAAATATATTACTCATATTATCTCCTACAAAAACTTTTTGCAAAATTAGAAGCTTACTTTTACGGCAAAAAATATATGCATAAATGACTACTTATTTACCCGATAGCACACTGATTTTGTGTGTGATCTAATATCAATTAATTGCTTGCACTCCAAGAAAACCTTGCCCGGATTTGAATTAAATCTTAAATGTTCCCTCATTTCAAAAGTTCCATAGTACAACAATGAAAATGTTGTATTATTCCGCAGGAAGCTTTTCCGCAAATCTAGTCACTAACTGACAACATTTATATTATTTCCCGTATGAGTGAATGATTCCATTCATGCATTACCGCAATGTAGCGCCAATTACGTATGTGATAATTTTTCTATCGCTTCGGTTGTGAGTGTGATTGCCTCAAACCTAGAAGCCATAAGCGCAAAGAATCATTGGTCTACCCGAGCATAACTCAATCTCGAGGTAAGCAGTTTGCAGGAGGGAGACATTTATGACCTCAAGCAGATAAATTTGATCTTCTGGCGATAATTTTATTATTTTGCCGACGTTTCGCCCACTTATTCAAATAGGCTTCCTCAGGGCAGTGTTTTTTGACCCTTTCTGTCCCGCGTGCGCCACTTTTTTGCAACGCTATAACTCGCCAGCCGATTGAGCTTGAAAGCTGTTCAAACCATCTACGGATTCAGCAAGTCTTCCAGTTGAGATGTAAAAGAATTTTTTTCGTTTTGGGTTTGTTTTTTTTTTGTTGGTGACGTAACAATGAGGGCATGTTTCTGCGTTTTTGACCAACTTTACCAGGCCCTGGGCGCCAATGCAATGAGCCATTTTTTTGACTCAAAATCGTTTTGGAAACTAGGTGATCATCCGCGTCTTCAGAGCTCTTGATTGACCTTCTATCATGTCTGGAACCAGAATTATGACTCAAAAATCCCATTATGCACAAAACACAAAAAATTGCAGAAAAAGCATGAGTCTCCCACTAACGGCTTGTTCGACTAGCGTTAACTCGCCGGCAGCGTATGCTAGAAAACTATTCAAACCCTCAAAAGACTCATAAAGTCTTGTGGTTTAAACTGAAAAAAAACTTTTGAGATTTGGGTTTGGGGTTTTCGGCGGATGTTGTCAGGGTTAGGGTTTGTTTGGGTTTTTCGTTTATGACGTCATCGCCCAGACAATGAGCCGATATTGTGGTTCAAAGTTGGTTAGGACTCTAGGCTGTAATTTGAGTCTTTAGAGCCCCTGATCGACTTCCTAGCGTTTCTGGTGCCGAAGTTATGGCCAAAAGACCCCAAATCGTGTACAAATTCCCTAGGGGATTAGTGGGGTGTCCCTAAATTAATTTCTGCTGATTTTGCCATAAATTTTCAACAAGAAACGGTAGAATGTCAATCAAACCCTCCACAGACTCGTACTATAGCCTAGAATTCATTTATATCCAGTAAAGCTTTGAGCCACGAAATCGGCTCGAGTTTTGAACTCCCACGGGATGTTGACGTCATCTACTGTTCTGACAGACCTGTCAAAACATATCAAAACATCCTGTGGTTATGTAAAAATGGCCAAAAATGCCGACAACCTGCACTGAATGTTTTTTCAGTCTAAACTACAAGACTTCACGAGTCTTTAGAGGGTTTGAACAGCTCTCTAGCTCAATGTGCTGGCGAGTGATGGCCATTTAGAATATGGGTGTAATCCACCCCAGGTTAGCATTTGTGGGTGTAGAAAATTTTGCCAATTTTTGGTTTTTGGTCCATAATTTTGGCTCCAGTATGCTAGAAAGCCACTCAAGAGCTCTAACGACGCTGATCACAGCCTAGTTTCCCAAAAAAACTTGAGACAAAAACATGGCTCATTGAATTGGGGCCCAGGGCCTGGTAAAGTTGCCCCAAAAGTCGCGAAAACATGTCCTCATTGTGACGTCATCCCCAGAAAACCCAAAACCCAAAACGAAAAATTGTTTTTGCAATCTCAAGTACACGACTTGCTGAATCCGTAGATGCTTTGAACAGCTCTCTAGCTCAATCGGCTGGCGAGTTATGGACTTGCAAAAATTTGAAAAGTCGGGTCAGAAAAGTGGCCCGTGCGGGACTTGAAGAGTTTTTACCACATATAACATGCCACTTACTAATAACAAGAAACAATGAGCAGTATGACGTACAAAGACAAAAAACGCAAAACTGACGATCAAGTTATAGGAATGGCTGACAGCATGCCACAGAAAATCGTAGAAGTGTAAAATGACAAACACTAGGAGATGATGAAGTATAACAACACTATAAATAGAGTAAAACCTACATGGAATGCACAAAAATGTGACCAAGTAAATACCGTGAAGTAGCGATCAAATAAAGTTAAACTTGCGTGGTGAGGGTTAGCGAATCTACAGGCACAAAAGCAGTCAATAAGAAGACAAAACTCAAGGAAGTACAGTAACGGATATGTCTCAGTCATGTTTTGAAATATTATAATAAATATTGATTGTGTTGTTATACATTGTCGTCTCCCAGCGTTTTTCATTTCACACTTCTACGTTTTACTGTGGCATGCCCTCACCCATTTCCTATAACTTGATGGTCAGTTTTGCGTTTTCTGTCTTTATACGTCATGCTGCTCATTGTTTCTTGTTATTGGTAAGTTGCATGTTATATGCCAGGAGTGGCCAAACCTCCTCTGTGTATGAGCCACAAATCGTAAAACATAAGTTACAAAGAGCCGAAACAAAAATAATCTAAAAGCACGTATTTATTGGCAATCTACGCTTCTGTGACATCATAATTCTTTTTGGAACTACTTGCAAAAGAAATACGGTACGGCACGCTAGCTACCACAGTGCCACTTTACAATATTTCTACACTTTGAAATAGAAATAAAAATATAAAACAAATATGTATTTTTTCGGAAAGGTCGAAAGCCGCATGCAAAGGTTCGAAGAGCCGCAGTTTGGCCACCCCTGTTATGTGTGGTTAAAAAACATTTCCCTGAGGAAGCCCACTTGAACTGGTGGGCGAAACGTCAGCAAAATAATAAAATTATCGCCAGAAGAGCGAATTTATCTGATTGATTTGAAACCTGGTGGCAAATGCTACGCAACAACATGAGTAGCAAAAAGAACAGCATTTATGACCTATTTACCATACATAGTGGCTACTTGATGGATGACATTACGGCCCTTGCTGCCAATATAGTAACACACATTTCATCCACAAGAAATGTTCAGTGATAATCGTTAGTAAACACATTTCCCATATTACTATAATATCAAGCATATCAAAATTGCATGTCAGATGTTATTTCCATGTCGCAATGCTTTCTGTTATTCTTGTTGATTGTGCGCGCTTGCAAGTTTAAGTTTCATTTTACAGTATTGGCAAAATTCGTGCCCGACTTACTTGTTTCACAGAGCCTTCTGATGACGTTTTTCGGTTCAATCGTGTTTGTGCAGATTGCCGCTAATGTTCCTTGTCACAGGGTCACATAAAGGTCGGGCATAATTAATTGATTACCATTGTTTAAACATTGGCTACATTTTGTAAAGCTTTGGAGAAATTGCAATAGCAAATCTTGCCGAATCTAACGCATGTTCTAAAGGAGCGCGGCAATATTTTTTCTTGATAAATTGTGACATCTTCGAGACGTCACAGCCGTACATGACGTCACAGCCGTGTATGGCGCAACCTGGAGAAACTGCAGATGCAACTTAAAGACTGACACAATGTTCTTGTGTTGCAGATATCAAGTCCAGTAAAATCAATTTCGCTTGTTAAAGAGGTTAGTTCTTGTGTTATTCCACCAACTAACTGTACTATGAACCCCGTGCTTTGAATCATGATTTGTTCAAACTGATTTCTCATTTGCCAGTTCGTTTCAATGTGTAGGGGCCATATATTTACGGTTATTTTCAGGCTATCAGTTTTTTTTCCTTTTAGCGTGTACTGCTTGCNCGTATCAAGCCTAAGNAGGTTGTGTTCTTTTCCTTGCTTCTAAGTAGAGATCGACCGATATGGCTTTTTTGAGACCGATACCGACATATTGGCGATTNATGGGCCGATAGCCGACACCGATAACCGATATTTTCAAAATTTTTAGATTTTGTTTTCTGCTTCATTATCAAAAATATGATGTATTTTATGCCTTACCTTTTTTTAAAAAACTTAAAATATCAAGATTTATGAGTTAAAATTTTTGAAATTGCAGCAATATCAATATTTGATGAACTTGTTAGCATAGTATACAATGTTTGCAATGAATAAACACAGTGCCATGAATAAAAAAAGAATGTTAAAAATAACAAAACAATCAGAACAGAACACTGAATGTAAGAGAACTGCTTACGGTGCTTAAACGAAAAAAAGCAAAAACAGTGCTTGAAAGTTAAAAGATGGTGAACAATGAAAAGCAAGAAGGAAGTACAAAATGGAGCATCAAGTTAAGGAGGTTTAATTTAGTACAACACTGTATTCAATTAATCATTGTCAAAAATGAAAAATTTTCCAAAACAGCAGTAACTTTTTTGGTCTACGATAGTATGTTTGTTAACAGTTATTGTACTGCATAAATCTTGTGAAATTTTGTTTTTGTATATATTTTACAAATCAACCTTTCAGACTCTTCTTCAGATCAGTGGGTTTTCAATTTGAAAAGTCAATCCAAGTCGTAAAGAATCAAGTTTGGAATTTTGATGTAATGTAGCATTACATAACTGCATGTCCTTGAAAAAGCAACTAGTTGCATTAGTTACTGCAACTGAAGTACTTTGGTATGAAAGGAAACACCTCAACTGATTTGTCAACACTCAGTAGTTCCTTATCAACAGTTTAAGATTATCATGCAGAAAGCACAGTTTTTCTGCATTTTCACCAAGTAGACTGCGGTAAGTTAACCGGTCATCTGCCTATCCTAAACAAAAGTAGCATTAGGCTATTGCCGATTAGCGCCCGTCCGCCAGAAGTAAATTCCATAAGAACAAGTCGCCAAACGTGCACATGTGCGCATTACGCATCCGATGACTGTGCATTAATGCCGCGGTAGTTCTGATCCAATCGCAAACACTGCGCTTTTAACTTGCGTAAGTTGCGTTGTTGCAAACACTGCTTTTACTGGTTGTGTTTAACAAACGGACAACAGCAATTGTGATCCAACAATGAACACTGACTACCGCGCTGCTATCGGACCAAACGACAAATCACCACATCAACGTATTTGTGAAATGTTGGTGTAGCGCTTCCGTAACTTGTGTGCCACATCTACAAACCAGCACGTTGCAACAGCTTGGATTGTGAGATCACAATTATCATTATTATGCCTGGTGGAAAATGACGATTAAGTTAACCCACGAACACGATATTTTAGCTTGCGTTGCGTACAGTATAAACCAGCGCGCTAGGCCTAACACATCACGAAAGTAGAATCCTTTTAAGATGTTACGTGCAACTGCTTCACAGCCGATTGCATTTGTAATCATATTCATACCGCCATAAATGTTGCTTAACATAATGCAATTCATTTTTCATGCAAGCTTTTTCACATTAATCTGCGCTAAACTAGGCGTCGATTGGACTTCTGCACCTNAAGTACCAGTCAAACGTTTCGTGCTGCGAAAACCTCCGGAAGTACAACGGGAGTTTGCCTGCGATGGCNGAACCATGCTCCATGGTTAATCTTGTCTGCTTGTTTATGAAACCGCACCTGCTGGCATGGGCGTCCGCAGAAATTTTTCCAGGAAGGNGCAAAGCCGACATTTTGCTTATATTTTTCAGGTTGCTAATGCTGACGATCAGGTCCGCAAACAGGCGGGGAAACCGGGCAACTCCCCCCCAAAAAATAGTCCAACAAAAAATATCACCAGGTTGCGGCTCTATGACGATGAAATGCAAATGCCGGACGTTAACAAAACGCTTTACGCTTTCTACAAGACACATAGGTGTAGGAGCAGGCAATTTTTTGGATG
>JGI24159J19872_10007804_pt1 | contig 14014 bp, 7 predicted proteins | sample Ectturendosymbi4_FD_19872 | JGI IMG/M metagenome (IMG submission 19872) | reverse complement strand
CTGAGATGTTTGCAATCTGATGGTAAACACGCGCTTTTGTTTGGACTTCAATGTTGTGTGTCAGGTTTTACTGCATATATTGGAGACACCGTAGTACAGTGATGCAGGTAGTGGTCGCTTACACAGTGCATTTAGTGAAGTTATTTCTTATTGCTGAACTTGTTCGGTTGTTTTTCCATCATGTCGCACATTCAAATGACAGCGCAGGATATTGTAGATGTGGCTGAGTTTTCTGGGCCAGGAGCAGACCGATTCACAGCAATGTGTTCTTGTGTATCAGACATCCGCATCCCTGTATGAGTGAAAATATAGGTGAAACTTTTCGTTTACAGAGGACAAGCAGTTGATGCTTCTAAAGTCACTTTGTCCTTTCACTAAATTTGTGCCAAAGAAGTCCGATAATAAGGATAATAAGGCATGAAGTAAAAGCGTTGTTTCAAAAGACGACTGGCAAAATATTTAGTAGAAGGAAATTCATTTTTCGACTGATATCTGACGCGCGCATGCAAAAAGTTTCACTTGGAAATGTTGAGGCCAACCCCTCTTTCGACAACTGAGATCTCCCTCGAACACATAGAAAATGCCATGGTGCAAGATGCAACAATGTGCATCACATGCAAGACACCAATTTGTGGTACATGTTCTGCTGGCATTTCAAAAATAACTTATGCAAAATAAAAAGGGTGCTCAAACCCACATGTTTGAAGCACTTAGTTTTGGAAAACAGGAAAAAAGTTTTGCAGGTTTGTTTCCAAATTTCAGTAAATGTGCTTCATGTTGATGGTATCGTTGTGATTTACATCACTGTGCCAAGACTATTTTCACTATTCGCAACTATTTACATTACAATTAAGTAATGAGCTGCTTTTGTCTCACAGCTTCTCACTGGTTGTATTCAACAACAGTTCAGCGTGGTCCAAGACTGCGAGCATGAAGGGCCACATTACTGTGTGAGGAAAAATTTGCGGGCCGCAAAAAGAGGAACTCCATTGCAATTAAAAGACTCGTTTGCTGTTCTAATAGACTTAATTTTGCTGCACGTCTAAGGGCATTGTTGATTTTAGGGTAATTTATAAGTTTTCTGCTGGTTGTTTGCGACTTAAAATATATATTTTCTGCTAGTAAAAAAGATATACAACACAACAACAAAATAACAATTTTTTGTTTCTTGGCTTTGGTTATAAAGTCAATGTCCGCTTTAATTTCCGCAGTCGGCAGACACAGGCAGGCCTGCAGGTTTCATCAGCCATTCTATTTCGTGTGTCGCTGTTCAATCGCTTCATAATTGAGAAAGCACTTTCGCAAATTACGAACATGGAGCACATCTTCAGTGCAAAGTATCATAAGCCATGCCAATTGCCCGGTTACCTCCCTGGTTACGGGTCTGGTTACACATTAATTATTTCAGAATTGCTTTCCTATAACTTCCGTGGTTCTTCCCGTGTGTTTTCTCGTGTTTGTTGCTCTTTATATAAAAATTCTTTGGGAACAGATATTACTTGCAACTTCACAAGACACTGTGGCTTGCCATTGTCATTGGCTCTCCTCCCAGTTAGAATTGAACTTTTTGTTTTCCTCTGATACTTCTCTTTTGACACTCGTTTTTTGTTAAATTGGTGTAGCCTACTTGACTAAATATTACTTCATTACTTCCACAATGCACATCTTCTAACCTAGCTCGAAAATTATTTACAGCCTATGCTTGCAACAAAGATAAAAAATAAACGCATGCTTTGTGGTCACAGAGTACTGCAGCGTCAGCCTAGTCTAGAGGTTAGCTATATAACGTCATAAATTGCAAAAATATATTGTTATCCCCTAATGCTTACATATTGACCTGCACTTCAATGATGTGTGACCTGCAAGGGCTGTGTGGCTAATACAATGTATTTATTACTGTGTAATATACGGCATACAGAAAACGTTCGCGGGCCGCATTAAAACTGTCCGCGGGCCGCATGTGGCCCGCATGCCAGTGTTTGGACCACGCTGAACTAGTTGATCAGCTGTCAGAGGTAGTCATACTTGTATAAGTTCGATCATTTGAAATATTGCAATGCAATGCAATTCATTATGTGTCAACTCCAATAACATAAAAACGTAGCTAGTGTGAATAGATATTTGTAAAATTTACTAAATTCGGCGTTGTTTGCCTTCACGCGACTGTAAATGTTTTGTTGTCGATTTCGTCACCTCGGTAAACAGCGGGGTAGAAAAATATCGGTAAACCCAGTGTTGAGATCGTTAATTAGTATCAATCGGGTAATTCAGTTGGCCCACCACAATGCTCACGATAGCGTATGAATCCCGCACAGGACGATCTCATAACAGCATCTCGAATTACCTCAAAAGAGGTGGTGCTATATGATACTCAAAACAAGCGAGATGAATTATGTTTTAACACCTCGGGTGTGAACGACACCGTTTGCGGCCCTTGCGAACAAAAGAAACGCTTTCGCGATGAGGCAGAAATAGGTTATAACTTATCGTTCGCTTGCCCTGCCGTCGCATTGTTCAGTCTGTTTGTCGTGCGCTCGGAATTTACAATAAAACCCACACATTTGCCGAAGACAGAAGCATCGCAGAAAGAACACTTTATGATTGAGCAGGTTTTTGCAAACATGCCGTAGGAAGTAGGATGCGTAGCAGTTTCAACGCTTGAATCAAAATTAGGTGACCAGCAAGAGTTGCAGGCTACGCTGTTTTTAAGGATTTTGGACAGCGTGCTCTATAAACGAAATTTGTTTTCAGCCGGATTTTAAAACTCATTCTGACGGAATTTAGAGCGCTAACAATATACATTGTTTGGCACATTGACAGAAAAATAGCAAAAGGCTGAAGGTGCACCTTGATTCAGTTAATACCTTGCTTGTCTACTATGAACATTTTTGGAAAAACTGCTGCATGCTCAATGCTGTTGATTATGAATGCAGTTGGGACGACGGTTCTCAATTATAATGATGGTAATTTGTAGGGAACGTTCACTTGAGACATGTGAATATTTTTGTCATACAAAATTGATATTTTCTGATTGCTTCTGCTTTGTTATCTTCCTCCTAAGATTTACTGTAGAGGGAGTAATTATTTTAATAAGGGACGCCAGTTAATCCCACTACACAGACACTATTTAGAAATGATTTGTTTATCCCGCATTCTGACACTGGTTGCTGTAGAGCCAAAACGTTTGCGTTATAAACTACATAAAAATTAGCTGTCGATTATTTTNTCTTAAAGGAAGTATAACTAAAATTCTAAAGAGCGGGTAACCATCTGCAATCTTTCTAAATATATGTACAATCCATAGTTTATGTCGCAAGAGGTACAGGTTTGAAACAAGTGGCACAAAGTTTTGTGTTTGAACTTTTAGCATTTTTCGCTTTCAGCAATATAAGAATGCCCACTTTTTCCACAGCGTACAATATCTGCAATCAAACTCTGATCAGTGATACAAACGGCAATTTGACTTCGCCAGGTTATCCGAATGGCTACCCATCGGACATATCTTGTTCTACTTCCATTGTCATTCCTAACGACCAGGCAAGCTACTGTAGAACCTACAGTACATCATACTCTTAAGTAATGGCGGCGAAATTGCTAAATTGACAATGGTTTTATATTTGACTGCTTTCACCATTTAGTAACGCTTTCATTGGCTTTATCCTTGTTGATAATCCTCTTTCGTTTGAGCCAATCTGTAGTTACTGCTGGAGTAGAAAACGCTATGATCTGATTCAAAAGAAATGAAGTTTTTGAGAAAATTTATTGTTATCACCAGAATAGTAAAATAATTAAAATGATCCAAGGAATTTCTTTTTAAAATCTGCAAGAACTATTGTAACTATAATAAACCTCACGCCTGCATATTTTTCACAGAAATACTTCCATTTCAAATAATAAGCCATTAAAACCCTTTTTAGTAAATGTAGACCACAACTCTTCCTTGTTTTGGTTGAGGGCATTATACCATTTTAGGATGATGCAGAAAAGCAGTATTCAAATGACACTGCATATTTCGTTTCAGATTTTAACCATTTTCTTTTGGGATTTTGAAGTAGAAGAAGAAAGCTACTGCTTGTTTGACGAACTGCTCATTTTTGATGGACGTTACAAGGTATTAGCCTCAGAAACACCGCACCACAACATTCTGAACTGTTCATATGGTTACGCCACTTTATTGACAGTGAACGTATTGTCGCTGTGTTGGCATTCGTATTCGTCTTTGGTCAAGGAACGTCTACTTCTACCGTTTTATTTACAGTGGGTTATTTGCATTCGGTAGCATTATTCGCTTTTTCGTTGGAAAGAAACATTGAAAATTCGAGTTGAACTGTAAATAAGAAAGCTTTGATGCTGCAAAGAATAAGAAACAAACTTGAGCGTAATTTTAAACCTATCAATTTGCATCTCTCGGTTCTCAGTTTACGGACAGAAGTTATTGTGGAACATATCCACCTCGCGATTTTGCCGCCCACGGCACAAACGTTACTTTTACATTCAACACGAACGGGTTTGGTTCAGCAAAAGGATTTTTCATCAACTGGCAAACCAAAGGTTTGGAGCGTGGCACTGATGTTTTAAGTTTGTGTTAATAAAAGCGGATGATCACACTCCTTGGTTGGTGCACAGTGAAAGCGCAATCGGTTTGTTGATTATAGCATAAGCCACCGAATAGTCCATTTGTAAAACAAAAGTAGGAGACAAATGTAACGAAATGCTATGTCTAGGACAAAGTAACAGTACTGGATTTACTCAACGGCAAGTTGTTATATCTGAAGTCTTCAAACGACCATGCCTTCCTTGAAATAAATAAACCAGATTTTAATCTGGTTTGATTCACGGTGAAATGATCTTTCAGAACGCTGTCTGAGCACGCAGTTCTTGTGCTGGTCAGGAGAATGCATAGATTCGAATCTTAAATGCGATGGGACGAGACACTGCGCCGACAACAGCGATGAAATTGAATGTGGTATGCGGTAAATTTTATTTCATGGTATTGTCTGAATGCTGATCTTTGGAAAATGCATTGCTCATGTCAACGCGGTGAGTTGGGCATCCGAAAGTAGTCAGCCGCTTGTGCAAAAGCGCAGTATGCTCAGAAAAGAAGCCCTTTGTGAGGTAATTATTCAATAACAATGATGTCCTTTTCAGGCATGAAGTGCTGTTACTTTCACTGCAGCTTGTCATTTTGGCTTCTAAACTTATAGCGCTTGTGCCGTACCCTACTAATCCCTTTGTGTTTTTCTCTGAAAGCACTTTTTGAGCTTAAGTGCTAAGAGTACTTCAAAACTCAGACTTCTTTTTCCGTAAGGTATCAGTCGCTATGCTTGCTTTCAGTGCATCCCGCTACTAGTTCCCACGAGTGCGGAAAAAACGATTTTGCACCTGAGTTTTTATGGGTAAGTTTCCTAGTTTGGAACTGCTTTTACTTAGCAAGAAACTGCCTAATGTAAGTAACCACGGTAGACATTTCATCAACTACTTCCTAAGTGCAGGTTTTCGTTGAAGTTTCTGTGTACAGGTTTGCACATTTACATTTACATTATGATATTGAAGTAAGCAATATGACCCAGATGATAAAATACCCGAATAACTGAACCAACATTAATACTAAATTACTTTCAAAATCCATTGCTAGAACACTTGGTCCGGCTCAGCCAACGAAGCCGTCTATGGGTCATGGCCATGGCAAGCAATGCTGTCTTCAACTGAAACTGGTGAACTTATCTGTGGGGGAGTGTTGATCAGTGCATCGTGGGTTGTAACTGCTGCGCAATGTGTGGGCAACCGAGAGTAAGTGAGACCAAATCAGGCTTTCTAATGGTATCTCTAATAGGTTGAGTGCGACTTATATTTCAAGTGAAACATCTTGCGTACAATTCATTTGTCACACTTCAACACCGTTCGTATTTTTTACAGAAATCGATTTGGATGCTAAGAAAGCGTGCTCTCAGTCCAATAACATAATCAGGGCCTCTTTGCAGTCTGTTTTGTATGCGTGGTCACGTGTTGAGGCGTCACTTCTTTGTCGAGGTTTACGGAATGTAAGTAAATACTGTTTATAAAATGTCAAACGTGCAGGTTACGATCGTTTCGAGTCTACGTGGGCAGACACACTTTGCTTGGTACAAGTGGAACGCAGTCCTATCGTGTTGAGCAGATTGTATTGCATTCGGAATACCATAAGTAAGTTGTTAAACTACNTTAAAATCAAACCAGCTGAAAATTTTTTTATTTCTGCAACACCTGGTGCTTAACCTGTATTCTGTNATATNCCACTACTCTCAAGCTGTTTCACAGTAAAATTGTGGTTTGATTTTGCGTTTTTTAGAAGAATATGTGGTTTTTGGTGGCTTGTCACTGTCAGCACTCATGACACACCAGCGAAAGTAAACCAACGACCCATGACGAACAAACCATGCCATTAATCAATTGGTCAAAATTCTAGACACAACCAGGCCTGGAGACAGGTTTCAAGGTTTGGAAGGAGAAAAGAGATTTTACGGGGCAAGATGTTTATTTTATTATATATTTAAACAAATTGTTTCTGAGCACAACAAAATTTGATGTCACAAAAAATTTGGGGGGAACTTCCCCCGAATGCCACCAGGTGGTTACGGGTCTGGGGACAAACCCTCTTTAAAAACCAAAAATGTTCCCAAATTTTCATTTCAAAGTATCAAGCTTGATGTTCAGTTACATCAACATGGAAAAAGTATGGTTGATGAGTAATGACTAATACTTGTAGTACGAACTATTCCAGGTAAACACAAAAATCAAGAACATAAAAATGAGAATTAACAACAGAGGCATAATGGCGAAGCTATCAAATTGAAAACAGGTCAGGGAAATTGATCAAAGCTTTTATTCGTTTTGACTTCAAATTTCTCACCATCTTGACAAATTTTTCAAAACTTGTTCAGATATTCCTGGAAAACAGCAAAAAATAAAAAGCAACACCCCTTAAAGAAGTAAAATGTAGTTCAGTCCGCACTGACGTCGGTAACTGCATGTACCCGTGCCTAAAAGACAAAGCGTTTCTGTAGATCAGCTCCAACCTGAGTGCAATAACTCATCTGAATTTATAGAAAGCCTTGACAGGTTACTTTTTATGATATGTTTTTTGTAAAGTAAAAAAGACCATCAAAGCAATAAAAATTATGGAATAAAGGAATTATTGCCACGCGCCATATTTGAATTATTCGGCTTTCCGATATTTATTCAAGAGCAATGAACTTCTTCAAAACAAAAATGTTCAGAACAAAATCAATTTATTTGGAACCTACCAAAGATGCTTTTTTAATGGCACCTTGTGATAAGCTTACCAACAAGTTGCGTTTCCGTAGTGGGGTAACTGCATGTGATTAAGTCCTGCACGATTTCAGCATAAGTGCATGGGTTTGTTTTTTCTTATTTCGGGCCTTCCAGCTGGAAGTGCAGACTTTCGGGCAAAGCGCATTAAGCCAATGATTTTGTTTCAGATAAAAATTGAAGCAAAACAGTAAGGGTTGGCCTGAAGTATGTAGAAGCATGTCTCATCACATGTTTTTTAAATTCTTCTTTATGTATTAGTACGGTATATGCTTGAGAAATGATACACAGCCTTGGGTTGCAGTGTGTCACTGAGAAACGACATAGCTTTGCTCAAATTAGAAGTGGAGGATTCGCCTATCACTCTGTCTTCTACGGTGCACCCAGCTTGCCTCCCAACTAATGAACAGATTTTGGAAGTAGATGAAGGAACTATTTGTATTGTAACCGGATGGGGAGGATTGGGTAAGTCAATAAATCCTGCAAATCAATTCGTTTTGGGTTTATGACTAGTAAAAATGTTAAAAATTGGAAAAGTCTTCCTCAAACAATTACTCATTGATTCGACTTCGTCGCCTTTGTGGACAGCAGTTACTAAAAACAGGTATGTGCAAGTATGAATTATCGCAAAGTCATGAAAGAAGAGCCTAACCGGTTGATTTCGCGAAAGCTTGCAGCAAACCTAGATCTTCGAATTGTTCATTTACGGCTAGACTTTATTCAACGGAGGCTACAGTACTTCAAAGCTGTGGTGAACTTAAGCACGTTTTCGCCTTACCTGCAAGTCTCTTTTAGAGGGTTCCTGGGTGATGCTAGAATTCATAATTTTCCTGAAAAACAGTTTGAAGTTGGCGTCGTTCAACACAAATTTAAATTGAAGTTTTTATTTACGTTCTGACTGATAAAGATTAAATTGTTCAAGTATTTGTTCGCAGCGATTTTGTAGTTTTAGAATTTTCAATATTTTTATTGGAAACCTGTTCCGAGAAAGCTACCTTGCCGAAAAACCGGTTTATGTTGCTCAGGTGATGGACTGCTCGGTACTTTCAATTTATACCAAGCTCGTCAACCAATCATTTCGCCGTTCACTTGTAATGAGACCTACGGAAACTTGGCTCAAACTCATATTTGTGCCGGGGATGGACCTAGAGGTGTTGGTACATGTGAGGTGAGTGAAGCACAAAACATTGTATGAACTGTAGAGCAGATATAACAATTGACTTCGGAGTAAATTTCATTCATCATTGCCTTTCCTCGAATTGGTCAAAAACGTTTGCTTTAAAGGAAGCAGAAAGTGCGTCAAAGCTAAAAACATCGTGGTAACAAACAACTCAGCGCATAGCTCAGCAGTGGAGTATTTGCGTTACAACTGAAAGTTTAGGTATTTCACGGCCACTGAGCGAACCACCCACGCGTACCATGCTTTAGGCTTCAGAGCGTTGACCACAGACGTCCCGGCAAGAAGCAATCCGCCACATTGTTGTTACCCAAAAAGCGAATTTGAAAAAATAAAGTGCAACAAATGGTTGTTGTTTGACAGAAAATGGATAGGTGGTCTGTTGGAAAATTCAAGACTATTTTTCGCCGCAATTCAATATTTCAATGGTATTTCAAAGAGATTAAAACTTGGAAGTGTTGCAAAGTAGTATATTGCTCGAAACAAAATCGCAACAAACAGCGATTTAAAAATCATGTGGAATGTTTGGAAAACATTTGTTTTCTCTGTTGTGATTACACTTGCTTTTCGAATTTCTTAATAAGATTTCATAAAACTTATTGGTTGTTAAGCTATCTCTTAAAATAATTAAATTCTTCCACTGACGGAAAAACTGAAAACACTTCATATATTTAAGTGTATTTTGATTGTCGAAAACTTATGTTGAATTGTGTGAGAAGCTTCTACTTGGATAAAAATTATTGCTCAAGAAAATGTTTTTGTAACTGAAAAAAATACAAAAACTTTTCAAAGTTTCGTTAAATATTAATGCCTACATGTTGAAAACAAAGAAACTCTCAAGCTGGACCCAATTATGAAATACTGCTTAATAAAATCTCATCCTAACTTATGAGAATTATATTTCTGATATTGGTGCCTGCAGAACAGTTTCAAAAAACAATTACAGCATTGTTTCGTTCACTCTATTTAAAAAAGCACATTTCAAAAATTTGAACTTACAATTTTATACTAGATTATCAAATCATTTTGGTGTGTTGCTTGAGAACGTCAAATGGTTATAGCAATTTAATATTGCTGGATATTTTAATTGCTTTTCTATATACCAACTACCCTCACGAAACCCAACGCATGGGGTTAACGTTGAGTTAATGAAATTCCAAATTATGTTAGGATTTTGTGGGACATGTTACCTCCAAGTTCCAGTCAAAATAATTTTGACTTCCTTGCAACAACATTTACTCTTCATCACAAACAAAATCGTATGTGCCCACCGCAACACCACTTATACACTAATTTGTATGCAATCTTGCACTGAAACTGTCGCTCTTTGAGGTTATTTTCATTTAAACCGTAAAAACGTTAGGCATTTCGGATATATTCTCTCTTCAAATTAATTCGTGATCTGCGCATCTGTTGCAAACATGGACAATGTGGTGCAGGTGCGTTGCCAGAAATTTTGATAGGGGGCAAATAACAAGCAAGGTCTAAATATTTAAATATTTTAAATGTCCTTTGTTTCTAAAGCAAAATCCATAAAACGTGGATTTGTATGGAGTTTTCCCTGAATATTTTGGGTTCAGATTCAAACCTACAAATAAAAAATCTCTTTTCATTGAATTGGCAAGTTTCAAAAGCTTGTTTTTAGTGAAGTTTCAAGCTTCTAATTTGGTTGAAAGCCACCATTTGCTGGTAAAACTTTCCTGCAAAAACCCTTGTGAAAATCTTGACTCTATCAGTGCTTGACCTGGTGTATCCTTTCTGCAGTCAATATTGCACTTGAGGAAAAAGTCATGTGGCCGCCATTTTGATTGCATTTGTTGTATTTACACGCTCCATTAATGTCCTGTGTGGGGCAGTTTATACCAGGGGGTTGCGGTTACTCGCATTTGCAGGGCGGGTGCGTGAACTCGCAGAGCTATGCGCACAAGTGCAGGTTTCCAGCTTCCCGCTCTCCGTGATCTTGCAAGAAATGCGTTCTGCGTGATGGCAATTAGCGCTGCTAGTGGACGACAGTTTAGCGTGGCTGGGCATGTCGATAATAGCAGAAAAGCAAATTTAAGGACTTTTTCAGTGAACGACATGCTTTTTCAACAGTGCTCGTAAAGTTGACAAAGAAGTGCTGAAGGTTTACAATTTTACAACTAAGTGTTTTTAAGAACTTCTTTTGACTCTGAAATTAGCAAATGAATAAATTGCCATGCACTNGCGACGAAACCTGCTGCATAAATTTTTAGTGGTTTTCAGACGCACAGTGTCAGGTGCAGGTGTGGGACGCAGTGCGCGGCGTGCTCGGTTTGAAAGGGTTCGTAGGACGGGTGCGCGAGTGTTAAATTTCTCAAATTCCTGCGGGTGCAGGGCGGGGTGGAAGGGGACAAAACTTTCAACCCGCGCTGGACTCTAATGTATACCAACACACGTGCAATCGATGACGAGCAACGACTTTGCTGTAAGACACACACCCGAAGCAAGCCTTCTGCAAAACTTGCAGGCATATATGACGTGATTCCAATTGTCATCCAATTATTGAGCGACCATTTAGACGCACGCCGCTGATAAACGTAAATGCTAGAATCTCTCAGTGCGTTTGTAAAGTATTTGGATTTCATGTCATCAAACTTCTGTGAAATGCGACTGCTGCAGCATTTTTTCACACTCCTTGCACTAAGCTTGCTTATCAAACTTTTAGGTATTCTTATTCAGCTAGCTATTTAGAGTTTAAAAATAATTTGCAAAGTTGGTAAACACAAGATCGTAATTTGTGAAAGTTACTCTTGTCCTCTGAACAAACTTACATGTGTATGAAAATGGTTACGTATTTGCGAAAGCGAGGCCACAATCACTTATCATCACGCCTCTGCAGTAAAATTAAGAAACACGTGTTGCCACATTTAGATGCAACGGTAAGTTGGTTCAGCTAACCCAGTGGTTCTTAAACTTTTGTCTACCACCCCCTTTCAGGTAATTGCCCTTTGTTTCAAGCCTCCCTGACATTATTTAAGTTGTAAAAATAAATGTATTTTTGGTAATGTATTGATCAAACTTTCCATGATGTAGAACGCTCAAAGGGCTCGCGGCCTCTGGAAATCTCTTGACGCCCCCCTGAGAGGGCGTACCCTCCGGTTACGAACCACTGATCTAGCTATTCTAGCCCAACCACTTGAAGTCTTTTTTAAAATACACAAGTGTTTAAGTTCAGAATCAAATCGATGGGGAAGAAATTCAGTTTAGTTTCAATTTATTCACATGCGCTTTATCGAGAAAACAGATGGCAAGCAATCTGTAGTGCCAGTGCCCTCAACATTTACAAAATGAAAAGCATTTTCCTACATACGTCACATTGTGCTGCTGACACTTACCGTTGCACCTGAATAATTTCAAATTTACTTTAAGATCGGGTGTCAGTTTAACATCAGATGAAATTTGAAACACTTTGAGACGATACACAGCTAACGCAGGTTCGGCTCTGATTACTTNATAAAACTGAGTTTTTACTCGACACCAATGGGAAGTCTTTCATGAAAATTTCAAGGTTCTACATAATTGTGACTGAACNGTCACAGCACACGTTTAGTCATTTCAAATAAATNAAAAAGACTTTGAAACTGGATTGCTTCCTTGCCAAAGTCTGNGTTTCTAGGCATATAAAATGTATATCACCTTTTCGAATTGAAAGGAATTTATTTCTGCTGTGTGCGCACACAGCAAATTCCGAATGGTTGTCTATAATTTCTGATATTATTTTTGAGGTCAACGTTGTTGCTGAACAGAAACAAGAATATTGGTAATGATTTTTTTATTTTTCAAAGGTTGCCATTGCCCTCAACTCTTTTACTGCCCCCCTGCCCTACCGCTGTTTCGGCGTCCTTGATTAGATGCAAGTCTGTATTTCATATTCACCATCTCCCTCATTCTCTAGCATTTACACTACACAACCTTTGATTAATCATGGTCAAATTACTACACCATGTTGCTTTGATCAGATTCGCTGAATGAGGAGAGGTTTCTTAAGCAGTTTCGTTGATCAACACTGAACTTTTTCTTTGACTTTCACATCAAAAGCTTGATTAACCTGAAAATGTATGGTGCAACTTTTCCGAACTAGGGGGCGATTGGCCACCTTGTCTCCCCCCCTCCGGCTACGCGCCTGATCTGATGCCGTGTCTGCAACAAAAAAGGTACTGTAATGGGTCAATACCAACCCGAGGATACACATCGGTTAACTCTAGTGCAAAAAGAGACCCAAATCTATTTATGGGCTTACATGGACTTTTATGAAGACTTCTGCAGCCAACTTGAGCGAACTGTCTCCAAAACTAAACAAAGTCCTGAACCAACAGCTTTCTAACGTATTCCCAAGTACGTGCAAATCAAACCCTCGGTGACCTTGATGCCTAGGGTTACATACTCATGTTTAATTAAATTGTTTCGTTACTTTTTTTCTTTGCTATTGCTTCAAATTTTAATTGTGCTAGTGTAATATTTGCTTCAATACTGTATTTATATTTGCTATGTTTTCCTATAATTGATTTATACGACTCATTCCTAATGGTAATGTAGCAATTTTTCTGTTTAGTTTATCCAAGTAAACGAACTTTTGTTTTGTTCAGCATGCAATACTTTAGCAAACTATTATCACGGTATTTTTCTATGTTGTTTTAGTGTTTATCTTATTTGTTTTTGCTTTTTCCAAGCAATTTTGGTTTCTGTTTTATGCATTGCCATGCTCTTTGGAAAAAAACAAAATCTTTTCGGTTTTCGTTTGCTATGATTGAGCTATGAGTCACCAAATATTTACTGTAAGTTATGGATCATTAACGCTTCGCTCTGAGTTGTTCATGCTAAATTTTTAGATATTTAATGCTTCGTCATGAGTAATTAATTAATGCCACTAATGAGTGGTTAATATTCATGCTATGTTGTTTTTTATGTTCCATAAATGAAGCAAAACATAGCATGGTAGTGCACAATCCACATATACACGTTTTTGTCTCATTCACATGATACCAATACGAAAACACTGAGTGGACAAACCAAAATGCAAAAAACAAATTTGAATTTTAGGTGGAATTCACGCATGATCAGAGAATGCTTCTTTATTGGTGCCACTGGTTTGTTACAGTGCTCATAGATTCACGAACTTTGGTCAAAATGTTTTTGTAGAATCGCTGAAGAAATTGTAGCATTGTGTCTTACAGTAGCTTTCATTTCCCGCTCAATTGGGGCTGGAAAATCAGCTGGCTTTCAAACAGATCATGTTGTCTGATTCTGAGCTAAATGCATTTTGTGTGACAATAAAGCTGGCTGAGTATTAATGCTTTTCTTCCAAAGCTTTTCAACGCTTGAGTTGATACATTTATTATATCGTGACGTTATCCAAAGTTTGCTTTCAGTTCTTTTTTCAGAGCTTAAAAGAAGACTTTTTGACATTTTTCGTCTCAAGCGATGCTTATTCCGATGTAATGTACGTTAGAAAATGCGTGAGACAGACTTTTCCCAAAAAGCTTTGAAATTTTGGTTCCAACAATACAA
>JGI24159J19872_10007803_pt1 | contig 14018 bp, 8 predicted proteins | sample Ectturendosymbi4_FD_19872 | JGI IMG/M metagenome (IMG submission 19872) | reverse complement strand
ATCCACTATTGGCCCCTCCCTGGAAAAAATCCCTCTGGCGCCCATGTTTAGGGGTACACGCTCATCTATCGAAATGCTGAAGGGGTACACGGACGGGAAAGTTCGGGAACCCCTGTCTTAAGGCAATGGTTCATATAATAGTCAAACAAAAGGAAAATTTTGATAGTTAGCGCAATCTCTTTTTGGTTGTGGAGAAATGACACAAAGATGCCTGATTTACTACACCGCTCGAAGCCAATGACGCTTAAAATCAACTGACCTTCATTTCTGTTTGAAAATCCCTGAAGCTCATTGACGATCCTTAAAACTCAAAAGTATATGAGCGAGAAATCAACACTATTAGACGATTTCGCATAATGTCTGTTGTGAAAATAAAAACACTGCACAAATGCCGTTGTCTGCACACGTTATGAAGCATGAAAATAGAAAATATTAAGAAAAAAATTGACACCATCATGATGGTTTGTGTCACTTGAACCAATTTTTTTTCTGCGCCTCATCTGGCGTGAGGTTTCTGCTTCTTTCTTCTTCGTGTACACGTTTCGTGTCTGTATTTGTGTCACCCAAGAAGGATGATTCAGCTTTTTTAGGACGATGAATCACACTGAAAATGTGTGGTGGTATCGGGTGCGGAGAACTGTTTGCGTGAGTCCCACTTCACGGATGTGTTGCAAATCAACAATATATAAGCTGGGTGAACAGCCACAAGGCCTCAATAAGTGAAGCGCATGTTGAGAATGATGTGTTGCGTATATTTCATGATTTAGAAACAAAACTATTTAGATTAGAACAAGAAGTGACTTTTAAAGTAAGTTAGTGCATTCATTTGTTTTGTTTGCTTTGATGAGTTTTCTGATTGCTGCAAACTATCACCGATATTTTGTTGGCAGGTTCCTGTATATTTTTAACGTTGCATGCAATGCACTTTTTTCAATGCATGTTTAAAATATAGGGTACCCAAGTTAGGTTTAATAGTCTTTGCTGTTTTGACATCTGCATCTGAATGTCATCTCTAAATGCATAAATATTGAGTAGGTAAATAATAAGTAAATATATTGTCGATCGTTTGATTTTCATTACACCTTCATATGCTTACGATTAAAAGAAAAATTAGTACAAGACCGGTTGTGCCGTCGCCGTCCATAGTAAAAGAAACTTTGTGCTGTCCATTGATGAGTTCGCATTTTGCTAGTATTATTTTGTCTACTACAGTGAGATAACAACCAGGTTAGCTGCGCTGCAGCAGTAAATATTACTCACAGCCGCAACATTTGAAGAAAAAAAAAAAAACGATTTATTATTGGATGAATGATTTTGTTCTAAACTGATATGAAATGTTACCAGATACAGTATATCTGCATTTTTGCCAGCTCAAAAACGTGTTGTCAATGTTCTGCATTTCTTCTGCGTGCGACATAGAAGCAACGCTGCATTAATTGCAGCAAAATATAACCGATGAGATTTCATTATGTCAGAATTTTAACAAGGCAGTCTGGTCTCGTTATTCTTTTCTTAATTCAACCAAAAAAATGAAAATTTACATAACATATTGCAAATAATCCATTATTATATGACACCGGATTGTGTCTTAGTTTCAACGCATTGTTTCGCTATTTCACACATTTTGATATAGTACTTAGCGAGTGGCATGGATGGGATCACAGTGAAAAATATTATCTTGCGATAAGCTCTTTAAAATATAATATCTGATGGTTTGTTTGCAAGATCGATTATTGCCTAATATTGCTCGACAGTTCGTTGAAAGTTAGCTGCAGTGGACAAGGAAGACTATAAGAAATATTGCAACTCGATTAGCTGTAGCTGCAACATAGCTATATATGTTAAATCGTTGCAGCTGCATTGTTGTGAATGTTGATTTGGTTGGTTAAGTAGCTGAAAAAATAAATAAACGCAACAAAATGCAACATTTTCTAAACTTTACAGAGAATTTCGCGCCTATCGGGTGCTTAGGAGACAGGTTTACGATTGGAGCAGACTCAAAACGAGCAGTATGCAAAACAGTGAACAGAGTGCTAGTTCCCGTCACCTTCTTCTTGATTACGAATTTATTCAAGGTAATTTCCCGGCAATTGTCACAACTCAGCCGCTGACACCGCATAAACTTGCTGCCATTCAAGATCCCTTGATTAACACGGAAAAGCTTGTTGGGAAGGAATACTTTGATACGTCAGCTCTTTTTACGTCAGCACGAAATAAAGAAAAATGGAGGCCGGATCGTTCTGCAGCCACGTTGGCACTGGCGTGCAAAAAATCTTTCCGAGGTCATCCCAAAAATGTAGTTAAATGCGAATCGGTCACCGTAGAATCTCCTCTAGCGTTGGCCAAAACGCTCTCAGCAAAAGGTAAGCTCCGGTTGTTGACAATTGCTCTTGTAGTCAAAGTTTTGACGAGGCTTTCAAAGAAAAGGCAAAAAAACTATCCATATCACAATTAGCTGACTGAATTAATTTCAATCAAAAAAGCACCCGAAACCAACTATGTTTGTGGTTGATTATATCCACTTGACAATAAGAACTGATTTGACAAAGATTGAACTATGAATTTTCTTTTGATGCTGTTTTTGTAAAAAGAAGCAGTCGTGTATTTTTACGAACCTAGTCTTGTCAAGGCATCTACAATCGATATGCACAAACGTTCAAACGACCGCAAGTGTTTGTAACTCCACACCCTAGTTCTAATTTACAGCACGCTGGATACTCCGGAAATTTTTTATATATCTTCATAGTAAATCACACCCAAGATACAAATAAAAATCCAAACTACTCTTTGAGCGTAACACTTGAATGCCTGGTTGTAATCTAATTGAAATAAATGTTTTGAATGATTTTAAATGCAAAATGTGCAGAATAAGAGGTTTGACTTCGCGGCAATCAAAATAACCAAAATAAGTAAAGACAGATGATGAAACGGAAGTGATTTTCAGTCGTGTGGTTGTTTTTTCTGGCTACTAATATATCTCTGTTTTTCGAACTGTTCTGCAAGTTAAAAATGTATCTGAGTAAGCGGTTTCATTTAATGCATGAAAGCAAATCATAGCTTTTTTCAAAGATTTCTGCAATCGGTGTAATGAAAATGGTTACAGTCAAGGATCAGTGATAAGCATTGAAAACTTCCACTGTCATGACGAATGTATCAGTGAAGAAAACGAAGCGGGCAAAGGTACATAATTAAGTACAGAGATGTTGTTGAATCGCAGTTTTGTAAGCATGCTTTACTGAGCATGTGTGTGTTTTTGTTGCGCAGAACCTTCAGTCTTGAAGAAGGTATTCAAAAATATCACCACTGCAAGAAAACGTAGCATTGATGTAAGCGGTACTGAATAGATGAGTAAGTATAGGTTTCGAGCACTGCTCTCCCAAAAAGCTCCTGACTTGCTTTAATGTAACATGTCGTAACAAGAAAGCATTGGCTGTGAAAATTTCAGTACGTCCCATTCCAAAACAAGGATATTTTTTCCGAAGTAGGGACGCCGGACACTTTGGTCTATCCAGACCAAGACTGAACATTAACTCGTGGACACACTTGCACAAGAATATTGTGACACCCCAACATAACACAAATAACAGCTCATTTCTCCTCAATGGCTACAGTTCTCGCACTAATACTGGCACAAGTACTAATGCTGTCGTTTCAAATCAACTTCTGCTCACTCTGTTTTTTGCAACTACAAAAACGTTTACTGGAGTTTTGCTCAAATTTATTTTGGACTGGCTAAGAAAAAAATCATTCTTTTGTGATGTACAAAATCACGTTCTTTAAATCTTATAGATTCCGCTTTAACACTACAAGCAACTAAATGGTAGTTAGATTACATTTATTTTCAGCAAAAGCAGGCTTTATGCATGACGATTTGCGCAGACTAAAATATTTGCTGATTAAAAGAAAGTACTCTTCATAAAAGCCACCTGAAACGACAAAGTGAATGCTGTTTTGCTAAATAAATGGGAAAAGTATTTCTTCAGCAATTCTTTGAAGCACATTCTATGGTAGAGATTCTAAATTACACTTTGCTGCAAACATTTAATTAATTGTGTTTTAGCTTACAGAGGAAACCTATTTGCAAAGATCAATTCTATCAGATTCCAGTCACGTAGTCTACAAGAGCAATGCTGACCAGACAATTGCAGTTTCTAAAGATATACTACCTTCAAAACAGGTTTGAAAATTTCGAATTGTAGAATTTTTAACAGTAGTATCAACAACAAAATAATTTTCTGACAAACTTTCCGTTGTTACACAAGCGTAACGCCTTGACAAAATGCTATTTCAGAGAGTTGATCGTTTCTGTTATTCGTTAAAGTATCACGTTACCATCTGACGGCACTAATTTGTTAAATGAAAAGAACTCTGCCTTGACAATCGTATAGAAAATTTTACGCATGTGATATATATGTTCGTCAGGTCAAACATCCGAAGCAATCAACTGTAAAACTGGTTTCCTGCACATTGTCACTGACTGATCGACTGATCAGAAAAGAAGACCCACAGTTTTATTGTGACAGTTATCTGGGAAACAGGAATGTTATCAACGTTCGATGGTATAATGCACTTCAAGTCAATGAAAAACCTGTTCTGCACTTGATGAAAAAGAAAGATAATCAAACAGTATAACCGTTTGTTTGGAACCTGTGTGAATATTAAGTTTTGTGCTGAGCAATTCACTTATTTTTTTCTACAGCAAATTACTTTATCTTCTATTTATTACAGAGCTGGCATGGTACAATGCATTGAATAAAGTATATTAGCAAAGTGCAATTTCGCGAATTTTGCAGGCTTGTATTCACCATTTATGCAACGCCTTAGAACTGTTGCTATATCAGAGTCATCGACGCTTGTCAGCAGAACTGAGCAGCAAATAGTAGCTCTATTTTTTGCAGATGTTAAAATGCTTGCTGAGCATGTTATCAAACGAAACTGTGGCTTGTAATAAAAATTCTCTAATTTGTTTTCACAAGAATGCAAAGGCATAATTAATTGTTTCGTGAAAAACATGTTGCTTTTTCAGAGCAGGTAAATCGTGTACACAGTGGTCCAGAGGCCAAGGGCGTAGGCAAAGGGGGAGTTGGGGTTAACCCTCCCCCTTGAGCTTGATATTTTGCAAAAACTTTAGTACCTTCGCAAGGAGATTAATTGTTTTCGCATACTTTTTGCTTGTTAATTTGTCGACTTAATGCAAATAGCACGGAATAAATTTGCAATCAAATTTTAAGGAACATTGTAAATGAGCTAAAAAAGTTATAATTAGGTTTTGGTGGGAATCTGGATAATCGTCTGCGTCCAGAAACCATTTCACCACATTTTGCAGACCTTTCGTCCACTAAGCGTGTTTAAGATCGTGCTCCGCGATAGTTCACTTTGTCCGAAACCATTGTCTTTATATAGTCTGCCAAGGCCTACGCAAGGGAGGGTTGGAGTTAATCGCCCCACTTTACTTTGATATTCTGCAAAAACTTTATTACCTGCGAAAAGGAGATTAATTGTTTCCGTATACTTTTTGCTTGTTAATTTGTCGACTTAAATGCCTAAATTGTAGTTGTAAGTGCTCTGACATAGTGATGAGTGTGTTTTACTCCCCTGTTTGAACGCTTATCCTGATATTTTTGCAGTTATGAACTGCTGTGTCGTAGCGTTGAGTGTATTTTCCTCCAAAATCCTAACTTGAAGCGCTGATATTTTAGTTTATATTCAGTGCCAAGGGAGTACGCAGGGGGGATTTGGATGAAAACGCCCCCTTGATTTTGAAATTTTACAAAAACTTTATTACCTGCACAAAGAAAATTAATTGTTTTCGCATTTTTTTTGCTTGTTGATTTGTCGACTTAATGCAAAGAACAGGGAATGAATTTGCATGCAAATTTCAAGGAACATTGTAAATGGGCCAAAAAGCAATAATTAGTTTTCGCTAGGAATCTGGGTTATCGTCTGGGTGCAAAAACCATCTCACCACTTTTTGCAGACCTTTCGTCCACTAGGCTATGCATGTTTAAAATTGTGTTCGGCGATAGTTCACTTTATCCAAAAAATTGCATTTATTTTGTCTGCTAAGGCTGATCAACGCAAGTGCTGACAGCATTGGCTGCATTAGGCCTACCAATTTCTGTAGCACAAAACTGTTTCACGAGCTCAGCAACAGCAGTTGTTAACATAGAAGCATCCAGTCATTTATTGTGTCTCAGCAGGAAAAAAGGAAAACTAAAAGTTTGCTGGACTTCTATAAATAACAACAAAATCAAAAGTTTTCTTGTGTACTTTATGCGCATTCTCAATTCTTGTATAGTTTAGCAAGATTCGATTTTTCAAACCGGGGTGTGAGCCAGCCAGCCCACCCGCACTTACTCTATGCTCGACTGCTCGTATCCGACATGACATTAGCGCAGCCTCATTTTTCCACTATTACTTGCTCTGACGAATTGATGTGTGTGTTGTACTCCGCTGTTTCAACGCGCCGCCTGATATTTTTGCAGTTACGAACTGCTGCATCGCAGCGTTGGGTGTATTTTCCTCCTGCAGCCTAACTTGGAGCGCTAATAGTTGATATTCAGTGCAATGACATAAAATAAGGAGAGTGGATGAATATAAAAACGTGCATATTATGTCAACAAAGCGCCAAAACGTTGGTTTGGAAACAGGATGACGTCAAATTGGGACGTCACAAACAGCGCACACCAAATACAAATGACTACCCTATGCCACTGAATGAACCACCCCCCATGAAAATTTTCTGCGTACGCCACTGCCAGAGGCTGACAAGATTTCTCTTCTCTCGTCAATATTTTCAAGCTTATGACGGGCTTGTGATAAAATAAACGAAAGCCTGATGATTTTATTAAAAGCCTAACTTTCTTGGTTCTCAGCAGGCTACTTGTAACGATAGGGAATAGTTTTTCGAAACGCATGGCAATGGAACTGATCAACCTTTACAAATAGTCGTAGATTTACAAATTTCAACATGCTTCGTGATTGTTCATTGTCAGACTATAGCGAGTTATTGCACGAGTTTTCATCAAGCAATCATAGGCTACACTCAGTGGCGTAACTGACTGGGGACCAAGGGAGCAAGCCGCCCCCCTGGCAAGCTTAGTGTAAAAACCGGGCCCCCTTTAGCTCACATTTCGATATTTAGTATTTATTTGGTTTTCAGTAGGTTGTTGCTTTTTTCGGTGTGTTTTCGTTTTTTTAGCTAGTATAGACGTTCAGGCGATCCGCATTCACTATCATATCTTAACTTTTTTCTGACTTCTGAGTGTTGGCTAGTGGGCCCCCTACGGTGGTTATAGTGAGCCCCTCTTCAGCTAAGTTTTGCCCCTGTGGCTCAAACCTCTAATTACGCCACTGGCTACGCTGACACGATGTAGTCTACTTCAGCCAGTAATGAGCACAAAATCTCATATCATTTCCTCTAACGTGAAAAAAGTGAACCCACATTTTTGCACATTTCGGATGTGATCTTTTTTGGTCTGTTAAAATACTGATAAGAAAAAACTAGTGTTTCCAATTCGGCACAAAATTTTATAATCCGGATTTCGGGTTGCTGAGAAAAACACCGGGAAATCCCGAGTTATTTCGGGTTTTGGAATAAATGTGATTTTTCGCGATAAAAACATAATGTCATTTTGAAATTACTACTGTTGGTCAATGAGGAGTTTATTAGCGAAGCACAGATTTTTACTGATGTTTACAAAAGTGACGCTTGAAAATCAAAGCATATCCTAAGCCAGAGGTTCCCAACCAGAGGGACATGTACCCCTAGGGGTATATTTGCCTATCCGAAGGGGGACATTTAAGGTTAGCAATAGAAGAGAAACATCAAGGATTTATATATCCTTGATTTCCAAATATGCATATATTAGTAGATATTATTTTATATTATTTTTAAAAGCCGTTATATGCTTATTTTTAAATTTTAAATTAAAAATATGTATATCTGTGAATAATGACAGATTATTTTGCCATAAGAAAGTTTAGGGGTACATGTTCATTTGTCGAAATGCCGAAGGGGCACATGAGTATCTTTTGAAACGATAAAGTGGTACATGCTCATCTGTCTAAATGTTGAAGGGATACGTGGTCAGGGAAAGGTTGGGAACCCCTGCTCTAAGCATTCAGTCTGTTTCTGAGTTTTGTGGCAATTTTTCCCGTGACTGAAACAGTCCTCTCTGATTTCATTGATGGTAACTTGACTGTAAGTAAGGCATGGTTGATGCAGTTTTTCAAGATTATCGGGCCTCATTTTTGTCTCATTAAAAGATTCATTTCCTTTTTCACAATTTGCGATCGGGGCTCTTTCTGTGCCGGAATTTTGTGGTATTCACTGTCATGAATAAATAGATTATGTGCTTTGATTTCAAATAGCTGTTAAAGACAAGGCTCAACATTTAAACAAACACAATAAACAATCTCAACGGATTTAAGAAACTCTTATCAATACACTAACCTGCAGTCCCAAAACTGAACAGAAAGTTGCGAAGAAGTTCAAAAGAATATCATCAATTCCAATCTGAACCTGGTTAAGCAAAAATGATAACATCCAAATCCATCAATTTACTGGAATGTCGTAAGATTTAAATCCAAGTACATGTTCATCTCTGGTCATTTTCATTTATTGGGCATGCGAAAGGCAAGCATATTTCTTGTGTTGCAATCGGAAGCTCGAGCGGCCGATCGCACGTTCTTTTTGTGCAGGTTGCACCTGGAACGACTTTCGCATCCTGTTCACAACACCACTTTGTTGCGATTGGAAGGCCCGGGCAGCAAGTGCGCAAAGCTTCACACTGTGGCAGCAAGCAACAATTATTGTTCGTGCACTTGCTTCTCATGTTTGTTTTATGCGACCCGCGAATAAAAAACAATCATCCGTTCATCCACAAGTAAAAACATGTTCAACTATGCAACCAGTGCATGTGTTTTTCCAACGATATAACACGTGTTCACAGACATTGAGTGACTGGACACTTGCTATCCGTATGTTTCGAGACACTTAACAATTTTCAGTCCATTTCAAGAGTCAAATCCAATTTTACTTTTGTGGGTTTATCGGAACCGTTGTTGTTTATTGCGGTTTCTAGCACTAAGTGTCACTTCTGAGAAGTGTAGAAGTGATTCTCAAGTTTGGCCCATTTGCCAGAGAACACAAACAGTTACCGCTACGCATCAAAATAAAATCTATAAGACACTGCGTTCGAGGGCGAAAAAAACAGCAATTGTTTACTCCTTAGGAAAATGTTCCGTTTGTTGGCCCAAAAGTGTGGTCTTCCATACCAAACAATATTAAGTATTCAACCACGTTCACCTTTAAATGGAAACTGAAGAAACATCTCCTATATGAAAAAGATACACAATTATGAACCTTAACAACATTTAACTTGTCCAGACCAAAATCCTGTGAATTCTAGTATTTTGTAATTCTGCATATTTTATGTATATTTACTTTTTCGTATTTTTTCTTGCCTGTGCACATCCCATTCTTTTCTGCATGAAAGTGCACGACATAATTTTTTCTGTTTTGGTTTGTTTTTCTTCTGTACTTCATTAATTAATTTTTTATTACTTTTTTACTTTCTATTTTCAAATTTTGTGTAAACACATTCTTAACTACGCCAAATTCCTTCAATTAAATTTGATCCACTTATCGTTGCATATAGGTAAGCGCTTTCATCTGCACATTTTCTTCACTATGTTCTGTGTTTGTTTGTTTTCCTAAATGATCTTATTGATTTCCAAGTGTTGTTTTTCAACACTTCTCAAAAACTAATAAACAGGGTTGGTTGACTAGATGACCGCCATGGTCCTTCACCAATTCTATATGACACAGCATTCCTCTTTGTTTACACTGATCAGCTATTGCGCCGTTGCATTTTCATTTGCTCTAATGTTCACTATAATTGGTTTTGCTTAGTGCAATGGCTTCTTCTGGTGCTCCTGCTTGTTGGCTGAGTCATATGAAACAATAAACCATTGAACCATCATTGCAACAAGTTCATGGTATACCCTAATGCAGGTGAGAAACAAGCCACGACTGAAATTCAGTCATCACCGTCGCAAATTTTACAGCGCATGCAAGGATGTTACAAGAACTCGCTGATGTAGGTTTTCAAAACTCTATCGCTGCAAATTTAACGGTGTGTATTGCAGAGCCATGAGGGCGAGCGTGCCAAACAGTATTTTGATTATTTCTGTCTCCTATTCGCGGCTTACATTTCGAATTCCCAGGAAAAAATGCTGCGATAACATTTGACTCATCACCTCCACGAATTTCGGGTCGTATGCTACGAACTCGCTGTGACAGCATTTCGATCCTTACAGCCACAAAGTTTCACGCAGTATACTACAGTGCTGCAGGAGAAAATGCTACGACATTTCGGTTATTCGCATCGAATCACGGAGTATGCTAGTAGATCACAAGCGAAACATGCTAAAGCAGTGGTTCTCAAACGGGAGCCACTTGGCTCACTAAGGGAAGAATTTTTAATCCCTGGGGGGAAATTTGCTCCAGGGAGGAATTGGGAAGGGAAAGCTGTGGAAAAAAACGTAAGTTTTTCCTCCTGTTGGTGTAACCAACATATAAAAAAACTGCACAGTGAGGTTGGTTTACATGGGGATGTCTGCAGTACGCAAGCACAAGCTACTTTATCATCGTTTGAGCCAGTTCTTTCAGCCTACAGTTTGGCGGCACTCGACCGCAGGGCAAGTGTTGAGCAGCCAATCGATTGTCTCATCCAGATCAGGACGTGCAATGCATAGGGGTAGATGGATTGGACATTGGAAGACATCATGGCCAACGGTTTCACCTTTTGCGCCACAATCACAAACCACAGAAGCGGCCATACCCCATTTGTGCAAACAAGAACAGAAATGTCCGACACTGGTACGCAGGCGGTTGAGCCGGACCCAAGCTGTCACTGGCGCAGCCAGGAATTTTGTCCAGGGGATCAATCACCTGATGTACGTCCGATTATTCCTTCCGTTTATTTCCGAAAATTGAAAATTGGTATAAAGCACCAGTGAATTTCTTAGCAAGTTTTTTTCGGACACGGCCATGGCCTCTTCGGCTTCATTCATATTGCACGCTGTTCTTGGCAGTGCCATTCCAGGAGGGTGAGTCATGGATGAAAGTACGGAGTCTCGTGGTGCACTCCAACCTTTCTGCATTCCACCTCACTTCTGTTACTGTCGTCAGATGAACTGATGAGTTCTTGAGCAGCGGTTACAAAATAAAATAGGGGTGTGGACTTGAGATGCCGTGCATTCCCACTCGATGGACAGGTGAGTGCTGAGTGGAGCAGATGTCAAGACTCGATGGGACGGCGTGCTAAAGACAATGTGGCTCCTTTACAACGAAGCTCGTCAGATTGGATGCCGTCGAGAATAGGAAGATTGTCCGCTGGTGTAGGACGGAGGCATCCACTCACAGTTCGCAAGGCGTCGGTTTTGGCAGGGTGAGTAAGGCAGATGTGAGCACTGCGGCACCAGATAGGAACGTCGGACTCTGCTGTTGAATGGACCAGGGCTAAGCTTGAATGGACCAGGGCTGGCTGTTCGCAACGTTGTTTCTCCAGTACCCCGGCCAGGGAGCAAGCCATCTCAAGAGTGCAGCGCATGATGTTGATTTTTTGCTAAGTGATTCGAGGTGTCGGTTGTACGTGACTGTCCTGTTTAACATTCCTCCGAGGTAGGCTATGTGGGCTCGGAGCAAAAGGGCAAGGTTCCGTTGTTGTGGTTGACTGTCAGCTCACATTTATCTTCCTTGATTTAGAGGTGGAAGACGGCTAATACTGCTTTCGTAGTACTGAGCATTAGCTTCCAGGTCTGGAGGTATTCACCTACGGTTGCCATCTCCTTGCTTTGCACCCCTTCCACTGTTTGTCAGTCTCCACCAGCATGCATGATTTCTAGGTCGTTGGCGTATGCATACTTTCTGGAGACGGTGGTTGGAAGGTCGGAGATGTAGATGTTAAGAAGGGGTGACAGGACAGATCCCTGTGGGACGCCGTTCTTGAGGCGTCGTAACCTGCTGTTTGCCGTGGCCGGTGGTAAGGGTGAAGTTACGATTGCCAACCAGCTCCATGATCAACTGGACCATGCACCTGTCAGGTAGCAATCGCAGTAACTTGCAGGCTGCTTCAACTGCAGCTACTGATATTATAAGAGTCTGCTTGGTTCATAGTCGTCTATTGTTTCTTCATAGTAGGCAGTGTAAAATTTATGCAATTATCATTTGTGATCTTCGTTGAGCAGGAATTGACAGAGTTTGGGTTTGTAAAGGAGGAATGTGAAAAAAAACTTTGCGAACCACTGTGCTAGAGCATCATTTCAATCATCCGCTTCACGTTTTATGGCGTATACCCACAGAGCCACAATAGAAACGTGTTGCAACAACTTAACAATATCGGCAGACACAGATTTCACGGCACGCGCGCTTGCTGCTCGGGCCTTCCAATCACAACGAAGTGGTGCTCTGACCAGGATGTGAAAGTCGTATAAATGGGTGTGTATCTTCACCAATATCCCGTCCGTGGTAAATCGCACATTCAACACAACTCCAACCGAGAGGTTGTGTTGTTGCAACACTTGCAGAAAGGTTGAGCTAAACTTGTGGAAATGACTGAGAGTGAAAGAGACAAGTAAAATGCAAACTGCTTTCACAAAAGACAGATTTAATTACTTGCAATGAAATTTGCTAAAGCAACATTGGACACCATTTTTCAAGCTTACTGGGCGCCATTTCATAGCATGTTGGTCATCATTTTCTAACTTATTGGGTGCAATTTTATAACATGTTTGGCGCCATTTCATAACAAAAATGTCACAAGAAAAATATGAAATTTCATTTGACTCGACGGTGACTCGAGCTTCCAAATCAATGACTCAAAGTGGCTCAACAGTTCTTGTGACTCGACGCGAAAAAAATTTAGGTGACTTGGCTCTGACTCGAAGGGCATGTGACTCTGACTCAACAAAAGGGACTCGGGCACATCACTGCCATGATGACATATCTAGTGCCGTGGCAAGGCACCCCAGTACCCCAAGATCGGGGGGGACATTCGTAGGGGCCCCACAACATATATTGTATTAGTAAGTTAGAGCCGTCTCTATACACTTGACTTTCACTCTTCTGGTTTTTGCTCTCAATGCAGAGCCGGTAGATTAAGCATGTAATATCATGATTCATCAATGTCGAAAAAGAATTGCGGACGTTCGGACACTATAGCAGTATTTTGTAAAGTTGTGGTTACGTCAGAACAAGGCCAATTGCTAATTGTTAATGAAGTCTTGACATTTACCACTTAACTTCGATGGCTTTGCCCTTGTGCGTTAAAATTCTCGGGGAAATTTACGTCATAATGATTGTGCTGTGGAGTGTAGTGCAATCGCTTTGTAGTTGCGTACAGATAGACTAGGTTTATAGTTCAACGTTAAAAAAGTTTTCGTAAAAGCTGCTTAAGACAGTTTATGTAAAGATGAAACGAAGGAAGGCTGTTGTGTCAGTTCATTATATATATGTCTGTGAAGACTGTGTTAAGATGTTAAGACAGTCTAATAAAATTTAAAGAAAAACCGGGAATAATTTCGATAAGTTTAACGCTCGCTTGCTCAATCTTAAAAACTCTCTTCAGATTTAATCTCACTTGCAATATGTCATGATGAAGATGGATGGTGTCAGATTCCAATACATTCGTTCTTATTAGAAGCGTGTGAGAAATTTCCAAACTGTTGAGGACAGTGAAGGCAGAGGGAGTGTTGGGAAGCAGTTAGTTCTACGCACTGCTTCCACCTATCAGCTTTTGGTGAAAGCACCAAGTTGATTGAGACTGGCTATCAGGGGGCTAATTTGCAGTGATGTGCCCTAGTCATTTTTGTCGAGTCAGAGTCACGAGCCCTTTGAGTCAGAGTCGAGTCAGAGTCATCTGAAATTTTGCCAAGTCGAGTCAGAGTTGAGTCAGAGTCGAGTCAGAGTCGAGTCAGAGTCGAGTCAGAGTCGAGTCAGAGTCGAGTCAGAG
>JGI24159J19872_10007802_pt1 | contig 14018 bp, 9 predicted proteins | sample Ectturendosymbi4_FD_19872 | JGI IMG/M metagenome (IMG submission 19872) | reverse complement strand
GTGTGATCATCTAGCAGCTCCTTCCCACATATATGCACCACCACGAGTTGAAACTGGACGGTAACAAAGCTAATTTAACTGCTGAGGGCCATCGACTCGACAACCTTCCACTTTCTTCAATGCCCTGGCGTCCTTGCACTAATTTGTGTTTTTTTCTAGCTGAATATTAATTATCGCCAAATAAAATCAACTGTTGACTGTTCATTTAAAACAGGGGTCGGAAACCAACGGCCCGCAGGCCGGATACGACCCGCCAAGCAAAATCATTCGGCCCGCAGACCCTTTACAGCTTGTAGTAGGCTAACTGTATGGCCGGCCTAGTGGTATTATTTTTTATGAGTCTGCCCTCCCTTGCAGCTTCTTGTATTACATATGAGCAACTAATGAGAAACCGCTTTGTGTTATAAATGTAGTATGTGTCGTATTTTGGGCTTTTGTTATGAATTGTCAAAATCAGTTAAGCTGGTTAAAATTCGTAAACAGCACAGGGAACGGAACTGTTGGTGGAAAATTAGTACGGCCCGCCATACCTTACAGAGTTTGTTTTTGGCCCGCGACTAGGGAAAGGTTCCCCACTCCTAATCTAAAATAACAGTCTAGCACTCAAACCTGACAGAGCATTGCTCAACCAAACATCACCACCTTTCTATTGTTTCTCCTAACTGCTTACTTTGTACATTTAACAGCTTTTTTGTTGGTATTTAAATATGAAAAAAAAATTTTCGTTAGAGTAAATGTAATTAATCTCCACTTGGGTCTGACGTTTGTGGTTAGCATTCAACTGGTTCGTCCAGAAATTGAGATAATCTTGATCCAGATTTGCGATAAACTTGATCCAAGCTGCTTATTTCGAACGCACGCTATCAGGAACGAATTTCTGTTTTTGAAACATTTTTTAAAAAGTTTACCAAAAATTGCTGAAAATGCGTATGTTCCTGAGTTGCGCAGCAGCTGACTTTGACTTAGTCGTCCATTGTTTTTACAGCAAGTACAGACGCAAATCCTTGCTGCGTTTTTAGATTCACTCTATTTCGTCCTTTCAATGCTATTCATTGTAAATTAGAGAAAAGTTAGCTGCTGACATCAATTGTAAAATTATTCTCACTTTCTTTAATGTGCCACTCATTAACATGGCAGTAAGCTATGAAAATAATCGACACCACGTGGTGACATCTATCATAAAACTATGTCCAATGAAATTTGCTTGTTGCTTTCAGCTTTACGACTCGTCATTTGCAAACGTTCTGGCACGTGTATTAGGTACTAAAGATAAAATTTACAAAAGGTTCTTTGAAAATATGTTAAACTTCACAAAACATTATTTGAAAACGTTCTGGAACCTACAATAGGTATTAAAGTTGATGGTAATTTTAGCCACGTCCGAAACATTTGAGGTAAAAACTAAGTAGGATGTCCAATAATCAAGACCTGGGGAATAGCAACACTTTAATTAATCACAAAATTTTGTGAAGTTGAACAGATTTTTTGTACGTCATGAATTTTTTTTTCATTTTTCAATCAGCCTCTAAAAATTGTGCTTAGGTTGTCATTGGTGGTCTTCTCGGTTATGAAAAACGTTTTGTTTTAGGGATAAATTGACTAGCAAAAAGATAATAACCAATAAAATATTAAACAAGATCGCAATCATTCTAAAAAATAAAATATTTATTTCAGCTGTAGCTCCACCTCACCTTTGGCATTTAACGAAAAGATTGCGGTGGTCAGCAGAAGAATTAACAAAATCATCATCAGCACGCTGACATCCGTCGAACGTTTCATGAGCAGCGACATGGTGCCAATTCCAGACCCAAGTAAACGTCTTTGTACAGCAAAGAAACGGTTTAAGCTCACCGGGTAAATCAGGCTCCTTCACTTAAAGTGCAGGGTTCATGGCCCTTTTTCTTTTTCTCCGTTTGCCGCGGTAAACCAAAACGCATCTTGCTGTTTCCGCATCAAACGAGCAACCTTTCAGTCTCGTTTTTCATTTACATGTTGTCTCGCAACCACAAAGCATATTTTGCTTGACGTGAGCTAAAGAGCTTGGGAAACTGCTGAAGCAAAGATGCGAGAGAGAGACAGCTTTACGTAAACTAATCTTCCCACATCTAGGGCGATTTTCTGCTTCAGCAGAAGACTGCTAAAATTTTACATGAATGGAGTTCACTTTTCCAAAACTTACGAATGCGCTCTTCACTAAAGTAAAGCGCTATTTTACAAACTTTGTTATCTCGCCAAGCCCTTTAGTTGTAAGCATAAATCAGACGTGTCTAGTCAGCAGAAGTTCTTGGTTAGATTGTTTAATTAACAGCAAGAAAATGCCAGAAAACCAAATAAAATCAAATAGACGTAGTTGCAGTAGTTTGTGTCTAATTCTACTGCTGGAGCACTTTCTTAGCGCAGAAATCAGAGTACATGTTTACTATGTTAGATAATGACACGTATGGTTTATTCATTCACTTTCGTGAGTCAAACTAAAGCTATGTAGCAAAGAGGAAAAAAGAACATTGCCAGTGAGCAGGAATTACTTTCACGTTGACAAGAAGATAAAGACATTAAAAACTTCTGGTTTAGCAAATTGATTTTTGTGTCCTAACATGTTTGAATCACAAAGGGTTGGCGAAATACTGTGTAGGTCAAGTTCTCAGCCAGCTCAATCACTAGCAGATTTTGATTCTTTAACTGAAAACGTTTCACATGTAAGCAAAGTAACAAAGTGCATTGAAGGTAAACAGAAAAAAAACAATATTGTAGCAAAATTACGAACGTATGAAAACATCAACAGAAATTTTAGCAAGACAGCAGGACCTTTTCTGGTTGGGCCCAAAAACCAAACTTGTAAAAATAAACGATTGCCGATTGGAAATTCATTTAGACATGCTCCTGAAAGTTGTGACGTTCTACACAATGTCGAAAAACCTTTAATATGGTACATAGCTGTAAACGAATGTAACACATCAGGTTTCTGTTTAAGTTTTGTCATTCATAAGTTTGAAAAAGTTTTGCTCAGGCCTTTCAAAGACATCGGGCATTCAGAAAACTTCCGCCGTTGCGTGTGGCTTCATTGTCCCTAGCAATTTGCAGACAAGCCCCAACTTTTGCTGAGTCACGTGGTGTGCGAAAAAGACTTCGCGCAGAGAGAGCTGCCGAGTAACCTCGCGGGTCAGAGCTCTCTTCACGACCACACATAACGAAGAACAACTCAAGCACGCATGGCGCTAATATGGAACGCACAGTAAGAAAAAAGAACACCAGCACAGAGATGCGACGCTGACAAAGAACACCCATGCAGATAGCGTTGGCATGGTAATTGTAAATATTTTGAACCAGCGTATGCAGCTGTCATAAAATCCAAGCAGAAAGGTTTGTAAAATGCATGTGGGAAGTGAAGACTGCAAAGGTCAAGGGTGTCATTTGGGCTCCATTCCTGCCCGAGGTGAATTCTACTTGCAGTGAAAAAAAGCACGACCGGTTGATGAAAATCAGTATCAGCCGTTCTTCTTCTTATTCGTAATACGCTTATCTGATAAATGGTGTTGAAATTTTACCAAATGTGGTGCATGCAAGCTTAAGCAACCACACAAAACATTCCCATTCCTCACGTATCTTATAAAGATTGGGTGTTTTCTTAAGATGGGATTGCGTCATGACATTTGCGAATCGGTGAAGCGTTGCAGCGTGTGCCACACGACTAAATAGGATAAGTACACAAGGCGTACAATCGATCGAACGGAGATGGGATTTTCAGCCGATGTAGCGATTCACGCGTGGGAATCAGAATTCGTATAATGCTCGATAGACACACGATTTGAAATGTTTGCGACTCAGTTAGAGATCAACGATATAGCCCAGTGCGCAAATGAGATGCTAATTCAATAAACACGACCAAACTGTATTGAATGCAACACAAAAAGAAATTCAGTATGAATGTTAACACCCACCATGGAGAACCCCTTAGAATCAACACATCTGGTCAACAACAGGAACAAAAAAAGGAAGAATACCAACAATTACCCTATGGCGTACGCAACACATGTCATTTATATTGAGTTGTAAAAAATTCCAAACGCGGTTTGCTTTTTACGTCTAGAAGAGCTTACAATCGGATTTCTGTTGCACCGCACTTAAACATTTTCGTACCTCAGCTTGATTGTGCTTTTGGTAACAAAAAGAATTGCCAACTTGGCTCGAACATTCTGGAACGTCCGAGTTCCTTGCTGTTGTTGCTCCATGTGGTACGCGTCTGACAGTCTTTTTCACTTTTTTTACTTCGATTTTATTTTGAAACGTCGCTATTTTCGGTTTTACGACGTTCCTATCCCTTTAAAGTACTAAATGGTTAATCTGGCCACCAAACCGACTGAAATAGTTTTGTGACAATAAAACAATTTAAATTTACTTTCCACAATTTTTGAAATTTTTCTGATTTTTACTTGCTAGTTTTCATAATAGGGAGAAAATACGCAAAACAGCCATTTAGCGCGCCAAAAAAATGCCCAAACCGCCAACTTTGGTAGTAATTAACGTGTTAAGTGCAGACATTAGTTACATCCTTCATTACAATTCTTTGAAATATATCTATAGCTAGTTTATGTACAAGATGAAAAAAATGCCAGCTTTGGTCAAAAGAGCTTGGCACGCAACATTATTCGAAACCTTGCGCCGAAGGTTTTGTTGTACTGTAAAATGCTTTAAAAGGCAGACGAACTTCGGGAGATCAACAGCATGAATTGCTTCTGAGCTTGAAGTTATTTTTCCACAGATCCCACTGGGACAGAACACCCTGAGAATTAAGAAAGGGAAATGCTGTGATTTCTCTTAAATTTGAGACAAGTCACATCCACAAAACTGAACAACTGATGTCCGCTTCTTTCGCTCTTGCGCTCTCGCAAGAATAAAAAAAGTGACAAGAAAGCAGCTAGGGAGTGAACTGCAAAATATGAAGATTATTGAAAGAAACTACCGACTATACTGTTGTCATCAACGCTGTGCTCTATCTTTTACCAGGTCGTGACTAACGATGTTTAATACAAAATGCCTTTAAGTACAGGATCATAACCATAAATCTCAGCTTTCTAACACCTATTTTTCAGTACAAGATGATTTTTGCCTTCGTTCATCATTTTCTTCCAAGCCCCCTGTTCATCAGCTACTTTTTCAGTTTCTTCACGCATCGTATTAAATCGAATTAATACTACGACACATAAACGCGAATCGCCTGTACATTGAAAAATTTCAGGTTGTCCGGCAGAGTCTCTCTCGACAGTTTGTTAGTGTTTTCTATTGTGCGTCTCTCTCTATCTCTGTCTCTCTCTGCAATGCATTGTAAAGCGACAATCCATCACTTTCAGACAGTGCGATCAACTTTACAGTGTTGACGCCAAGCGACAAAAGTGACGCCAGTTTAAGTGAATGACAGACAAATTGTTTGAAGAATAGAAATGCAACGTTTCAGCAAATTCTAACGTTCGACGCAAAAGCGTGAAGCAGATATAGCAGTGCATGCATTCAGCAATTTAAATTTTTTAGTTAGTAACGTTAGTTGGAGTAAGCAGGGTGGATAATGTTTTTTTGAGTAATAGCACCTGCAAGGTTTCGTACATCTTGGTTATTTTGAAAAAAAGTACATCCAAGAACATACAAAGTCACAAAAACCGCATTTCGAACCTCCAAAAATCTTGTTTCAAGTGCTGGAAGCGGCAGTCTTAGTGCTTAAAGAAATTGAGCAATTGTTCACAGAACCATCAACTTTTATGAGAAACACAGTTTGCACATACATGTGAAGTCACTTAGTTTTTGTTTTATGCAATTGCATACGAAAGGGTCGCATCAAGAAATTTAGGATGGCCAAAAAAAAGGAAACATTCTCAGCCACTGTTTTTTTTTAAGCCGTTTTTGGGTGTCAAAATGACACCCTACAATTTTGCAATGACACCCTAAATTCTGAAAGCCAAGGTATGGTTTTGTCTTGTATTGAAGTAAAACGATTTGACGAAAGCATGTTTTCCTGCACGTGGCAATTGCAACAGAAGGCTGTAATGCTATAGGCCGACACAATTTTCTGGTGCAGAAGTTGGAAGCGAAAATTGTAAGGATAGTATCTATGCATTGTCACGCGCACCGCCTCGCTTCGGCCTCTTACTATATTGCCACAGAATTGTACAGCATGGTGTACGAAACTGCGAAAGGATTTAAAGGCAATTATGGAAGTGTTTTACTGTTTCACCGTTGCGATCGGCTTGCCTGGCCACCAGATTACAATAAAGACAAAAAGTCGGCAGTTGCAACGCGCATTCAAAGCAAACTAATTGTCGAGTGAGGCAACAGTGAGAGCCAGGAGTGAGATTTTGGCTATTTGGGCCGCACTGAAGCAGCTGTCAGAAAATACAAATGATGCAATGTGCCTTGTTTTGTTGCGACTTATGAAAACAAAAACTATCAACATGGTACTTTCGTTTTGTCAACATTGCCACTTCACCTGACAGAACTGCAGAACTGAGCAAAGGTTTTTAGGCAGGATGTTTGAACTTTGCACAGATGAAAGCTTCCGTAGAACTTTGCATCAATAAGCTCTCTGATGCCGCTGCTAAATCCGAGCTTAAAGCTAATTGCGAAAAGCTTGATAGTGAATTAGGGGAACTTAGAACGTTGGATGGTTTGGCAGACTCGTGTGTGTCAAATAGCATGGCGTTTTGGAAGGGCACCGAAAGATTGGCAATTGATCATTCTCCTACACAAAAACGGAGACAGGAGTAAAAGAATCAACTACTAGGGCATTTCTTTGCTTAACCTACCAATAACGAGTGTACGCCAAGATGTCGTAAAAATAATGGAGCCAAAGCTGGATGATACCCACCGCGGTCTTCGTCACGGTCGTAGCACTACAGAACAAATTTCTACTCTCCAGCAAATTTTCGAGAAATCCTGGGAGCATACCAAAGACGTATAGGCGTACATATGTCTTGTCGATCTCGGGAATTTATTTGACCGAGTTCCTCGTGAAAAACTTTGAGGGGTGTTGTGGGAGTACGTTGTTGACGGGTGCCTCATGCTGAACGTCAAGTAACTGTATTCCTGCTCAGAAGATTGTGTCCGTGTCGACGGAGTTAAATCACAACCGTTCAGCGTTGGACTCCAAAAATGGTGTGTGCTGTGACCACTCCTCTTCATAGTCTATATCAGGGTTCTCCAAACTACGGCCCGTTGGCCAAATCTGACCTATGAAACCATTTCACCCGGCCGCAAAACACATTTTGCCAATAATGAAAAAATAATATATTTACGAAAAATGTGTTGATTTGGTGGAATGTAACATATCCCGAAAAAATTTTATTATGCAAGATGTCCGGCCCTCGAACTGTTGTGCCATAGCTTATGTGGTCCTCTACCAAAAAAAGTGGACAGCCCTGGTCTAAATGAACGGGATAGACCAGCTATGTCCAACCCAAATAACTTACTGAGCCAAAAATTATGTCACTATCTTAACCAGGGCCGCGCGCTGAATGCCATATTAATGAGGACAGCGGCGAACAATGAATGGCTTACTATGACCTTAGGATATTAAATCTAGCTTAAGCTAATACTGAAAGCGTCCGAATCCAAACTGCAATGGTAACAGACGTGATAAAGTGGCACTGAGGACCACCTGCATCAAAAATATCAAATTCAAGATTATCAAATAAGGACAGGTTGTCAGGATGTAGGATATTTTTACTACAGCGAAAACCTAAACTGGGCCGCACAAATCCTTCGATTGGGCAACATGCGGGCCGCGGGTTGGACATAGNTGGGCCTGGCATGGACAGTCACAGACGCGTCGACGAGTATGTCACNGTTGGGCACTGCAGGATAAACCGTTTGCGTTTTGCGGGCGAATTGGTACTGCATGCGTGGATCTTCTCAACAGGGCCTTCAGCACGCATTTGATCGATTTTCTGCTGCGTGCAACCAAGCAGGAATGAAAATCAGCACTAAAACGATTGAGGTATTGTGCCTATCAAGACGCCTAAGGCAGTGTATTCTGCAAGTGAACGGAAATACACTGCAGCAGGTGGAGACGTTCAAGTACCTTCCGGTGGTATTCGCAGTGACGGAAGTCGGAACAAAGAGATTGATACACGGGTTAGTAAAGCAAACGCAGTTTTGTGTGAGCTTTATTGTTCCGTGGTGATTAAATGGGAGCTTACAAAGACTGCAAAGCTTTCAATTTTTGAATCCGTCCATGTTCCGATCTTCACCTGTGGTCATGAATGTTAGGTGACGACTGAAAGAATACTGTCAAAAGAACAAGCTGCTGATATGGAATATTTGCGAAGAGTTCTCGGTGTGACACTTCGTGACAAAGAGCACAGGTCTTAAATTCGGGAAGCCCGGGATGTTAAGCCACTTCTCCGAATAGAGAGATCTGTTAGTTCGGCCATGTCTCCAGAATGTCTCAGGAAGGAATGGCGAAGTCCATCGGGCTACAGTCTACACCCACAGGAAAGCGGACCACAGTTTGTCCAAGAACAAGTGACGTGATTACGTCTCCAACCTTGCTTGGTCGCGTCTTGGTGTGGAGCCAGAAGAACTATCTGAGATTGCTTAAAAGGTACTTCGGAGCCTCCTAGGCTGCGGCCCCAGCGACTCTCCCCGAAGAAAAAGCGGGCACGAAAATGCGTGAATGAATGAATATGTAGGCCTGCATTGAAACTTTCTATTTATGAAATTGTCTTAAGTTTGTTTGCCAAAAGTGAGCATATTTGGACGAACACTTGCGTTTTTGTGAAAATCAGTTAAAGTATCAGACATAGAAGGGAAAATGGTATTGACACCCTATAGCTCAACCACGACACCCTTATGAACACCTTAAAAAAAGCACTGCTCTCAGCACAAGTCAAAACAAAGTGAAACGTTGCTTTTCGGACGCTTTGCACATGCCAGTCACCACCGCCCGAACGTGTTACACGGTGAGTGGAGACATTTCAACATCTTGAAAATGCCTCTTGAGAAACGAATGTGTTTGATTCTTTGTGGCAATATTATGACTAGTTTTGCAGTCGAACAAGGCTTTAGATCGAGCAATGTTTTTGTTAATTTTAACACATTCTTAGGCCACCATTTAAACCACCATTCAAAAAAGCGCCAAAACTCAACTGAACAAGCTTTTGTTTAACGAACAAAACGACTGCCCGTACCAATTACGTTAAATGAGTTTCTTTTGCATCTGTAAAAGTTTTTAGTTCTTACCGGTTTTTATGTGCACATTCTGCAGTATTTCTCACAAAAACAGCTCCCCACAGTCTTTATCATTCTTTTTGAAGTTTTGCTCAATCCTTGAAATAAAAAATGTCGTACGGAGAGCGGTTCCAGCTCTAAGATTAAGCACTCAGGTCAATTCATCCTTTTTGCAAATATGTTCGAATAGGGGTTCGCGGCGTTGCATAACTGGAGATTGTTCACCAAAGTTTCATGTAACTTGAGATTTGTCACCAACGTTCCGTGTTCAGTTTGTGATGCAGTAATGGGGTTCGAACAGTAAACCCAGGAATTCACAGTTTTCGCAGACGTCTCCCGTTTACTTGCACGTCGTTGTCACGACGATTATTCACGCGCTGCATGTTGTGAAGCTCACTGCGGCCAAGTTGAAACCCAAGCTCGCACTAATTAACCCGCACCTAAAATAATTAAAGTTCTTATGCCGCTGCTTACCACCAAGCAAGTTCGTGCATGAAGCTTTCAGGTCACAATGTTTTTTCCAAAAACTGTTTTTACCTTAAAGTCTTGAAAGTACAAATGATTCTCTGCTGGCACCCCCTTTCGCTTGCCTGAGTGGCATTCACCAAAGGCGTGATGTTAAGACTGGTCTACTAAATCCAGCCAAATATCTGGCCCGTCTTAATGATAACTGAACTCTGGCGATAATGAGCTTACCAGGAAACTGGCACGCAAAAAGGTCAATGTTTTACGCGAGTGCATGTGAACAATGACGGTCAATAACAACCGCTTTCTTTTCCAAGTAAGCAGTAAACCAGAGTTCTCAAACACACTGCCAGTGGGTCGCATCTGGACTGCGAGAACATTTTGTGCGCCTGAGATGTTCTTTGGGAATTTTCAAGCAGTTAACATTTTGACTGAAAAAGTTTTTCGCCGGTGTTTAAAAATGCTCAGCCAGAGAATGAGCATGTGTAGAAACGGATAGAAATGATTTGATTATACCTCGCGAAACCTTTCGCAAGGAATAAAATGTAAAAGCTGTTTATACGAAAGTTCAGCTACCGCCTGTTTTGGGTCAGCGTCACAATGCCGTCCTCGGATTATTAGGTCCTCCTTTGGCCCTCGAAGCAATTTGCGTGTGAGATCACTGCTTTAAATTGCGGTTGTTGCCTACTTTTGACCATTCGAATAAAAACTGATTCGACATAAGCAACACTAAAAGCTTTTTGTAGTTTATTGATATGTGTTATCATACACAATATTATGTGTTATCATACTCAATACTCTCTTGAAAAGGGCAAGGTTTCAAAAATTTTTGTTCAACCTATTGTGAATCTATAAAACAACTCTGTGAAATTTCTGAAAACATCCAACAAAGCCACTTTGAATGAAATGTATTCTCAACAAATCTGTTCACACAGTTCATAAATATCCCACCAGACTTGCAACTTCAAAAAATTTCTTTTTACCCAGGGTAAACTCTTCCCAAGGGCAATTCTCCCTCAAATTCATTGGCCGAAGGTATGGTCAGAAACACCCGACCATATAAAGCTTCAATCTCACTTTTTCAAACATCTGTGCTCTGGGCTTGTTGACGCAAAGTAACAAACGGAATTTGTCCAACTCATCTTGTGCTGTCCATTCTTTGTGATTTGTGTCATGTGATTTTTTCATGCTATATATTTCATGCTTAGCAGACACTGTAAAGCTTCCCTCTATAATGTTGGTTAATCTTCTTAATCTGTCTGTCATTTGATATTTTTTCCACCTTGTTTGCATTGTCAAACAAATGTAGATTAATTTCAATGTTTGTTCTCTCCACACCTATGAAATTAAATATCTCATCATGAAAACTATCTGTACATAGGCGTGCACTCATATGTAAATATTACGTGTCTGTTTTTATCACTTTGTCTTTTCTTTTCATATGACTATTTATGATAGTACTGAAAATTGGTCCTAGGACAACTGCCACCCGGACAACTGCCACCTAGGACAGCTGCTACCTAGGACAATCGCAACTCAGGACAACTGCCACCCGGACAACTGCCACCTAGGACAACTACCACCTAGGACAATTGCCACCTAGGACAACTGCTACCTGGGACAACTTCCACCTAGGACAACTGCCGCCCGGACAACTGCTACCCGGATAACTGCCACCTGGGACAACGTGGCAGTTGCCCTAGATGGCAGTTGTCCTAGGTGGAAGTTGTCCTAGGTGGCAGTTGTCTGGGTGGCAGTTGTAAGGTGGCAGTTGTCCCAGGTAACAGTTGTCCTACTGTAGGTGGCAGTTGTCCGGGTGGCAGTTGTCCTGGGTGGCAATTGCCCTAGGTGGCAATTGTCCTAGGTGGCAGTTGTCCTGATACTCTGAAAGTTGCATTGCAGGATTGGTAGACTAGATGACCTCACGGTCTTTCCCCAATGCTTTGTGACAAAGGAACCAATAAATGTTCATTACTTGTGTAGAAATTTGCTCTAAATTATGCTATATAGCTTCTGCATTAGCTTACATTCTACGCGATGCTGCATGATCTGTTGTCTGTATGAGCCATTATTTTGTCGCAAAAAAAGCAATAAACTTACACACTCTTATTATCGTCTCAAGAAAGGGCTGAAGTCATTGCATGTATAGCATCAAGTGTCGTTACTCGATAATCAGACCCTGCATATTGCCGCCATAAAAAAATCTTGATTTTTTCATAATTCAAAGAGATAAAAATAAAGCGTAAGGTGGTGGGTTTCGCCGTGCCCTAGAAAAATTGAAGTGGACTGACCATTTTCAGAACACTGAAGGAGACTAAAACAATGCATTTGTAAACAGTGACGTGCGACAAATGTTTCTACCCCTACGAGGCCTAGTATTAGTTCATTGCATGCGGCTCTGCTGCCTTAAGCTGGACCTCTCTTGAGTAAGAAACAGATTTGCGCGAGTGAGCTGACGTGATAAATACAGTTATTGAACATGCCAAGCTGACAAATTTGAAAAAAGACGTGTCTAGAAGCTTATGTTAAGAAAGCCTTTTCCTGTCTGGCTAAAACCAGTCGCCGGTTAAACTCTATTTGTCTAACTGGAGAATGGAACAGGCACTGTTGCAACCTGAACCTCTCGGCTGGCGTTGCGTTGAATGTGTGTTTCAACACGAACGGGATGTGCGCGGAGAACAACACCAAGATATATGTGGCGCGAACAAGCAATAATAGAGTGATTGCGGCGCAGGATCTCTATTGTTTCTTGCTGCCAGTGTGACGCTTTGCGCACATGCCGCTCGGGTTTTCCGATCGCAACAGCACCAATGCACTTTTACGTTTACTCTGCCCATCACATAATTTCGAGTGATTTTAATGTAGAAAACGTGTTTCTGCTAGTCTAGAACTGACAACTCACTGTTATAGCATAGTGTTGAATCGAAAAAAAGCAGTTGTTTTAATAAGATCAGAGCTGACGAATTAAGGTTTTAATAATTCATGGTTATCCTGATAAGCTGTTTCTGGCCCACTCGTTTTTCGTGCACTTTTACTCACAGAAAAATAAGTGTTTGCACTACGTCTTCGCACTACAACCTTAACCCCACAGTACCACATCAACAAAAATAAATTCTGGTCTTTGTTAGAGCTCTGTACTAACATCGTTACTCATTACAGTGTTAGATCGACGACAGCTGGGAAGAAAGTATCTTCTTGTCTTTAGAAGATTTTACCAAAATGAATTACATCAATACGTATATAACCTGCTTTACGTTTCTGCTCCAATCTGGTTGAAAACACAAAGCAAATAGGCAGGGTTCATTTTATGCAGAAGTGAAGTCTCGTGAAACTGTAAATAAACTGAAAAACTTAAGTTCCCGTACGCGCACTTTCCAATCTCACTAAGCAGCAATTGCCCGATCTTTAAGCGTCGTCTATGCGTCATAAAGGTTGAAATTATGCGAAAAGGGAAATAAATGTCAATATTTTCAAGTGTTTCCGCTGTTGAAAAGAGTACAATACTTTCATCGAAAAGCATACCGTAGAATCTGCTCGACGCTTCTGTATGCTCTGCTAAATCTTCTCTACGAGGCAGTGATCCAAGGAGGGTATTGCGAAATTATCCCAGACTTAGTGCTCAATAATTTGTTCCATTCATTCGAATCGGATTATTTTTCTGAGCAATTCAAGAATTTTGCGAAAATCTCTTTGGACCAAGTCTTTATCCTGGAATGAATTGTGATGTGCTGGTCAGTAACGGAGGGCCTCCGTGCAAAGAAACACACAAGTTGCCAAATAAAATTTAGTCAATATTCGTTTCAATGTTTGCAGGAAAAATACATCGAGCCTTGCAAACGAGCATAAGCATTTGTCCTATAAACCTCTTAAAAAGATCACCTTACCTGATTCATTCAGTGCAAAAAAGATTTCGACAAGGTGCAGAATCCCATCACAAAATATTTTTAAGTTGTAGACGTGAAACGGGAAGATGGTATTCCAGACACAGCTTCCATCTCGGATCTGTTCAAAATTGTTTTTTCTCTATGGTGGTGAACCGCCAAACCAATAACCAATGAATTTGATATTCACATAAATGACATTGGAAATGATGTTGTCGTGAAGTGTTTAAAGCATACATTTAACCCCTTTCTTTGCGATTAACTCTGCTCAGGTAACCTCTGCGCAATTTGGGCAAACGGTTCGTCCAATTTGGGCAAAAGGAGTTGGTGCTTGTAGGTTCACTAGTAAGCAACGCCAGCAACCTAAAGGCGGCTTCACACAGAATCCGGTTACGGCTTACGATCCGGCTTATGGCCAACGGCAGTCTTCCCACATGCAGCAAGAACACCATCACCGAC
>JGI24159J19872_10007799_pt1 | contig 14020 bp, 12 predicted proteins | sample Ectturendosymbi4_FD_19872 | JGI IMG/M metagenome (IMG submission 19872) | reverse complement strand
AATCATCTCTTGCGTCACCGATCCAAATGTTGGGAATGCACTTTCCAGATGCGGTACAATTGTCATTACCTGGAATGCATCCACACTTATGACCCTGGCTCGCACAACACACAAACTCGTCATATCCGCCTGTCATGTCTACTTTTCCATCATTTACTTTCGACCTTTCAATGCACTCGTCGTTTTTACAGTAATGTTTTGTGTTTAAACAATACTTTTCATCCGACCCATCAACACAGTCCATTCTCCCATTGCATACCCTCGATTGATAAATGCATCCCCTGTTCCCTGCACAACCATCATTAGACTTATAACAATCACATTTGAACGGTTTGTTCGAAGGACAATCGCACATTTCCTCGTCACTCTTGTCAGGACAGTCATATTCACCGTCACATACCACCGATTGTTCAATGCATCCCCTCCTTCCTGCACAACCATCATCAGACTGGTAACAATCACATTCGAACGGCGTGCCCGAAGGACAATCGCACATTTTCTCGTCACTCTTGTCAGGACAGTTATAGTAACCATTGCATAGCCACGATGATGACACGTTGCACGTTGGTGAAGGTTTGGAATCTGAGAAAATGACTTTTCTCAAAATATTGACAAAACGTACACAAAATGAGTCAAGTAAAAATGTTGGTTAAAATGAAATGTGAAAGATCAAAAAATTCCAAGAATCGATTGACTTCCACCAAACTGATGAGTCATCGCACGTTGGTGAATGTTTGAAATCAGATAAATTAACTTTTTCAAAATATTGGCAAAAAACAAATAAAAATAAGTCAAGTAAAAATGCTGGAAATGCGAGAGGGCAAAAAATTCAAAAGAAATAAAATTAACACATATTTTTATTTTCCCCAACATTTTGATATAAGTTTAAAGCACAACTGCATTACTGGGATGATTTATGATCCATACAAGCGACATAAACTCAACGCCCAGCATGCAAAGTAAAACTCACCAACTGCTTCAACTCTTCCTTCTTTGAACAACAAAAATGACACAAGTAGCAAGAAAATTAATGACGTCAGACGCTTCGCAAACATCGTTTTTGTCATGGCAACAGGAAGACGCGCGTTCCATTTACTGCAAAGTTGTTGTTTTTCAGGTAATTCAAAAAACGTTTCGCAAATACAACACTTGTGATTCATAACCTCGTTTATTTCAAACCAGCGGTCTTTGACGGGGATTAAATCCGCCCCTGGGGGCAACTTGGTGATTTACCAGATATGGGGGGGGGGCAATTTTACTGTTCAGAAGGGTGATTTCTGCTGGTTAGAATATACTAAATTTCTGCATTGCTTTAAAAAAATGTATTTACTGCTCTGGAACCAATTCTTTTGATGCACTTTCGACACCATGTGTTCGTAATAAAGCTTATAAAGCAAAAGATATGATAAGACTTTGACGTAACAATCAAACTGACATTGTCCAGTGTAACGCTTCACTGCACTAACTATATCCAAGGCCACGGAGAGTTTTAGTAGTTGGGAGCCAAGCACAGTGGTTCTGACAAATTTTCAGGAATACTGTTAAACCTAATAAAAGATTTTGAAGATATTAAAAATGGCCCAACATTGATAACATTGCTACCACTGAATCATCGCATCGACTTTCATTGCGATTGGGAATGTTAAACAAAAGTTGTCATTTAGTTTAGCCTCATTATGTTAGTCGTGAACTGTCAACAATCCCTTCAACTATGCATCATTTGCAACATTGCCTTGAAACAAGACTTCGCATTGTCTTCGGTAGAGCATTACCAAAACATTGCTTCGTAAACAAAACATAGTCGGTTAAAATGTTTTCATGTGTTCATGTGTTTCATTAATTTTGTTTTACTATGTGTTTCATTAACTTCGTTTTACTATTTAACTAAGTGTATTCTGTTGAAAAAATACGCGGAAAATGACTGCCGCGAGACGATTTACGTGGCATTTAACACATAGCAAAATTGGTTGTGAAACGTTCTTATCATGTTTTTCGGTCACTTAAGGAAAGGGATAAAAGTCCAACCATCCCCATCTTGGCTAAACTAAGGAGTCCAAAACATATCTTTGGTAACTTGTATTTTGAGGCTTGATAATAAGTCTTTCTGTTGTGGAGATAACGCCAAATGTTGGATTGCGTAGAAAGTCAATGGATGAAGCGCCTTTTCACCAGGCAGCTAACATATGCGAATGCGATTCCACATCCAGGAACTTTTCATCGAATTACAAAGCGATGATGAAGCCCGTGCCATATTTTTATTAACACACATGGTTAGACTTTTGGATCAAGTACAGTGAGCAGTTTCTGAAAGTTTGTACAAGACACATCAACTGTTCATTGAAATTTGAAGCTGTTATTGCTACTGCAGTTTCCCAGGACGTGTGATGCTGAGCAAGGTTTCAACCAAGTACTGCATGTGCGTAATAAATGCCGTAGTCGTCTTGACATTACAGTGGATGCAACTATCACTTAAAAACTGGCGTTTCCAAACTCGTAATTGCTTGCTGTACGTGCGGCCTGATTTGTGTCGACTTGTCATTTTGCGCCAAGGAATCTTCGCCACGTGTGTTCTCGCACACCGATCGATCAGGTGCGCTGACTTCACACCGATTCACACCGATCAGGTGCGCTGACTTCCTTTCACCAGTCGAAGTTTCATCATGTTGCTTGGACTGGTCCTTGGAAGGTCTTGCGCCATAGCACCACAATTTCCACCCACTTTCAGGTCTGGCTGCCTTGTGTTCTACATGATGTGTTCTTGTTTCAGTGCTGGTTTTGTTTAATCTTCGCTTTTTGCTGCAACTTTCATTTTCGGTTCACTTCACGCCCAGCTCCGCCATGCAACCACACATGACGGAGGCGCAAAATATGTTTGGAAAAGTCACAATTTGTGATTTGCAGTTTCTTAGAGCCCTATTTTGAGCTCCATACTAGCGGTGGTGTAGGACGCGGGGACGCAAGCGCACCCACAAACGCTTTTTTTGTCAAATACTGCCAAAACTCCTGAGCAACCGGGCAAAATGTATAAATCTGGAAAAAATCCATAATAAATATTCGCAAAATACTTGAAAATCTGGGCAAACTACCTGAAAATGCAGGCGAAAATAGCGCCCAACGTTGTTTGATTTTGAAAGATTGGCGCGCAACGTGTGCAGAAACACAAGAACACCTTTTTTTGGAAGTCATCCCAAAAGAAAGTGTTCAAGATCTGTGTGGGAGGAAATATTCGCGCCAAGAGTTACCCGAAGACTTTTCTGGAAAGTTTGGGAAAATTCGGGCAAACATTGTTCGCACCCCCAAAAATTTGCCGGCTCCTACATCTATGCATACAACCATCTACTGCATCGATACAGCACATGCAGAATGTCTTCAATAAGGGGGCCTTTCGTTTCTGCAGGGAGGCTTGACATTCTATAATTTGACCAACTCCACTAATTTATATTGCTTCATGTTTCAGTTTGGGGGGCTCAGAGCTTTGTTTTTGGGGGGCTAAGCCTACAAAAGCCCCCCGTAGTGACGGATCAGTACGGCGTTCTTAAGTAATGCAACAATTAGGGCGCATTGCGCAAGCACCAAGCATTGTGACAGAACTGTGGTATTGTGACAGAACAAGAACGCCCGCTTGCAATATCTACAAGATCTCAGTCTTCTCACGGTATGAGAAAGGCTCAATCAGTCCTTGCTGTTGCGTTTCTGACAAGAGGATGTTAGTCAGAACGAGATTATAACGAGCCAAATTCGTGACTGTGAGAAGCTGACTGTTACGCAAATAGCTGCTCTTCAACTCCACCTTTTCACAAATTACTTAAATGGTGTGACCCACTACGACTTTAAGAAATTTCTTCGATGGCCACTAGTGTCCCACGCATATAGGTTAAATGCTGGGTTGTTGAACTGTAGGGCGTGAAGGTTTGCAAGGGGGGAGGGGTATGACAGCGACATATTGTTGAAAAGCATGATGGCAGATGAAACGTTATTCTGTTTATTGTGTTTGATCTTCAGGTTAAGCACAATTCGGTCAGCTAATATATCAAAATTAATTCTGTTACGTTATTACTTAAATGTTTTCACAATCGTTATGAAAAAATAAGTGTACTATTATGTCATGGTCACTATGAATAATTTTTTATTTTAATTGCTCAAACGTTCAAAGCAAAAACAAACATACATTTTCTGGTTTAAAAAATTCATTTATTCATGGTTTAACTTTCGAAAAAATCGTGCCTATATCTAATATTTTAAATATCAAATAGGGCACACATTTAAGCTTTGCAATGGGCGCCATTTTGCACAGATAGGTCACTGTCCAAGTGTCTTTATTGCTGTAACCGCACAGAACTATGGTTGCGAATTTCGTCTCTGGGTAAATTGGGTCTATTCGGCGGAACCCCTGGCAAACACACGCCTAACCCTGGTTGAAAATCACTGATCAAAACCCATGCGACCACTTCAGATGTCATTCAGTTGGCTCGCTCGATCAACAGCGTCGCAAGCACAGCTATTACCTTTGAAGATCTCAAAGTCAGAGAATGCATTTTTCAGGTTTCCAGCAACACCTCTGTTGCGCTTTCAACGAAGCTTTCTGTATTTTATGACATTATCTTGCTTTCGTTTTCCACTTTTTCATAACCATTTCGCCTCACTTTTCATCTTCGGCATAACTGATCTCGAGCTCAACAATTTATCCCGCACCCTGCACCCCCTTACTCTTTAGGTGGTTGCTCACCAGTGGTTGTTGCTTTGAGACTGTGCTTCATGCCCAAACATTTCGCTACGCTTATCGTACTGTTTTTGAAAGTTTGTTTCCGTTCGTTTTGTGGTTGTTGGTATACCGTGTGGTTTTACGTGTGAGATATCGTGAAATTCTCCACGCTTCCTTTTTTCCAAGAGGGCATTCTTGTATAGTGGGTGCAACTATTTACCTACGAATTTGCTTTTCCAAACTTGCTGTTGTTTTCTGTACGTCGGACTGGTTTGTGTCAACTTGTCATTTTGTGCCAAGGAAGATTCGCCGCATGTGTTCTCGCACACAGATCAGGTGCGCTAACCTAGTTTCACCAGTAGACGTTTGGTTCTGCGGGGTGAACGCTATGCTTTGAGAGTTAGTCGAGTTTTGTATCCCTACCACACAGACAACGATGGCTGTTTCTGCTGTCGCGCCATCGCCGAAGCATTTTCTGCTGTTGCCAATCAGAAGCTTTTTTTGTAAATAAAGATCTGTGCGCCAGGAAATCTGGGTATACGAACATATTTAAAAAGGGGGAGAGCCCCACGCCTTGCTTCCTCTTGGCAACTTAAATACCAGGCAGTTTAGTCGGGAGTTAGAACAAGTACTCATACAACGACTGGGCTGCCTCGTTGTTAATATCGTTTGGGGGAATCCAGGTTTTCTTCATGCAACGACGACCTTCCTCGCAAGCATTCTCCACGCAGGGCTAACCCAACCTCTGCAACACGAACATGACTGGAGGAAGCGCCACACGAGTTACGCTGACCAACTTGCAAACTTCTTTAAAAAACTTGCAGATAAAAGCCAGGAGCAAGGTCCCCGGTAGTTGGAATCAACTGCTTTTAGAAATGAATGATATTTTCGCTGAAAATGCATTTTCACTCGTTTTGTTTGTTCGTTTCTGAGAAGATTGCCTATTTATACCGTTAGCACAGAATTGTTTTTCAAAATTCTGCAAAATAACATTTTTGGTCAACATTAAAATCACAGGTGAAGGGTGATTTTTAAGCGAAGTTCCTGTAGGTGGGCGATCGAATAAAAAGGGTTCTAAGCCAGTGGTTTAAACTGTAACCTGTAACCACTTAATAAATCCCAACATTTTCTCTTGGGAGGGTCGCGGGGGCAGTAGCCNAAAACTCGAAACACTATACTGTTTCCAGCAACCTCTGATGGTTCTNCTGGTTCCACACCCAGCCGAGAACAAGCCAGATCGTCTGTTTAATCACCCCACTTGACCCTCGGTCGGCGTCTGGGCCGCTTTTCCCCAGGGTGTAACTGGCTGGACTCGCCTTGTACCTAGGATTTCGCTGATCGGAGAAGTGGCTCGACATGAAAGTGTCGCATCGCGACTCTTCGTCACCATAGACCAGGCCTGCACAACTCAGGAATGTCCAACATAAATTTTATGCGGGCCGCAAAAATCTATTTCATTGCACAATAGTCCAGAAAAAATTATGGAACGACAATCAATATACCCGAAGTTATATTTTCTGCAATTGAGAAACTCTCAAGGGCCACAAGAAAAGCTCTCGCGGGCAGGAAAGCGGCCGCATATCGCGGGCCGTATATTGTGCAGAACATACTGTATCGCGGGCTATATGTTGTGCAGGCCTGTCATAGAGCGATAAAGCTCACGCAGAACTTCATTGGCTTCACCAATCCCTGGACCAACTTCCTGGTTCCGCCTTACGTCACCCGTCGTGCCAGCTGGTTACACAGCACTTTGCAATGTCAGGGAGTGCCGTAGGAAGGCGGTGCTGCGGGAATATTTGTGTCGATGAGGCCTTGCATTGAATCTACTGCAAGCTCAGTCATGCAGCAATCACTGCACTTGTCAAGAGAGGCCATGTGTTGCCTTGTCACTTTTCTTTCATTGACAAGTTGGGACGATATTTTGTTATTTGCTGCCTGATGAGAGCAGACATGCAGCAATCTCTCCATCTGCAGCGTTGAGCTTTGACAGGTTGATATGAGTTTCTGTTCAAAGTATTATTGGTCTTTTTCTACAAGTTGCTTTACAGGCAGTGAGTAGATTGATACGTCAGTGGGTTTGATACGTCAGTGGGTTGGAGTTTTTGAGATAAGTTGACTTAATTAAAAGTTCAAACACGCAAAGATTTCTTAAACCTATTCCGACAAGCGTTTCTTCCCTCTGTGCAAGTTATCTCAAATCCTTCAGCAGGGTTAAAAGGCAGAGCATACATAAAAGTGTCCTTTTTATGTTGGAGATAAGCCAGTAATTGCAAATGCANCCTGTAGGCTTCCAGAACAGTAGACAAGATGAAGCCACAGAAGGTATAAACGTTGAGTTTGGGAGGCATAANCCTATTTCGCAGGCCGTTTCGAAACAAGGAGCTTAAAATATTATCTCGCCAAGTTATCACCCTCAAAGTTTTCAACGACCTTTTTCATTCGGCGCAGTTGGTGCGGGTTATTACCATCGTCTTTGAAAAAACACGAAAAAGGCCTCGAAGAAATCTGTTTGTGGGTTTTGCCCACCAAACACATTCACGCTCCACCCGCACAGTCATTTCATCGCTATTTAAAAAAGTATAGTAAAACATCCTCTTACCAGGATTTTCTTGTTCTGCACTAAATCTTGCTTGAACCGAAATTGGAAAGGTAGCAGGTTTGATATTAGTCAAGCGTCAAAACAAATACCTACATAAAAAAGTGTTGTCTTTATGTTAAACGGTATTGTGGTAACAGATCATGTGCCAGCAGAAGTACAGAAAAACATAAAAACACGTTTTTTTAACATCACTGCATTGTGGCTACTTTCTTCACCACTTCACTTATTTGATCAATGAACATAACTGACGTTGACTTCTACGTAGCCTATACTATGTCTTCACTACTTGCATAACTTTTTTAACCTGCTACGACAACACAGTAGCAAAATCCTCAAGACCCTCCTTTCTACCGGTGCATGGCTTACTACGTAGGCCGGGGAGAAAAAAAATTGTTTTGAAATTGAAAAAGTGGCCCTTCAAAAAGTTGGCAAATGGTCCAAACTCCCAATTCCATTGACATTTTTCAGCTGCTCTCTCTAGTATTCGACCAGCACAAGGCTAAAGGTCACGCAGAGGTCAAATGTAGTGAATATGCTATAACTTTATAATGAATTGCACTAGGGACCTCAAATTGGTGTCAAAAGAAGCAGAATCATTAAGTTTCTATCTGTCCTACAAGAACGTTTTGCCCTATTTTGTCTAGGAATGAAGATATTATCAAAAAATGGTATTTTAAGAGATACAATGAGTGAAATTTTGGAAAGAACACGTTGCAATTAGCAAGTCTTTCTGCCTAAACAATAAATAATCGTGAAAGATCTCCAGAGTACGTTGTTATCAACTTGTTGACATTGCATCGCAATACATAAACTAGATAAATATTCAAAGTGAGAAAACCTCTGCCAATTTTTCTCAACAGTAGCAGCAAATTGCACCAAAACATACACTCTATCTGCAAATAATGTGCAGCTGTTTATTTTATTTGTAAAACTCCTCAAAGAATGTAACAAAAAGTAATTTGGATTGATGTTACATCAGTGCTTGGCTGAGTTTACGTACATCTATTCCTAAATTTCATTGGGATGCCTTTCTGGTTTTTGATTCATTTTTTTGATTCAAAACATAGTGCAGGCTACGTAGTACGTACGTAGCCTATACTATTTTTCACTACTTGCATAAGTTTTTTCAACCTGCTACGACAACACAATAGCAAAATTCTCAAAACCCTGCTTTCTGCAGGTGCATGGTTTCGTGTCTAAACCCCAATACGAAAAATCCTCTTTCATTGATAAGAATGGAGATTGGGATTCTTACATCACGGAACATATTCAGGTAATGCGAGTATTCGCGGATTATTGGTCAAAAGTTTTAACCCCTTGCTGAAAATATTCCCGTGAACAAAACATCAAAACCACTGAAAGAAAACAAGCTCCATGGACCGCACATCAACAACAAATTGAAAGAGCTCCAAGAAAAAAATAAAAATCTCAAGCGGCAACATTTCTCTCTTCATCACAAACAGAGGAGCTACAATTTAAAAGCAAGCTTGACTAAATAGAACGACATCTGCACCACTTTCACATAAACAACTTGCTCACAATGAAGCTACGCCACCACCTCCCTTATCACATGAAATTAACATGAAAAGGTTCAAGAAAAAACTAAAAATCTCAGGCATCACCCATAAGCGTAGACAGACGTGGCCTAGTGGGCCATGGCCACCACACATTTTTAACATATGTGGTTATTTTGTGCTTTGAGATATCCCAAACAAAATACTGTTGCTCACCTATACTAAAAAATGTCACCCTCCAAATTATTTTGCCACACCCCAAATTTTTTTCTGGCTACCCCACTGGCGTTTACATTCTTTCTTCATCAACAACAGGAGCTAAAAGGCAAGCTTGACTACATAAAGCGACCTCTACACCGCCTTAGCATAAGCAACCTGCTCACAATCAAGCTATGCCACCACCTTCCTTATATCCACAACTTTACATGAAAAACTTCAAGAAAAATACTAATTCTAAGCGCCAACATTTCCCTCTTCATCAAAAACAGACGAGCTACAAAGCAAGCTTGACTACATAGAACGACGTTTGCACCGCTTTCGCATAAACAACCTGCTCACAATCAAACTATGGCACCACGACCCTTATCTCTTGAACAAACGCTTCAAGAAAAATACTAAGAGTTCCAAGCGGCAACATTTCTCTCTTCATCACAAATGGAGAAGTTGCAAAAGCAAGCTTGACTAAATAGAACGACTTCTACACCGCTTTCACATAAACAACCTACTTGAAACCAAGTTATGCCACCACCTCCATTATGTCCAAAACTTAACACGAAAAAGCTATGTCATAGTTTTTTACTTTATTCAACCAACGCGCAAGGCTATACGATTGAACCGGCGTCAAGTCACGAATTTTCCGTTTCTGTGAACATCTCAACTTATCCGCCTGCCACATCATCACATGTATGTACGTGTCAGACAGCGAAGGAAATATTTGCTGCAAACAGATCTATGAAACGCGTTAAAACTGGTTTACAAGAACACCGAACGATTTAAACCTAATTATCACATGAAGCACTTCCCTTGTCACACGCAATGCTAAAGCTGATGCATAGAATCAGCGAAAATGCATCGAACAACCGATTTTCATTCGGTATCTTAGGACGTGCTTTACAAGACATGAATGATGTTTCGCCTGCGTGTAAATGACATCACCATTTGACAAGGATGATTCGTCTTCCCATTCACACTACAACCGCTTTTTGACTGGTGTATTAAAAAGTGGTATTTCATGGCCAGAAAAGTGGTTCTTGTGTGAAATCGGAATGCGTTACTGAAATGAGTGGCAAAAATCCTTGCTAAACAGGCAAAAATTTTGTTCTCAGTTCTTCTAGTTTTTGGAAAAAAGTATGAGGGATTTTTTGGTCCATGTTTCAAGATTTGCTAGCAAGCATCACTTTTTCATTTTTATTTTGTTGTGTTTGGTCTCAGAACTGAAAATGATTGCAAATAACAATTCTGAAAAAGATGAGTTTCGGAATTCTTGTGTGGGTCATTTCATGTCAAATGAATTAAAAAAATGGGAAAAGTCTACCCACCATCTCAGATTTCCCTCGAATTTAATAGGCAGATAGAAGTTATGGTTGTGCAAAATTCAGCAAAAAAATGGCGCACTCAGGACTTAAAGGTTTCATGCAACTACATTAAAATTTTAAGCAAATACTTTGTGGGACGGATATTCAAAAGAAACAAAATAAGCAATGAGGATATCTTGAGACTAAAATCTCAATGAGAGCTTTCATTACCATTCCAAATTTATGTCATGCATGAGTGATTTTAATGACTACCGATTTTCTTTACCCTAAAACTGGGGTTAGCGCATGGATTTTTTGAAATTTTTCTTCACAAGTGAATATTAGATACTTACTTGAGACATCTTTTCAAGTTTCACAGCAATTAAATGAATCATTGCAACGAGAATGATTTTGCTTTAAAGTTAGTTGATGATTTGATGTTCATCGTTACGCTTCATTGACCACAGAATGTAGTCATTTTGTATGGTCCATAACTGTGTGAAACCCCAAGCGATTTCAAAAAATTTGTTTGTTGGAATCAGCATGAAAAGTTCTATCTGCTTATTAAATTTGAGGAAAATCTGAGATGTGGGTTGACTTCGACATGAAATGACCCACACAAGAATTCCGAAACGCTTGAGGTAATGATTGGATTGAAATCGGTCAGTGTTCTTGTAAATCCGGGCACCAAGTATTCGTACGTTTTGAAGATCTGTCTACCGTTTTCAGAGACTTTTGTGCCCGGCCCCAACCTTACGCCCGTGCCGAAAGTCAAGGGGACTCAACGTTCGCTCTTTACAAGAACAAGGCGTGCTTTTTCTGTGGAAGTGAGAAGCGTCACGACTGAAAAACGTCCTGCGCGTTCTGCAGGATGCAATAAATGTCAGATGACTGGTCATTTCGCAAAAGTGCAGTATACAAAAGTTCATCCTCGGAAGCTACAACAAACACATTCGCTTACGTAAGCTCGCTTGGATTATGCTCCATGCGACATGCTCCAGAGTGCTTATCCTTCACAGTTACGGCGGTTATTTTGGGGGAAGAGATGCTTGTCCACTTTAATCGACCCTGGGAGTTAGTTGAGATTTGTGAACGAAGAAACAGCGAAGACATTGCACCTCGCAATTTATCCGTCACCCCACAACGTTTCGATGGCAGTCGGTTCACTGAAGGGATGTGTTCATGGCCACTGCTCGACGGAAATATACTAAAGGTGCAGTGTACGAAAATGTTCAGTTGAAAGTTATGCGAAACTTGTGCTGTGACGTTTTGCTGGAACAAGAAGACTTCCAGCGGCAGCACAGACGCGTTGTGTTTACATACGGTGGCACTAGGCCAGAGCTGGTAATCTCCTCACTTCCGCCTGAAACCTGTGCGGTCACTGCAGCAACAATAGAGTGTCTCTCGTTGTTTCACGACTTAACCCCGAGTCATCTGGTGGCAGTGCCGTCTTGCCGGTAGTGTGCAAGATTCGGCGTTCATAGAGTCTGAAGTTGAAGAAACTGTATGCGCAAGGTATTGTAAGACTAAGCAATTCCCCTTGGCGAGCACAACCAATTGTTGTCACTAACAACGAGACCGGCAAGGAATGCCTGTGCATCGACTATTCCCAGAGAATCAACTTAGCATTCTAGATGCCTATCCGCAACCGAAGATCGACGAGATTGTGCATAAGTTAGCGAGATACAGAGTTTTCTATACTTTCGACCTTATAAGCGCGTACCATCAGTTAAAGATGCGCGAAGACAACAAAGTTTTCACAGCCTTCGAGGCAGTAGATGGCTTGTGGGAGTATAATAGACACCCCTTTGCTGTTTCGAAAGACCTCCCAGCTTTCCAATGATATATGGATTCGATCGTCGATTCGGAAAAAGTAGTTAACACNATTACTTGTACAACATAACAGTTGGAGTAACGATGAACACGATCTGAACGTCCAATGTAGCACCCAGGAGGAGATCCTGGTTTCTACTAAGATAAAGTTCGATATAAACCTGGTACTCAAAAAGTCCTGTCTCCGAAAACTCGCGACTAGTCCAAGAGAGCTGTTGTATTCCCTTGCGGCGATACGATTTTAGATAAATGCCGATAAAGCACTGCCAGTCGATATACAACCAGTCACATATTCAAGGAAGACAAGCTTTTAGAAAAATGTCCGTACCAGGACCAAGCAGTTACGAATAAATTCCTGGCGAAAACAAATTCGATCAGAAACAACAAAATTTTACAAGCCAAAAGAACTTCGACTTCACGACAATGCACATCACATTTCAAAAGCAAAGACCACGCGGCGATCTGCTACCAACAGTTTTCTTCGGCTCGCGGGCGCTGCGTTAATCAACGCGAGAGGAATGCGAGAAACTCGGCCGGAGGAATTGCTCGGACGTAACGTCCAACGTCTGCTCATTGCTCTCAAAGGGAAAAAAATGNCATTAAATGAAACCGAACCAATCCCATCNGTATCAGATGTAAGCATCTTGGGGTACCTTGTAGGGTAAGGTGTGATCAGGCCCAACCCACGGCGATTGAAACCGCTGCGTGAACTGCCCGTCCCAGCAAGTAAAGGTGCGTCAAAGCGTTCTCTGGGCTTGTTCGCATACTACGCAAAATGGATACATGTTTCTCTGATAAGATCGCAAGTCTAAAAGAAGTTACAACCTTCTCTTTGGATGAAAGATGCTTGGAGGACTTCAATCTGTTGAAACAATGCACTGAAGATGCATCGCTGCAAGCAATTGACGAACATCTCCCATTTGTGGTGAGCACAATGCTTCCGAGGTCGCGATTTCAGCGACAATTATCAAAGTGGACAATCGATTGCCTTCATGTCAAGGTCGTTGAGCAAGAGTAAGCTCCATTCTCCGCAGTTGAAAAGAAAGTCACAGCAATCATCGAAGCGGTGAGGAAATGGCACAATTTCCTTGCTGGTCGCCATTTCACAATTGTCACGGATCAAAAGTCTCTGTTATGTTTGATAACCGCAAGCGCACGAAAGTAAAGAATAACAAAATTCAGTGTTGGCACGTAGAGTTGGCGTCGCTTTCGTATGATATTATGTATCGCCTTGGCAGAGAAAACAACGCTCCCGACGCGCTCACGCGAGCGTCCTGTTCTGCAGCGCCGGTTTGCAACCTGGACATGTTGCACAGGGACTAGTGCCACCACCCCGGCGTAACGCGCATGCTTCATTTTATGCGGTCAAAGACCTTACCTTTTTCAACCAGGGACGTGAGGAGAGTGCTCGTCGTGCGTTATTTGCGCTGAACTAAACCGCAAATCTATTGTCCTGTAAAGGGAACTTCGATCAAGGCTACCAAGCCCTTTGAATGCCTCAGTTTAGATTCTGAAGGTCAACTGCCATCTCAGACGCAACGCACGTACCTTCTGGTGGTTGTCAATGAATATTCCCGTTTCCCGTTTCATTTTCCGTGTCCGAACATGTTGTCATCGACTATTATCAAATGTTTAGATAAGCTGTTTTGCCCTGTGTGAGATGCCTCATTATGTTCATTCTGACTTGGGTAGATCGTTTACATCGCACGAACTTAAAGATTACTTGCTGCGCTGAGGTGTAGCGAGTAGTCACTCCACACTCAAGTCGCACAACGCTGGTCGAGCGTTATAATGAAGTTTTGTGGAAAACGATCTGGTTGTGTTTATGTCCAAGTGTACGTTGGTTGCAAAGAATACT
>JGI24159J19872_10007796_pt1 | contig 14022 bp, 12 predicted proteins | sample Ectturendosymbi4_FD_19872 | JGI IMG/M metagenome (IMG submission 19872) | reverse complement strand
TGCCTTCGCCGGTCGTTAAAATATCTTTCAACAACGCAGATCGAATCAAAACTTGTACCAGACAGCCGATGACCTGTTGGAGCCCAAACGATCCTTATCAGAAGGCGACGCGAACATTCGAGAAGTGAGGCGTCCATCGCTCGAGGTCCAGGCTGCTTCTGCTTCCGAGAGCCCTGGTCATAGTGAGGACGACTCGGTTTTCAGTACCCAAGTGGAGCCCAGTGTCAACGTCAGTGCCCGTCCCAAGACTTTCCACTATGCTGACCATTCATCAAGTCGACGAAGCAGTGGCAAATCGTCATCGCCGTGTATTTCCTTGTCGTCTGGAGAAGACACGCGACAGGGAAAACGGCCAATCGGTGACTTAATGTCATTCGGTGCTGTGCCGAAACGGATCAAATCCGAACCAAGCACTTTTCCACTGCGCCCCTTCGAACCGTCGCAGACACTGCCCAGCAAATCAACGCCGCAATCTCCCTGTGATTCAACCAATCATGCCGATGATCGTGTCGGCATAGAAACCGCTAGCAGCACGCGCTCCCCCAACAACGACGAATCATCGGAGACCCGCGCTGTAAATCGCAGTCTGTCATCTCCTGCCGAAAAGCCGCCGTTACCAGGTGCCATTACGTTTATGAACGAGTTGCATTGGTAGCTCTAAACAGTTGCGCGAACCATATGGTCGGCCATTGTAATCTTGCTGTCAGTACATGTGCACTGCGCAGGGTTCCCACGCGGTATTGAAAGGTTTGAAAAAGTATTAAATTATGAAATCGGTTTTCAAGACCTTGAAAAAATATTGGATTTTCCCAAAATGTACATGCAGTGTTGAAAAAGTATGGAAATTCCAAATTCAACCATGTGTTTATTCAAATTCTGTTCTTTACCGCTGATGACAGCTTGACAGTTGTTTTTTTCCCGGTGTTCCATGAATAAAACTTTGGAAAATGAAAATAAGTGATGGTATTGAAGTTTTTTCATTTAGTATTGAAAAGGCATTGAAAAAGTATGGAAAAAGATTTTTGAAAACGCTTGGGAAACCCGACCGCGGCTTTTGTGTGATCAAAGGAAGAATTGACTCATTACAGACTGTCCAGGTGCCGGTGAAATCGCAAGCCGACGTGGCTCCCTTCCTTCGCTTGCAAACAACCACCTGCCCAAATCTATCTGGGGAAGCACGTTGCCAGCAGGCAACCGTCCAACACGACTGTCATCCACAGCCAGCAGCGGCGACACACCGCCCAGCGCAGGTAACAAATTGACACTGGTCGTGTTGCATACCAGTCTATTCCGCTGTGAGCGCGAATAAATAAGCCCAGGACTAGGAAGATATGCACCACTTCTTTGTTCCAACTTTCAGCCGAAGCGCTGCCTACTTCTCTGACTAATAAGGCAAATGGGATTAACCAAGGCCATGCTAAGTTTAAAACTACCCTAGCCACTGTAGGCAAAAAGCGTTACTCCTGTCTCGCTTATGTTGGGAAGGTTTGTTCATACATTCTAGCTATGATTCACTGGTAAATTCGACTCCAGTGAAATAGTGCAACGCGGTTAGCCCAGACCGTGAGAGTTATGCAGTCTCACAAGAATTACAAACTGTCACCTGCTTCATAGTAAGCGCCACATCCTTAAACACAATTTTCCGTGCTGTTGGCACTGCAAAGTGGTTTAATCTCCTACACAGTATGAAAACCGCCAGAGTCCTTGAATTTTCTGGTCAGTTGTGTCGATTCTCCTGAAAATTTCACTGGGTGCATATAATCGAGTTAGACTAGCAGCGACTGACAAACATCGGCACTTTCGCGAGCAGATGTGTTTTGGGTTTCTCGACGCTTTCCACTGAAACTTTGTTTACCGTGGTCGCAGTGCTCGTTCATCACCGCTCACTTCCAACTCAACTCGCACAAAAACTATATGCTGAGCGTTTTGTTGTTGCAAAAGTACCTCGTGGATTGCAGAAAAGGTCGTTCTGTTACAAGCGTTTTTCGTTTTCTTGCGCGACTCGATACGAGTTATGCATAAGCCGGCCATCGAACTGTGAAAACTCAGATACATTGCCATGGCCGAGTCCAGCCAACCACTTAGATCGCATGATATGAGAACGGGCTGTGTGTAGTGGTTATTCGCGATGTGGCAAGCAAAGATACGTAGCCGGAGTGGTTCCTGTCAGCTTTCGAAAAATGTGACTTAAATCTACGGCGTCTCGTTTGTCTGGTATTGATAGCTGCGAAGTTCATAGTGAAATGTCGCCAATTTTAACAGCCTGTAGCCGTCGTACTTCGGCATTTCAGCTTGCCACACTCCCTATTGTGTACGCCGCTGTTGAGATCCTTAAACTGCTACAACGATTTGCTTTCGGTATTTCCACTGCTCTAAGTCCTAACTGCCCCCGCGGGGTGGAGGAAATGTGAGACTTTTACATTCCTGTTAACCCGCACAATGTTTAAGGTTAAAAGCAGACCAAGTTAGTCAACGTCAGCTCCTTTCTTGTGGTCCGCTATTGATCTTACGAGTTTTGTTATGGGAAAGCTTCCACACATCGCGGTTATTAGCGTTGCAACGAAAATGCTTTTTGTCTTGTCCACATATTAAGAATTAGAATTATGTTTCTTGACATAAATTTGCTTGGTCTCGCAAGCATTTTTCATGCTGTGCCATGCAAGATGAGTGAAAATATGTTAGTCCGGTCGGTCGGTGTCTTGTGCCTGACGTTGCAGTCAAGCAAAAAAAAACTGGTATGAAAAGGGCGTTAAAACGTCTGAAAACGGTCAAGGAAGCTGTTTGACAAAAAGGGTAAAAAACATTCTAAAACACAGAAAACAACTGCCAGTTTGTTGGCTTGGCAAAGCGTTTGTTGTCATGCTGGTAATTTGCAACCTGGAAATTTAAAGTTGGGCTGGAGTAGATGGATACAAGACCGTGTACATGCTTCCAGCGTTCAAGCTGAGCTTGAAGACTGTTTAAAAGAGACCAGGCCGGTAACCAGCTTAGGACACCAGGGGGAGGCGAAGTGTTTTCTGAGAGGGGCCCAAATTTTTACACTATGTTCAATAGATTTGAAGTATGTCCTAAATATTTCTCCTGGGAGGACGAAAAAATTTCTAAGGGGGAGAAGCGCCCCCCCTGGTTACAGGCCTAAAAGAGACTAGTCGTCCATTACGTTCCACAACACTAAGGATCAAACAACTGAAAGCACCTTGTTTTCACGTAACAACATGTTATCTGTCAGGTTTTGCGGATCCACCAGTGCCACCGCTTCTTTCGCCGACATTTCAAAGTCCCGCCGCTCTCGCCGCCGCCGCTGCTGCTGCGGCCCAGCAAGCCCAAGCGAGACGTTCGTCGACCGGGACGGTCCCGGAATTGAGCGACATGGTCAGTTTCGCGTCGCATTTCGGAGAATTTCAAAACGCCCTGGTTCTGGAGCGCGTGCGAATGGCCATGAATGGAGACGCTCGCCTGGCCGATCCGAAGCGGTCACTGGTCCCGTCGTCCAACCAGGTGCCGTACAGGATGCTGCAACCGGTTCCAAGTTCCGCTTCTGGAATCGGCGCTCAGGCCACGCCCGTGTCGCCATGGGTGTCCCGCCAGTTCGACCGGTCGTCAGGGAACCGAAGTGGCAATGGGCGAGAGGTTCGGCCTCGTGGAAGAGGGTCGGTTAGAAACGACACTTGCCAGTATTGCGGAAAGGTGAGGAAGCAACTTGGTGTTAACATTCGAGCTCAGGCAACCTGTTGCAAAAGTGAATGACATGCATGCTCCATTGCGAGCTGAAATGAGTAAAATAACGTAGTAAGCTTTTTTTCTAAATTGTTTTGTCCCATTCAACCGCTTCTTAACGACAGCTTGGTTCTGCTGATTTTCGTGTGAAGACCTTGTTACGATTGTGGCCCATACAAACATAACAGCCTTGTGTGCAAACGACCAACACTCTTTGCTTCACTAGATATTCAAAAACACTTCCAACCTCACCGTCCATCGACGCATGCACACCGGTGAGCGACCGTACAAGTGCCGGCTTTGCGACTACGCCTGCGCCCAGTCGAGCAAGCTGACCCGACACATGCGAACGCACGGACTGAACGGGCGCGACGTGTACAGATGCGAGATCTGCGGCATGCCGTTCTCAGTATACAGGTTTGTTGACGCGGCTAAGTTTACGCTGCTCATGGCAAATGTTATGGAAAACACTACTGTATTATTAGCGTTGCATTAAGATTTAAACAAGTCGTGCGAATTGGGATAATGTAGCGATTTTGAGGATTTAATCAAATAACGTTTACGCCGCCCCAGGTCTATATGTTAGCCACTTTTTATTTCCCATTTTCGCGATTGTTCAGATCAACTTTTGTCTGCGGGGCCATCACTTTTTTATTGTACGAACATAATAACACGCTCAGCTTGAAGTACTTTGCCAAGGAAATACTGAACGGCGCTTATTTGAAAATACACCTTATCCCAATTTCAACGCAGTCATATTTTGAAATTTTGTCTTGTTTATTTCGCAATCACAATTGGGCCATCGAATAATAAAGTTTTGTTTTCCTTTTATACGTCATTTGAAAACCGCTTTAAAGATTCGATCATGGTGCTGATATGTGTGATCGCCGTGACGTTGTGACCATCTGATCTAGATGTCAGGTGTGATGAAATACGCGCTGTGAACGACTTTTCAAACTTTCACAAACATTTGGGTCGTTATTGCTCGCATGTTTGATTACTTGTGTCCACACAAGGTTGACACCATCTGCGCAACAACAGGCTGCACGTATTCTAGTCAGCTTCACGCTCAAAGTGGGCAATGAGTTGCAGGACGTGACAGCTGTTGTGGTTTTGTTCAGTTTGTAGTTGATTGTGCGTTTACTCCTGGTTAACGAAACGCAATCCTGACTTTGATGTGTGGAATTCCGGCAGTCCATGAACGCCTTGAATGAAATTAGCGCACATCAAGGCGCGCTTGCATTGGGTCGGGCCTGGTTTGGACTTTTGTGACCCATATTCTTTTGCACAAGTGAAAGCTCGCAAAACTCAATGAAAAGTGTGACCGCTTGGTTGGGAGAGGGTGTGAATTTTTGTTAAAGTCCCATGACGTTTTTGTGCGACACTGACGCAGTGTTGATATTGAGCCAGGGACACACCGAGGTTATATGGCGCCCGGGGCAAGACAAGTTTGGAACCCTACCATGTTCGAACCTTAGGTCTTTCAGGAGTATTGAAGGGAATGCTTGCGACCTTGCTGGGACTTTTCGGCGCCCCTCTCCAGTGATTCAGCGTCTGGGAGATTATTCCCCCCTTGTCCCCTCGGTACGCTCCTGTATTGAGTAGGGGGTTGCGTCTCATTCTGTCGCATTAAGAAACTTTAATGTTGCCTTGTGTTGTTCAGCCCACTTCCTGCCACTTTGCTTTACAATGGTTTACGCTGGTTTTGCAACTTTCTGTCGTACGCAGTCTGTATAATCTAGGCAAAATTTTTCGGCAAACGGCCTAAATAGGAGTTGTGAGTTGTTGATTTAACCGGCCTGCTAAAATACAGTTTTATATAACAACTCTTGCGATCACCACGGTGCAATCCGCCCAATGTGGTTCGTCACTGTCATGTTCACACTTGACTGCATCCGGTGAAATGCATTTTTAACTTGTACGTGGCTTCTGGCATGCAGTCACGAACTTCTTAATTTTAATGTTCATTTCTCATATTGAAACAGGCTGCAACTCAAACCAGTGCTAAGGTCAATGACTGGGGATATTTTGTCAAGAGTTGCGCTAAAATAATACCATCCGTGGATTTCACTTGAACTGCTTTTTGCCATTGTCGTTAGTTAAAGAATGTTAGAGATAACACTTTGATTAAAAGTAGCTGGTTTCATGCAATTTTCTCACCCCAGTTACGGACACACCTGTTTAAAATACAAGGAAATTGCCTTATTTTTAGCCAGACACATTAGTTTCAGCGCCAAGACCTACAAAATTCGGTTTTCATCTACAAGTCACACGTCTCCTCAATAACTCAATTAAATCCTAACGCCTTGAAACGGATGCCATACGTAAGAGCAGCACTTTGCCACAATTCAGGCCCCAGAGACGTAGGTCGGGAAATTTCTCACGGTATATCGGCGAGATGTCAAAAATGGTGGAAAGGCGAGAGTGGAACAAGTCTCAGGCAAGGTCGGTAACAATACATGTGATGTTAAATTATTTTCCAGCACTTTGGAAAAGCACGTGAAGAAAGTGCACGGCGACGCTGCGCGGGCGAACAAGTTCGATCAGCAGCTGCACGTGCCCCAACACTCCTTCGGATCGGGGAATCCCCAGCAGAGCCTGTTGCCTTCCGCGCACCACCTTGCGGCGGTGCGCGCCCTGATGAAAGACCCCGACGCGGTTCAGAGGCATCTTGGATCCAACCGCGGAGCGGCAACGCCTGGTGCCGCTTTAACGTGTTTGACATCGCCTTACGCTGCGGCGAGTTTATTCAGCGTCAACACCAACAACAACAACAGCGCTGCGAAGAAAGATGAGCAGCAGGCTTCTTCATCGTCCGTAACCAGCAGCGCCTCAGAAGCTGCAGTGGCCCTCGCCAGGCCCAAAAACTCCAGTCACGCTTAAACGCCCTAATAAACTGCCTTCGACTAGCGGTAAAACCGAGTGAGGAAAGAGTACAGCGTAATTTCCTATGCATTTCGCTAAGTCTTGCTATTGCCATCATTACCGCCTAATACTAACGCGCTCAAAAAGGCAGCACGTTTTTATGGTTGCCACAGGGTTGGTTACTCCTGATTTTTTGCCGAACAAGGTGCATTTGCGCAAAGTCAACATTTACCCAAACGTGAAGGTGACACTGTCTTATACGCCTTTGGAGAAAAATTCACTTTTCGTCGTAATTGTACAAGTACGATATGGTTCGTCTTTTTAGCATCTGGTTTTAATCACTGACGTGCTCAAAGCTCAGATTGTGATCATTGTCTTCGATCGCTGTTGTGTTTTCCTTTATCACTTTTACTCCGTCAGCGCTTTGCCCCGCGTGTCAACGTCGCGAACTGAGCAACTTCATCATTCCCATCCACCAAGTTTGGCCATGACAGCACAGAGGCAGAGCATATGTGTGTGGGCGCATGCCTTGTGCCTTTGTAAGATCTTGAAAAAAGGCACGTGAGTCTTCCGAACGTCTTATATTACCGCAAAGTTTTAGCATACGTTAGTAAACACTTGACGTTTTTCTAAATTTTATCTGCTCCATCACCGTTCTACCATGCGTTTTGCTAAGAGTGTGGGCTGAATCCGTGTGGGGAGTGCTATGCACCGCTGAGTTCGGTGCGAAAGACAATGACTACTGAATTCAAAAACCAGATTATCTTTCAAAAAGTCAATGGTTCGACCTTACGCGGTGAGCTTTTTGAAATAATATTGTAAGTCACCAGTTTTATACGACCTAGTGTTGCTGCAAATCTGCTTAAGGGTGCTTGACTCACCAACGTCCATGATGTGTAAGTAAAACCAAATCACGATTGATTCATAAGAGGAAGAACCGCGCTTGTCTTTGTCGCTTGCTACCAAAATGATAATAGAGGATTAATTAATGAATATTTATTCGTTCATCAGTGACTATTGACTGCGCTTCAATGTTATAGTTTTCCTGCAAAGCATTTTTTCTCTTCTTGTCTGCCGGTGCAGTAGAAATCAGCGCACCCACTGACAGATCTAAGGTTAGCTGTTTTCTGTGCGGTTATGGTCCATCTATCTATAGCGTTTATTAGTCTGGTGTTGCCAGACTGCCTGTGTCCGTGCGACGCATTCGTATAGTACCCCACGTGATATTTTTGTTCTGATGCATTTCAGTGCTTTTCGTGTTTGGCTTGCTGTGCGAGAACGAGGGAGACACGATCAAATCGTATCTGCCGTTTCAACGCAAACTCATTTACTTCGAACGCCCGATCGCTGCAAAGGCGCCCTATCACAGCACAAGCTTTGCCAGCGTTACGCTTTTGCATCTACAAATGCAAATGAAAACAATATTTCGTTGCTGTGCGCACATTTGAGACAAAGGAGTCTTGAATTCATTTTGTTTTTTTAGCAGTGGTGATGTCCCAACGAGTTCATTAGTTCGCCTGTAATCAGTTACGTTGAGTTCATGAAAATGATCGAGTAATGTTAAAATTCATTAGCGGTGAAATTACTTGTNTTTTCGTTANAAAACAACAATTTGTGTCACAACTATAAAGTTCAACTAACTTCTTAGCGATTTTGGCATATTTTACGCAAGTTCTTTCTATGTCCAGCATAACCTCGTTTGTTTAAAATTTCACAGCATTGTCGACCTTTCGCGTTGGTGCACTGCACCTAAGTTCACTTTTGAGTTTGCCAGCATTTCGTGCGAAAGTCCCCAATTTGCACTTCGACAGTATCTTCAACCGCAACTGTCGAAAGAAAATCTCCCCGTGTTCCGTGTATCGTCCTTTGGCTGCACCCAGAAACGAGTTAGTTGAGTTTAGAACTCAACTCACAAGCGGCGTTTTTTTGATGTACATCTTAAGTGCTGTTCACTTCATTGCTCAAGTATGTGGTAAAGGAACGTCGGTTGTGGCAATTGTATTAATGCTTCGACAGTCGGCGTGTGAGGCCGACGTTGTTTGGCACCGCTGTAAAACTGCCAGTCCTCAGATTGCAGCCGTGGCCAGCTGATGTGTTAACGGCTTCACCCTTGAAGCGAATAACGGAAACTGTATTTCAGCAAACCTGCGGTTTATTTCCGGTTATCGGCGAATGCCGCTTGTACGGCTGATTGCACTGAAATCATGAGGGTTGCCTTGTATGATTTAAGTGTACGTACACGAGGTAAAAATGTAGTTTGCCTAATGAGGCGGTGGCAACACTGTAACACATCTGGCTGCCCACTCGCCTGCGTTTTTACTGAGAAAAAGTTGCTCTTATGAAAATTTCTTTTCTCACTGATTGACTTCTTGACAAGGCTTCTTCGACCGTTTCCGACTCTGAGTGCGCTTGCGGGTGTGTGTATGTGTGATAGCGGTACAGATTTCTCAGCTGACGTCGCGATTGCTGGACGCTGCGGTCAAATATCGTTCGTGTAGCTTGAGAGTAAACTCGTCCCATCTGCTTGCATGAATTTCTGCATGTTGTGCTGTTTCGCTGTAGATTCGAAAAAAAGTTCATGGAAAAACCTTTTTCTTTTGAGATCATTGACATTCACGACCGTTTCTTGTTGAAGAGTTCAATTTTTCGATAATAATCACAATTGGTGATGTTATGTGCTTTTGTTCAACTGTTCTATCGTATCCACTGCTGCTACCACCATTGCACCTTCAGCTGTTCGCAGAGCAGCGCACGACCCAAAAGCTGTTGGCGCCAGATTTGAAAATACCGCTATTGTGACAAATTCTTTTAGTAAAATAGAGTGTCAAGCACTTTTCTTGTCCTAAACATGACGCAACAGCTAGAATATCCCAACGCTTCTTTTGACACTGCTTGCTGTGAGCCCCTTTTTTAAATCAGGCTTGTGTAATCGTCAGAAATGTGTATTTTGTTTGCTGCCTCAATGTTTGAAGTCGCGTGAATTTAATCTCCTTTCTGTGCCGGCAAATATCAGCAAGGCAGCGCTGCAAGTTTTGAACGAAACGAATGCCGCTCGACAAAAATACTTTGAGAAACAAGGGCATACGAATAAAAGACGTCAAACGTCGACCTTGGTACACTTTGCGACGCAGCGAAACGCTGACGAGTAAAAACACGATTCGTTGCTGATCAGCAGAAGCCCCCGCTGCTGTTATTTTCACCTAAAACTGCCTTGCAGCCCTCGGCAAAAATCACTTGTGAGAGTCGTGAGCGTTTGGCTGCGGTCTACTTCCTGTATTTTGGAGCCCGGGCGCTTTGTCACGCTGAAGCAGCGTATAAACAGCTTTTCAACTGTTCGATTCACCAAGTTTTTGAATGACCGATTTGCCAACCTAACCTTGTAATCACTAAGTTGCTCGCCTTACATTCGCTTCACAACCTTATGCCAGCTTTGTTCCAGGCGCATGTCCTTTTGCCTTGGACAAGTGGCCAATATTCCGCGAGTCATGACCTTGGCTAGGATGTTTAACCACGTTAAACGACGAACGTAAATATAGGAAGAATGTTTACCGTTACCTATTTAATGTTGACCTTTCGCAGGGCGTAAAAACTGTGCTTCGTAGTCTGATTTTGCAACCACCTCGCCTGCTAATTTTCACTAGACACCTGTATTGTGAAGAACTGGATTCGCTGTCTTACATCCAGAAGCGTATTTCTTGAACCGACGTTGCAATGCAATGGGTGTGACCGCAAGTCGCAAAATGTGATGCCACTTTTTCGACAAACCACATTTCAACCGGGCGATTTGACATACGTCACGCTCTTGGTGTCCTAAATTTCACTAAGATGAGGCATCTCTCTCCCCTTCAGTGCCGTTTGCTTCTTGAAACTACTCTTGAGGAACGCTCGAAAGTAGGGGTTTGCTTTAAAAGTGTGTCGCGTCATGTTTGGTCGAGCGTGTTCTCCTGTCTCGGGACCCATTTTATTGTCCGGCGAAACAGTCAGCCGCTCTTGCACAGTTCATTCCATCGAATGCTTGTATCTTGAATCACGAAAGTTCCATTCAAGCGCTTTCCTATCTTCGTCAGGTGTAAAGGCCACGAGCCTGTTCCAGGTGTTTCGCGCAACCGCAGCAATTGTTGCCATAGCAGCAGCGCGATCAGTTAAAACGAAATGCAATTGTGCGTTTCGCGCGTGACGCTCGTACGACGTTTATCTGTTTCGTTTTGTTTGTGATCTGGTGTCACCGGTCAGTGCCACATGTCAGTGAATATATATTTTTTCTTTTTTTTTGTCAAAAGCGCGATGCGTACGGTGTCATTATATTTCGCGTACTTTGCTTGCAACGCGGCCATTGATCGCACAGTCGCATCAAGCGCGTCTTGCTGAAGGTCATCGTGACGTGAGACATCGGTTTCCCTTTATCATGCTTTATTTGCCATAACCGCTTTTTTGTCCGCTGTCTTCAGGTACAAGATGTTGAAGAATCGAGAAAGGTGCGGGCTTTGCATTTGTCTTCACTCGCTGCATTAATCAGCACTCAGACCATGTGGCCAAGCCACAGATTTTTTTTCTTGTTCGTGGGAAGTATATTTGTTACCGTTGAAATATACTGGTGATAAGATGCCTAGTCGTGATTTACTTTCTTGCGCTTGCCCTTAGATCAGCGTTGAAGTTATGGCCCGTAGCCACGGGGGGCATTCGGAGGCAGTGCCCCCCAAAATTGTGTTGTGACCAGAAAATTTTGTTTTAAATATATTGTAAACAGAAATATTGTCCCCCTAAAGATGTATTTTGTCACCACCAAACTTTTCAACTTAGCTACGGACGTAGTTGTGCCCCAAATACTTTGTCGTTTTTAACAGGCCTATACGCTAAGCACGTGCATAGTCCATTGACTGTTTTCGTTGCAAATTGTGAACTACTTGGTGAGTGTCTAAACAACCTCCAGGGAATTTCGAAGTTAAAATAATTTGCACCTTTTTTGAAGTTAAAATATCTTTAACCTTCTCCAGTTCGTTGGTAAATACGCTGCTGAATCCAGCTTCCTAACCGACTTATGCAAGCACGCATCACCTGCGCCGCAAGTGTCTGACTTGTGGGTGCGACGTCATTGGTCCTCGCGAACTGAGCTTGTGTTATTACGCAAAAATGATTAAATCGATGCAGTCTCAGCCGTTGCAATTCAGAACATAGCATTTAATAGTAAACACGCACACACAGGAATAGATAAAGTTTGCGCAACGACAACGATAAAAACTCCAGCAAAATTTGAAAGCATCACAGTCAAGGGCGTCCGCAGAAATTTTACAGGAGGGTCCAAACCACCAAGTCATGTTTGCATTGAACTTTTACGGAGCTGAAAAAATACGCAGCCACTGGAACGCAAGTGCTAAAACAGCTATGTCCAACCCGCGGGCCGCATGCGGCCCAATTTAGGTTCACGCTGTAGTAAAAGTATCCTACGTACTCACAACCTGCATTTTGGTAATTTTAAATTTGACATTTTTGATGCAGGTGGTCCGCAGAGCCACTTTATCTTGTCTGTTGCCATTACAGTTGCATTCGAACACCTACAGTGCATTAGGTTAAGCTAAATTTGGTTTGCTAAGATCAAAGTAAGTCGTTCAATGTGCGGCCCTTGTCAAGATAGCGACATACTTTTCGGCTCAGTAAGCCATTTGGGTTGGACATAGCTGTACTGAAGAATCAATTAAATATTTGTATTTTTTCTCGCGTAGTCGGAAGAAAAAAGTTCTCTGATAACAATCGAAATTCGAAGACAGTTATTTTTTGAGCGAGGAAAATGCAATGAAATGTGTTAAATTACTTTTGGTGACTTTATAAAAGATCATTGTAAATAATTTATCGCAAAACCGCTTGTCAGAACAAATGTCTAAAAAAATTTTGTGCGCTGATTATACGTAAAGATAGTCACTCTTGCGTTAAGTAGACAAATTTGCTTTCCTAGAAACTGCTACTGAAAGGACCGATGAGATATACAATAGGTGTTCTAGTCGTTTCTAATTTTCGATTAATGCTGCATGTATAGTTTCAGGCAATGCTGACTTCTGAAAACATAAAATCTAAAAGAAGTTTGTTCACTGAGAGAAGCTTTTAAGCTATTCTTTGTGGCATTCAGACAATGGCAGCAATCATGCATGCTGAGGGAGACTGACAAGCAGTGAAAGGAGTGCTAACTGCTAAATAAAGACATGGCGACTATGTAAATGCCTCCAGACCTGGAAGTTAAAGCTCAGCACTACAAAATGGTGCCGACAGTCTTCCATATCAACAAGGAAGCTAAACTTGAGCTGAAAGTCGACTTCAACGACGAAACCCTGCCCATTTGCTCCGAGCCCAAATAACTCGGAGTAGTGTAGCCTAATGGTGGACAGGACGTTCACGTATCGCCGACACCTCGAGTCACTTCGCAAAAAGCTGACATCACGCGTGACGCGTAGCACTCTTAACGCGACTAGCTGGGGAAACAACGCTATGAACAGCCGCTTTAGCCCCGGTCCATTCAATAGCAGAGTATTGCGCTCCTGCCTGGTGCCGTAGTGCTCACACCCGCGTTACTGACCTTGTCATCAGCGATGCCTTGCGAACTGTGGCCGGATGCATGCGTCCTACACAGTGTCGTAACTAGAGGTTTGAACCAGGGGGGAAAGCTTAACTGAAGGGGGCCCATCGGTCACCGAAAAAAAACAACCTAGGGCTTAGTTTTTACATTTAGCTTGCCAGGGGGGGCGACTCGCCTCCCTGCCGCTGTCAGTTACTCCACTGGTCCTACATCAGCGGACAATCTTCCTATCCTGGCGGGCATGAAACCCACTGAGCTTCGTCGCAAAGGAGCCACGCTTTCTCGTAGCACGCCTGCCATGGAGCCTGGACACCTGTTCCACTCAGGCCTCACCTGACCACCCGGGTGAGAATGCACAGCATCTTCAATTGAGACACTCATCTGTACCCGCCGCACAACAACTCACCAGTTCATCTAACGACAATAACAAAAGTGCTACGCTCTGAGCGGATCACCGATTGGTTGGAGAACACTACGAGACTCTGTAGTTTCATCCCCGACGTCGGCACCCACCCTCCTTGAACGGCCCTGCCAAGAATAGCGTGGGACCGGCTTAACCGCCTCCGCACTGGTGTCGAACGTTTCCGCTCCTGCTTACACAAATGGGGTATGTCCCCATCTGCGGCTTGTGAGTGTGGCACAGACGTACAGACTGTTGAACATGTTGTCATCCACTGTCCAATTCATCGACCTCCCTATGGTGTGCATCAGTGCTGGGAGTCGCAAATATTTTTTTTGCTCCGCAAAGCGCAAATCCGCAACGAAAATTGAATTCGTTTGCTCCGCATCTGCAAGTGTAAAGCGTTTGCTCCGCAATAGTCCGCATCCGCAATTTCAAGTAAACACTTTTGGATGTTTAGCAGTCGATTAAAAGC
>JGI24159J19872_10007795_pt1 | contig 14024 bp, 7 predicted proteins | sample Ectturendosymbi4_FD_19872 | JGI IMG/M metagenome (IMG submission 19872) | reverse complement strand
CAAAATCTACTGACTGCAAGGGCTAAATCACTACTACACCCTTCAAAGCATTACTACAAGGTTGAAGTACCATGGTGTTACTGTAACAGTAACATGACGACTGGCCAAAAAATACATAAGGACAAACTACTTAATGAAAATTTAGTCTCACAGTGACAAACCGAAAAAATTGCCAAATTTTACACAATGGCCAAGTGCGTTTCTTCATGGCCAGCACACTTCAAAAATGGCCAAATAGCCGAAAAAGAAATATTGATAGTTGTTGCGTCGATTGTTGCTCATTGTTGTGCAATTAAGAAGAACGTTATTGCTGCATCACAGTTATACGATATTGCAGATGAACAGTTCACAGTAGAGAAAGAAGGCCCCTTTGAACTTTTGCAGTTTATTCAAAAGTATAACCTTGAAAACACTGTTCCAAATATAGTAATAATGCTGCGGATTTTTCTCACAATTGCTGTTAGTGTTGTTACCTGCTAGAAGAGTTTTTCGAAACTAAAACTGATCAAGAATTACTTAAGATCTAGTATGAGCACTTTGCGGTTGAGAAGTCTTGCCACACTGTTTGTAGAGCAACACTTGACAGAAAACATAAATTTGAACATTGCCATTGAAGAATTTGCCAACAAAAAGGCAAGAAAAGTTACTGTGTACAAAATTGCAGTTTTCATTTCAGAAATAAAGATGGTCCTAATTTTTTACACTTTTTTTACTATTTTCCCTATATGCATATGTCATTTTTACTTTTTGTTTAACTGTTACAATGTTTGAGCTTTTCGGTGTGCATTTAAAGCATACCATATTTGAGCATGTGAGAGTACTGTAATATTATAATGGTGCACAAACTAGTTAATACATATACAAAGCTGTAAGAGCCAGTCACTGTGCAATATGTAGTTTTCTGGGCTTCGGGGGCGCCAAACTCAAGGGCCGCCCCGGGCAGCCCACACTCTAGCTACGCCACTGGGTTCATGACAATTTTAGCTCAAAGGTTCAATAACGGTGTCCAAACTTTGGAGGTGGCGACCGCGGATTTCGCCCCATGGCTACGCCCTGCATGCGTCTGCAGAATATTTGCTGTCGTCTGATAAAGTTATAACGCACCATAAAGCACATATTCGAAACCAGCAACGCAGAAGCGGTGTTTTTCTAGCCTTGGTTATATGATTCATGTTGACGTTTTTGAAACAGAAATACAGTATTTAGCGGGGCTAAGCGTTACATTCTTATCATCAGAATGAGGATAGTATTAAGGAGACTCTGACGAACTTGTAGTGATTCCACATTACGACATGATAACATGCAATAGCCAAAAGTTACTTTGTAAACATATTTCAGTAAACAAAGACCTTTTATACTTGCTCGCATCGTATTACCAGGACCTTTTATACTTGCTCGTATTATCCTTAAACAACCTGGATCATGTCTTGAAGGGTGAAAACTTGGTTTTTCCTCTAAATTGAAATCCTTAAGTTTTTTAAACTTGAAAAATGTGATATTTGGATGAAGGTGGTATACCGCACCGTAAGGGTTTTCCTGAGGAAACCAGTTTTGATATTCATATCTCTTCGGGCAAAGTGCGCGAAGTTAACTTGTAGCCTACGCTGCGGAGCGTGTCACTGAAAAAGCTTGCCTTCGTATTTAAGGCGCTGTTAACCCAAAACGGTATTTCTAAGACGACGCAGACTTCTCAACGCATGTCAGCGCTTGCTCATCTTCTCGTTGCTCGTACTCTCCTTCTGAGCAAACATGACGCAGACGTCTCAAATCACGTGTTCGTGTCTGGCATCACACTGTGGCTCATTACATGAAAAATTAACTTTGCTGTATAAGTCACCCTCCAAAGTTGTTTGGAATAATTTACTAACACTTTAGATCAACTCATGTAAAAGTTATTTATTTGCAAATTGCCAATGTTGGCAAAATTAATCGTTTCGAATTGGATGTTGTAAGAAAAGCAAATGAACCAGCAAAATAAGATTTTTAAAAGCATATGACAAGCAGTTTTTTAAACGTGGAAGATGCCGAAAAAAACTTTACTTGTTGGCGGTTTACTTCTTACTGTCATAGCAAATTCTTCTTATCATCATGTGTTCAGTGAAGCCTTTGTGAATAACGACCAGTTCTTGCAAGCTGCACGGATTGTAGGTCCATTCTCCCTACCAGCAACCCATGCCCGAAGTTCATTTTCATACCCGATTTTCCCCTGGGTAGGGTCGCGGGGGCAGCAGGCCTAGGAGGACTACAGAAATACCTCTCGGTCAACATAAATTTCAGATAATTCTGCTGGCTCCACACAATGACGAGACCAAACCAAATCGGAGATGTAGTCACGCCACCTAGCCCTTGGACGACCTCTGGGTCGCTCTCCCTTGGATGTATCCAGCAGGACGTTCCTCGCCAATCTTTCCTGGGACATTCTGGACACATGGCTGAACCGACGCAGCTGGGGTCTCTCGATTCGGAGAGGTGGACATTCAAGGCTTTACGAATTAGACAGCTGCGTTTTTTGTCGCGAAGTGCACACCGTGAACTCTACGCCAAAATCCCAACTCTGCCGCTTGCACTGAGATAGCACTCTTTCAGTCATCACCCAAGATTCATGACTATAGGTAAGGATCGGAGCAAAGACCGATTTTAAAACTGACAGCTTTGCCTTGTTTGGAAGCTACCGTGTTGTCAACACAGAGCGATAAAGCTCACGTACAACTGCGTTTGCTTTGCCAATCCGTGTATCAATCTCCTTGTTTCGTCTTCAGTCACTCGTGAATACCAATCCAAGGTTCTTGAACTTCTCGACTTGCTGCAGCGTATTGCCGCTTACTTGTAGCACGCACTGGCTTGGGTTTCTGGAGAAACACAATACCTCGTCTTTTTAGTGCTGATTTTCATTCCCGTTTAGTCGCACGCAGCTGAAAACCGATCAAGTGTATGTTAAAGACCCTGTTCAGAAGATTCGAGAAGTACCAAATCGTCCGCAAAAAGTAAGCGGTTGATCCTGCAACTTCCAACGGTCACACCGTCGTTGACTCTGCTGTTACTGTCTATCCAATTCACTTGACTATGAAGAGAAGCGGTGGCAGCACACACCTTTGTCGGAGTCCAACACCCATGGTCAACGGTTGTGATTTAACTCCACCGACACGCAGTGGCGTTACTGACGGGGGTCAGGGTTGCGAACCGCCCCCCTGGAAAGCTAAATGTAAAAACCTGGCCCCCACTTAGCTTATATTTCGGTTTTAGTACTGATTTGGTTTTCAGTAGGTTGTTTTTTACGTTTTTCGGAGTATTTTCCGGTGATTTAGGGTTTTAGTATAACCATCCACATCCGGATTCACTATCATTTCTCACTTTTTTCTGAGTGCTAGCTAGTGGGCCCCTACAGTGGCCAGTGGGACCTCTTCACCTAAATCGGCTCCCCTGGATCAAACCTCTAATTGCGCCACTGCCGGCACGGATACAAATTGCAAACTTCTGAACAGAATACAGTGGCGGCCAGTAACACGCAGCTGTCAACGCTGTACTTCCGTAGGACTCCCCAAAGCTTTTCAGGAGCAACCCGGTCATATGCTTTCTCGAGGTCGACAAAATATGTGTACACGTCTTTGGCATACTCCCAGGTTTCTCGAAAATTGCTGGAGAGTCTGTAGTGCTACGGGCGTGACGAAAACCGCACTGGGTATCTCTCAGTTTTGGTTCAAATTTTTCGCTCCCAAAGTTGTTTCACTAACAGCTTTTTTAATTTGAAAACTCAGCATACTCCACTTGAATGGGTGCTGTGCAGTGAAAAAATCCATTAGGAAAGGTGTGGAAATACGTGCGCACAATCGAGTTGATGACGAGCTCTAGAAATAATCCAAGTGTAAAAGCACCAACGGCAGAAACTGCAATAAGAAGCGCAAAAAGGAGCAGGCCGAGAAGAGAGAGAAAGATAAATTATATGAGGTCGACTCGCAGAAGAAATTCAGCGTCAAGCCATTGGACAATAACAAAATAAGACGTTAATAAGCAACTCAGTGACCGCGTGGGTGACAGTGATATAAATACACTTCCTATAAAAACCAGATAAAAGAGTTACTGAACTTTGATCAACTGGCACCCAGACAGGCATTTTAAAAAGTTTACAGCAAAAACCTGGATTGACGTAGATTACTGCGCAAAATCGTGTTGAGTTTCAGGTTCTCACTATGATGCTTTTTCCGTTCATCAGAAAATTTATCTGAATTTCTGACTCTGCAATGCGATTTGCAACCAAACGCGTTGAAAATTTATCTACCGTTTGACCACCATGTCACTCTGCATGTTGCACACGTCGTGTTTGGCGTGAGCTGACTCTGACATTGCACGATGTGTATCTCCTCAGTCAATTCCTTTTTGCATCTCTTATCACACCGTTCCTAACGCATGCGCTTTTCCATTTGATGTTTCGGTACCACATCTTACCAACTTAGCAAACACATCTTGTGCAATAGTTTGATTAACTTAGCCAAGCAGGTGGCGTGCGGTACGTATAAACGTTAAGTAAGGATTTTCGTGACTTAACACGCTCACTACCTTCGTATCTTTTGATTTGATATGAATGAAACAGTGATGGTCGCAGTATAAAGTTAGTGCATTCATGTACGTATTCATACTGTAGTCAGCCATGGCTGAACGCAAACGGCATCCAGCAGTGACTGTTTTTTAAGAGTGTGTAAACTTCGCCAACTTCGTTGCAAGTATTTTGGTGCAGTTTCAATTATGTTAAACATTTTGCGGCACAGCAGCAAGAAAGCTGAGCTTGTAGAAGTAAATTTACTGAAAACCTTGCTACACTTGATGCTTCAAAACGACGCTTGTCATCTTCTACGTGCAAACATCAAAACAGAAAAAGATATTTGACTTATTTTTGAAAACCCAGGAATGTTTCTTTCACGTCGGTGATGCGTTGTCCCCAGGGGCATAACAAGGGAACAAGGCGTGCACAATTCCCCGGGCGCCGAATCACTGCGGGGGGGGCGCTGAAAAGTCCCAACATTGTCACAAGTACTTTCTTCAATGCAGTACATTTGCTTCCGACAGACCTCAGGTTCTAACATGGGGCGCCAAATTTGCTTCTTGCCCCGGGCGCCATCTAACCTTGTTACGCACCTGGTTGTCCCACGTCACTTGCGGCATGCTTCTCCAAGCTGAAGTGTGATTTTATAATATAGTCTGAAAAGTCATTCCGGACGATTACGTTCTGGGAAGTTTCTTGCATCAAATGGTGTTTCATCAAACGCAGTAGACAATGCTAGCATGAAGTGCATTTGACAAACTACCCATTAGTAATAAAATTGCTTGATACTAAGTCCTCTGTGTGCTGCACTCGGATTTCTCGGCGCTGCTGCTCCTGCAGATGTTCAACTTTATTTACCAGTTGCTTTCTTTGTACAAGGATTTTTGGTGCAGTGTTTCCCAAAGAAGGTTCCAAAGAGGTCAGCCAACAACGCTGCGTGATTCTAATTAACCAAATAATACTAAACAAATAATTAACTAAACCACCTTATAACTAAATTTAAGAACCATAACTATTTAAATCAATTTGTTAATAGTTGACTAAATAACACTATATAACTTATGAAGCTATCAAGGGCGTCATCGGCTTCCAATTCGTTAACAAGGGTCCTGCTTGCAAAGCCACTGAACAAACGCGCATATACACTCAATGCACAGCTGCGGTTTTCCAAACAGTCTGCGGGTCGGCCAGGTTAGCAAGAAATATGTTTATAGATTTTTTATTTCCAAATACTTATACATATATCAGTGAAAATTGTTTTCAAAAATCATTATATGCTTATCGTTAAATAGAGTAACTCAGACATAAAAACGGAGCCTACCTTGTTCTAAAAATCTGAAAGTCTATTAAAAAGATTAAAATGTATTAAATATTCACTTGATTTTCGTTATTTTGCTCAGCCTTCTTGTCATAAGAAATTTTCGTAGTACATGCTCATCATTCGAAATGTTGAAGGAAAATATGGCCAGAGAAAGGTTGGGAACCCATGTATTAGATTATATTAGATCATCCTAATATATGATGGCTACCGTACACATTCTAGAACGCTGTGAAATAACCGCCTCGGAGCCAAGCAACTTGGATTGCCTTAAAAAGGCGTAAAAGATGAATAACTTGTTGATACAGAACTAAGGTGTTGTTTTCTGCTGTTAAATAATGATGCAAAAGAAATTGTTTCATATAACGAAATACGCGGGCTAACGTTATTTAGAAAAGCCACAAAAATCAGTAAACACGTTTATTTCATACTGAAGCAACCGCATGAAACCTAAAATGACCTAAACAGTTTCTGACAGACGACACGAGATCGACAAGCAGAGTTTTGAAATGTTCCACGCGTTGATGCAATGAGCGTGCAATAAGGTCGTGGATGAGACTTATTAGAGTCAACAGAACTGCAGCTGTGATCAGGGTTTCCAGATGCTTGACAGAAAATAGGCCAATGGCTTGTCTAATTTATGGCAAATGTTTAGCAAAAATTTTTTGAAAATGGCAATATTTTTGGCAATATGTATTTTTCATTACAAAATGGCAATTTTCTGGCAATATTGATTTCGTTTCATATTTTTTCTATACTTTTAAATTTTTTAAGTTTGACAATTAAGACAAGGTCTGTTTTATGTGAATCAAAATTCGTTCTCAGTAAGCGAAATATATCCTCTGTTTAGTTTAGATCAGTGATTCTCAAAGCGGGCGAAAGGGACGATTTCAAGGGGCAAGGAGGTGAAAAAACAAAGATATGTTAGGGGGGCAACACAACACAAAGAGGGTGAAACTGCTCAACCACTAATCGATCATTCAGTTATCTTCAGTAGCCTAAGGCAATTTATCTAATTTTTACGCTGGATCGCCAATGTGCCCCGCTACAGTGTGGATTATTTTGAAAAAATTCTGAACGCAGACCTACTAATATTAGCGTCATGATACAGTTGTTGAGTTCAGCTATTTCATTTAATGGCCTTGTTCAGCTATTTAATATTTTCTTTAAATAAAATTCTTACATTAACTAACTTATGTTTGCTTTATCAGGGATGGGGCGAAAACGACGTGTCGGGAGTGAAAAAAAGGGGGAAGTTAGAATTAAAAGTGGGAGAAACACTGGTTTAGATCATTGACTCTGATTCGTGGCTGCAAAATGATTCCTTCTGATTCATAGTTAAAAACTCAAAGAAATATTTCAGGCCTAGTTGAAAAACTAAAGCAAGATATTCTGGTTTGATCGTTACTTACAGATTCATTACTTTAAATGCACGCAAACCGAAGCACAGCGAGACCTGAAACACAGTAACAGCAGGTCAATTTTAAAATAAATTCACAGTTATGTTTGGTTGTTAATCAAATGAAACACTGCAACAATTAAAGCAATTCCTCAAGCAGTAAATCATATTCAGACATATTATCTTATCTGGACTTTCTAAAGTTTTGGTATTAATTTTATAAATTTAGTCACAATTGGTATTTTAAAAATGGCAAATGTTTTTGAAAGCAGTGATTTTTGGCAATATTTGCCAAATTTGGCATCATCTGGCAACCCTGGCTGTGATGCAAAACTGATAAACACCACACCATGTATCGTTAGAGAGGAAATGCGCTCCACTTACCTGTTACATCCTGAGAAACAGCATTGTTCCTCACGAACCAAACACTCTGTGTAAAATTGGTTATCATGTGCAGTTTGACTGGAATACACTGTTACTGCACAAAGTTAGCCATTCGATAGTACGTTTTTGTCAGCTGATGTTGGCAAAGTGCTTTTTGTTGCGTGGCGCCAAAAAGAAATTCGTGAACTGTGTCCAAACATTTTTCGTGAACTGTGTGCAAACACAAGAAATTCGTGAACTGTGTGCAAACATTTCAAACTAAGTATATCTGAAAACTAGGCTTGGTATGTTGCAATTCGTCGAGGTAACCACTGATGCAGCTATCAAGCGCGAGAGGTCGAGTTGCAGGAAGTGAGGCGAGGGCGTATACCCGCTGGCAGTATGTTGATGATGGTAGCTCCCAAAAGGAGTTTCAAACATGACAGCGTGTAGGAAACCAAATGTCTTTCACTTTGAAGTTTTATACCGGATTGTCTATGAATACAGAAAAGGTTTGCGTTGAGCATTCATTTCATACAACAATTTTTGCCCAGTGGATCAGGTTGCTAACAATGCAAGTGCGTAGTTTGCTACAAGAGAAGAAAAACTTATGAAACGAACAACCACTGCTGTATATGTTTCTTCGTCAGCTAAGAAAGCATGCAAAATTTTCATAGTTTTGTTTCATTTAATCAGGGGTTCTCAATTTTTTTCTTCCGTTTACCCCTTGCCAGCTTCCTAACATAAAATTTACCCCCTAATTTTTGTTGACTCACTAGCGCTGTAGAAAAATGTACAACAGCATCTTTAAATTCATCCCCAAGATAGGTAAAATTTACCCCCAAGGGGTAAATTTACCCCCGGTTGAGAACCCCTGCGTTTAACCAAACATACAGAGATTTGCCAATTTTGCAGGGAGGACTATGATCTACAAATATCTACTGTTTTAGTTTTACTATTTTACTGCGGGAGCGTATGTCTGCATAGCGTGCCAAGGGTAGGAATCAGAAAACAGTAAAACTTTGCAAAATTACTGAAAATACGTAAATTGTTCAAACGTGTTATCACATCGCTTGTGTTTGAAACAAGCGTGTTAGTCAGCGGCTGCTGCAAACACAAATGAACTTTGTTTACAAGTAAAGCTTCGGTATTGGCTGTTTTATGGAGATTTTAAACACTAAGTTGACATATGCTTATTATTTTCACAATAAAATGGTTGCTTTTTGAAGTGGTCTCCAATAGATTTGCAAAACATAAAAGTAGCTACAGTGATCGAATGCTTTGGAGAATACTGACGTAAACTTTGCTAGCTCCGCGATTTGTATTTACGCGTTCATTGTGCGCTTTGAGGTAGAGCGTACGATCGGGTGCACTACGATTGGACACACAAACAACGAAGTGAATCATGTTTCCTCGCGCGACTGGTCCATCTCGTGTATTGTTCTTTGCGGCTTACTGCACAGTGCACACATAAAGACGACCAGAACCGATAGATAAAATAAGAACGTAGGATGAGCGGCTTGCTTTCCAGTCAGTTCTGCTCCGTGCAACAGCCACCAGCTGCGTGTGAACGCGGTATTCGACAGCTTGCAAGCGTTGCGTTGCTCGACGGTAGCTGAGGACCAGCTGCAAGCACTGCGCAAAGTACACCCTCTCTCGCTGCAGGTACAGACAGCAGGGACTTTCGACAGCGCTTTGCCTGAGGTCTATGTGGTTATCGCACGCGGATGGTTGTCGTATTGTTGTAAGCGTCTCGTTCGCAAACCGCGGCAAAGAGTGCATATCTCGTCAAAGAAGCAATTTACAGTGAAGCCATTGTGGAGAGGAATTTCCTCCCGCGTTGGTTGCGATCTATATGCAGTTTGCTTCCAACATTGTTTCAGGATGTTTGAAAACGTCCTTGTTTCATTTTAATGGACAACACTTTAAAATCAAAAAGTTGGCTTCCATAGCCTTCATTGCTTTTCTTTAATATAAGTTTGTCTATATGTCTCAAGTCACAGCCATAGCTATCGTAACAACCTGCTCTCTACTTGATTTCAACTAAAATGTCAAACAACAAGCGACAGCAAGCAATGGAGAAGCTGGTTCAGCAACTCAAAATGGAAAGAGACGTCGAAAGAATTCCTATATCTAAAGCAGCCAAGGACCTAATTGACTTCTGCACGGACAATGAGCCGAACGATTATCTTGTTACCAAGCAGGGCCCGAACCCGTTTAAGCCAGAAAAGCCATGTCCCGTGCTTTAGTTCAACTGCAAGTTTTAAACTGAGACTTACCCGCACTATACTTTGACCGAATGACTAAACAAACAATGATACCTATAAAACTTTCTAAAAATATTGATGAATTTGATGTTGGCGTTTGTTCAGTATTCGACCTACTCTGATGACATAAGCATTTAAATGAAATGTTGGTTGCTACTTTGGGGTTTTGTTACGTGAACTGTTAATCCGTGTCGCAGTAGAACGGTTCTGAAAGGGCATATTCTGAAACCGTTTGCTTGCTGGAGATGCAGCGTAAACACAAAATCGAGCTGGTGTTTGTGTCTGGACAGCGTAAGCTGCCCGTCAAAAGCTTTACATTTTATAAGTGATTTGTTTTGTAGCACGTTGAATGTTTGCTGTTTTCACGTTAGCTTTTTGTGCCATAGAATGATTCATACGCTTGCCGTCAGACTGGGAGTGTTTTTGTGCATGCAGAATGTTTCATTCGCGAGTCTGTGATATTTAGTGTGTACATTGACGCCGATAGTTACAGCTAAGTTTCCTTTAATGTAATTAACGTAAAGTATGAATGATCACTTGTGCAAACGAAGAATTTTCCAAAAAAAATTATGTATGTACCTCAAGGATATAACAGAATCGTCGAACGCCGGTGAAACTTTTGTATGCGCAAAGTACCGTAATTGTTCAGGAAAATTTATTTGCGTTCATGCAGGTTGAAAAAGTATATTTTTATCAGAAGCGAAAAGGTTGATTTTTAAAGAGCTTTATTGACTGCAATTGGCAGCAGGTTGGACCTTGAAATGTTATGACTGTGATGGTGGTACAGGGGCGGATCCAGCCAGTAAGTTTAGGCGGGGCCATTTCAGTAATGTTAGGTAGTCAAGTCTCATAACGACTTCGCTACTGTAAAAGAGATGAAGTATGCTTCACAAAACCGTTGTGACAAAACAATAGAAGACAAAACGGCCTTATATCGCAAATGTTGTTTTCCGAATTATACAAAATTATGGTGAATGAAGTTGCTTTCATAGGTTTTAAGGGAGAAGATCGCCCCTCTGTTTCCGCCCCTACGGTGGTACCACCAACGTTGTGCCATCAGTTATACTGCCATCTTGTGTCACGGTGGCCGGTGTTGCTTGTTGATTTTTCTTATCCAGCTTGCTATAGTTACGTATTTATGCTTATTTGCCTTGCATTCAGTAGCAGAAAATCTAAATTTCAGGCAAAGAATCATTGTCTGACTGAATGTTGGTGGTAAAATATTTGGTTTTTGTGATGAATCGGTTTCAGTTACTTTAATTTACGAAAAGTTCAGGCAGTCGGCGATGCACTTAAACAACACAACAATATCAAATTTTGCTAAAGAATAAGACAACAGACAATATGTGTAAAGCCGCTTGACCTCACAAAATTTTTGCTTAAAATCCTCTATGAGTTCATGGAAATACGCTGCGGTTGTTTCTTAGGTAAAAATGCAGGTGATGCACAGCAATTACGCTTTGGGCAATTTGAAGTTTTTTTCATTGAAGATGAGTTGTGGCAATGTGTAACTGGAGAGTCAGAATCAATTTCCTAAGCACAAAAAGAAAATATGGTTTTGAAAGCATGATAGATCAGAAAAAAATCATGGGATCTTTCCTTATCTGTTGAATTTGCCACATTTTCTCGTATGAACTAAATGATTTCAAACCTGGAACATGTACATTGGGTACAAAAATAGCATTTGAAAGGCAAAACGCATGTGATCAGCGACATTGGACAATTTAATACAGTTTGTTGGGTTTTTCCAGGAGAACTACATAACAATGGGGAACTTGCCTGCTGCTGCACTGCTCTCGTTGAAGCAGGGTTTGGCAACCACTGGACCGCGGTCCGTGAGTAATTTGTTACCGGGTCGTGCACAAGCAACGCCAAGTTGCTCCAAAAATTGCAAAAATATTTAATAAACTCACCATCTTTGCCTCTCTGTGGCCAATTATACAGTTGGCCTCGGGCTAGGTTTGACGATTCCAATATTGTTTCCACCGTCAGACTAGTGCAAAACTAGCAATTTCTTTTTCAATGACAATTAGTAAACTTGTGAGGCCAAAAATAGCCAAGAAACAATTTTACCAAGCTTTCTTCAAAATCACACAAAATTCGTTCTAGAAGTTTGTTTTCAATTTTGGAAACACTTCTGTGACGCTTGAGTAATCACGTTTCGCGTAAAATCACGTGAGGGGCGGTTCGCAAAATAATGCTAGGCTTAAACTGGTCCGTAGTCAGAACCGTCGCCAGAAAAGGCGTCAATAGGGGGGCTTTGCGTTCGTGCAGGGGGCTGGACATTCAAATTTGACAAAAATTCCACTAATATGTAGTGTTTCATATTTCAATTTGTGGGACTTCGAGCTTTATTTGGGGCGGCTAAGCCCACTAAAACCCCCTGTGGCGACGGGACTGTCCGTGCTGCGAAAAAAGTTGCCAACCCTTGCCGTGGAGTATTTGTAAAACGCACTTTTGGACATAACATACTCGTCTTTATGTATCATTCAACATTGATGTCGACTCAAAAATGGTAAAAAGTTATATTCTTAAATTAGTTTTTTGACCACTATAAGGTATAGTTGCCTGGTAAAAACAGCATATTAAATCAATGCTTGAGAAAAAATTAATGATGTTAACCAAAATGTCGGATTTAGGCAAAAGTCAATTTGGCATCCAAAATGGTACAATTTTTAGCAGAATTTCTGGTTTTAGGGCATAAGCGTTGTGTTGGAAAACATATTGTTTTCTCTTCCATTAAACTTAGATGAGTACTCCTGTTTCACATATGATGCAAAAACGTTGAGCCTCTGTTAAAGCAAAGACCGACTGTACAGTTACTAAACAAGCATTTGTGATATTGGCTGGAATGACTATGGACGTAGTTTTTGAGACGCACAAGGTAAGTGAGTCCAACATCTCTTATCATGGGAGATACCTGGCGGAAAAACGTCCCCTAATTTTGATTCACTGACTAACAGTTATGTTTGAATGCCGCTGCCAAACGAACAAAAAAACTCCATTCCCATACCTTTCCCAAGATTTGTGATAAATATTTCTTGAACGCTAATCCATTATTGAGCCAAGTTGTCCGGACCTCATCAGATTTCGGAAAATTTTGCTCAACAAAAACGATTCGGAAATGATTGGGAGAGGTATTGCCTCTTTCTCCACCTGCCCGGTACGGCTATGCAACAGAAGCTTCTGGAAAAAAGTGTTTGCTTCATACAAAACATGTTTAGATAGGAATGTAGGATACGCTACTTATAGGCTATGTTATGTTTTTGTCAACCCAGTTTCATTTAACACTGGAGCCTTCACCAATTCGCCACCCATTCAGCTGCACATCCTTCATAGGAGCATGCAGGGTGGAGGAGCTAAAAATCAAGTCGGGAACCAACAGCAGCCAATGCTGCATCGCAATTTACTGTTCAGTTTCTTTGCTCTCTGCTCTACCTACAAAAATGAACCCAGGTATAGCAACCATTGTTAAAAACAAGAAACTCAAAAACACAGTCTAGAATGCAACTTAGAAGTCTTGGAAAATTTTCTTGCGTCAGCGTCATAATGCGGTCCTCGGGTAGTCATAATGCCGCTTATGGGTTACTTTGTAAGTCCTCATTTGGCGCTCGTAGCAATTTGAGTTCGAGATCCCTGATCCAAACCTTTCGATTTAGGTAAAGAAAAAAATGTAAACCGCTCTTGATTATACGCCGCACGAAATGATGAGAAAAAAAAAAACATTATAAGCCGCGGTTTACAATCAAATAAATGCGGTACAGGCTACACCGCAAAATACGCAGGCTGCGCATGGGAACTAAAAAGTGGAGAGAAAACAACTATTACTGATCATTGTGGAAAGTGGTGAACTAGCAAGAGAATTCACGGTTTTGAAGTCAAATAAGCAATAACATGTTGTTGAAGTCGACATTTAGAGAGGGGCTGTTGTCTTGTAATAAAAACACAAAACCTTTTCTTTTTAGTTGTAGTACTTTATGATCAGGGGCGGAGCTATGGAGGTTCCAGGGGGGGCCACTGCCCCCCCAAAATTGTGCCTGGCCCCCCCAGTGGCCCCCCCAAAAATTTTCAGGTCTCTTTCTGAAAGTCCTACACAGACCATTGACAGCTCCCCTTGTTGCAAAACTGGCCCCTCCAGTG
>JGI24159J19872_10007794_pt1 | contig 14027 bp, 10 predicted proteins | sample Ectturendosymbi4_FD_19872 | JGI IMG/M metagenome (IMG submission 19872) | reverse complement strand
TTGCGTTGTTACATTATCATAGCTCGACGTGACACGACAAAATTGCACCAGTCAGGCTACCGCCTGTAGCAAGATTGTCGTTAAATAAATAATAAAAAAAAACAAGCGTTAATGTTTGAAACTTTTTATATTTTCCTAAAAGAAATAAACCATTGCTGAAACATGGAATGAACAATGCAACATTCTTTACTGAGATTAGATAAATTATTTAATTTATTTTCATAGGCAACTACGTGCATTATGTATACTTTGTAATAGTTAAAGACTGGGATACTACAGGAAATATAAGCATAATATATGTTTACGTCTGTAAAGTAGGTAACCCACCAACACTTCTCTGATTGGGCCCTGTAATAACACATTTTTTGTGTTTTTGTTTGAACCTGTGGAAAGAGTAAACAAAGTGAACTGATGCAGCTTACTGCAGACCAGCAGCTAAGGGAAGAAAATGTAACAAAATGTGCAGGGTACATAGATGCATATGTATAGAAAGCTGAAAAATAAGAAGAGCAAATGATGAGAAAGGTGGCAAACAAGCAGAAAATTCAAGACCCATAATTGAGAATGAAAAACAAGACCTTCTGTTTTTGAGTTTTTGGTTCTGATCTTCAAGGTGATTTAATTTTGCCTATATCTTTACTATGTACCTTATTGGAGCTAGATATTTGTGGAGCTTCTGCAGCAACTCAACATCTCAGTGATGTGCAGTTTTGGGGCCTGAATATGATTTATATGAATACTGATAAATATTCTTAATTCAGGTCGGTTTTACATACATGTTGCAATTTCATGCATAAATGCATCTATATATTCAGGTTGTTTTTTTAAGGTGTTTTAGGGACCCAATTCAGTTCCCTAGAATTGAAGATCGGGTCCCTAGAATCAGCGAAAATTATCATTGGGTTCCTAGAATCAAAGAAAACCGGGTCCCTACAGGTCCATACGAGGTACCTAACATTTTCCTTAAAAAAATGATTTATTGTTTTCCAGAGTTAAAAGTATAACACTTGTTTGTTTGATAGGTGGAAGTACAAGAAAGTGTTCGGTTGCAGCGACTCTTACAACAACAACCTGTGTCATGTACTCTAGAAGAATGTTTTGATCTGTACACTCAAGCAGAAGAACTGGGAGATGATAATGCCTGGCTTTGTCCCCACTGTCATAAGCAACAGCAAGGAACTGTTAAGAAATTAAGCCTTTATTCATTGCCAGACATTCTCATTTTACACTTAAAACGGTTTAGAGTCACTCAAGGACGTCGGACTAAGCTCTGTACGAGGGTGGAGTTTCCAGTCACTGGATTGAACATATCAAAGCACATCTATTCGTAAGGGGCTGTTTTCACTTTCAGTGCAGTACAGATTGGCCGTGAGTTAATTAAACTTGCTGTTCCGGTTTTATGGCTTAACTGAATTTGGTATACGAGTATTATTCTGCTGAGGAAATTCAGTTAAAATTACATTTTTATACAAGTTTTAATGTACAGCATTGGCGTTGGGATGAAATTGTCACGGCTAGTTGCTGATTTAATTCAATTTTATGAAGGAAATTTGGAAAAGGACTGGTTTATCGTGGCAGTGACAACTCAATTTTTGAATAGTCCTAATTTTTCAAAACCCCGTGATGGTTTGTTGAAAATATGTTTACGAGTATCTTGTCAAACTTCTAACGTAAGAACTGTTCCATAATTAATGGAAAACGTATACACTTTTCTATTTAATTATGAATCTTCCGTTTATTTAACTGCGCTATTCAATTTTCAAACAACTGGAAGATATGCAGGACGAAAACACAACTACTGTATAACAATATACCCATGTGGTGGCGCTAGGTAGGCAACTTAAGAAAGTAAAAGAATTTGTCCCTTGCTACGTTACTGTGACTCGCGCTGATGTTTGCTGATACGTCGAGGTTTCGCCGTTCTCATTGGTTCCAATTTAGCCACTTGACCTGGGGCTTCGCAGTTTTGTCTGTAGGCTTATGCAGTATACATTTATGTTAATAGTTTGTTCCGGATTTAAACTGGTGAATACATTTATGGTCAGCTGATATTCACTTTTACTGAAAAATGCCTAAAACTATATTAGTAAATTTGGAATATTTTTCTGGAACGTTTACTTCTGTCTATTAATTTGCTCCTAATATTGTCATTGTGTCGTGTGTTGTTTCTCGCACAGTGATGTAGCTTCGCACCATTTCCCGAAGCAGAACGGGTCGAATCTTGATGCATGGGATATCACTGCTTTGACCAATAGCGAAAATTGCCTTTATGATTTGTACGCCATCTGCAATCATTATGGAAATCTCAATTCGGGTCATTACACGGCGTCTTGCTGCAATCCATTGAATGGAAAGTGGTGAGCATTCGCTTGTGACTGCGCTGTAAGAGTGTTTAATACAAAGGGCAGTCCCAAGCGCAGCGTTGTAGAGATGTGCTGTACTCGGTTTGCTGATACGTGACTGCGTAATCATTTGTGTTTGCCTTATTTCTTTACTCTTCAGCGTAGAAAAGCGTATAGGTTTGTAGGTGATGAGGCATACGTTTTCGTTGTCAGTGCGTTGTGTTTCAACGGTTCATAATAGCGGGTGGTATGTCCTCATTTTCCGTCTGTGATTGACAAAGACCGTCGATCGTAACGTAATGCGCAGCTGGATGCCGATACGTGTCGTAAAAAAAAGAAGAAAGATTCATGCGTGTGGCAATTTAATGCTCCGGATAACGTGAATCCATTTTCTGCTCTTCTGCAAATCTCAAAACAGAATCTTAGCAGCAACGTTTTTTAGGTACCAGTTTGATGATAACCGGGCAGAGGTTATCAAGGAAGCGGACTTGTCGCCTCAATCTGCCTACATTTTGTTTTATCAAAAGCGATCAGCTGCACCTGCTCTGTCATGCGGTGGTCTTTCAAACAATTCTATAATGTCTGATCATTGGGCATGCAGCCTTCCGCAATTCCAACCGAAAGTGCAGGTGAGGGTTTGGTTGAATTGGGAACGGGCCACTACCTGTCATTCGGTACAACTTTTTATGCTGATTTGATGTAGAAACAGTCATGCAAGCCCTGTGTTCTCTTACTTCTTTGATGTGACGATATAGCGGTTTTGTTTCATTTTCTGTGAAGCTTTTAACGGAAAAATCTCAGTTGTCTTCATCAGAATGACATAACCTTTTTAAACAGAGATTTAACTTCTGTTTTATGCTACTGCACCACTGCTTGTACGCAAACCTAGGTGACATGTTGCAGCAAAGTCATCGTAGTGCAGGTTACATCCGCTAAATTCTGTGTATCAAGTTCTGTCGGTTTGCAGGATCTTAATAAACAGTGACGACGAAACGTATTTTATAGAGGGATCCCGAGTCTGAACTTGGCCTACGACTTACATTATGCTCATTCTAGCTTGTAATGCCAATTTTGCACAACTTCTCGAAAGAATGAAATGCACAAACGCACCTACACCCGGGGTGATCTTAAAAAACTCACATACACTCGCTGCCTATGCGGTATAACAACGCAACAAGGTTGAGATGAAAACAAGTTAGCGTTATTGACAAGGTTAGGCACTCACTCAGACTCAGCAAAGTTTTGACGATGGGTTACTTTGTGACGAAAAAATAAAATGCAGTGAATTAGTGGATAAATCGCTTGGATCTTGCGTCCGGTTTGAAAATTCTGGGCCTTCCGACCCCCATTGCTTCGCTGCACATAATAGTAACTGTCAGTTTGGCGTAATGATCACATTGGGTATATTGTTGAATTTTGTGATATTGCGATCTGTTTTGCAGCAAAATTTGAGCGTAGTGTCAGGAGAGTTGCAACCACTGGAGTTTGACTTACTGATAAAGTTTGTGTGCTTAAATCGGTTAGAATCGTTGTCGACTAAGGTAACGTAATTTCTTTTGTTTTACGTGAAGCTCGACTTGTTCTGCTCTTGAAAGCAGCCAGATCATAGTGTCATTGCTATATTCTGATTCACATTGTTATGTTGACCTGCGAAATTGAGGCCACGACTGTTTCAAAAGTCGTTGGTGCTTTGGTTAACGTGGCCTGATTTTGGGTGAGAATCATGCTCCTTTGATGCGAAACTATTCAATTTTGTCAAACAGCACCACCTCAGAAAAAATACACTCGAAACTGTGTCAATTTGGTTTTCATCCCCGATACTATGAGTTTGTGGCTGAAACGACAAAAGTGCACAAAATGCGGAATCGCATTGGTCGCATGTGCATATCACTCTTATAGTAGAATGCACTGTCGTCTCCAGCAGCGTAGCCGATTGAAAAGGTTCACAGCGTGCGTCGTTTGAATTATAGCCTTGTATTTCTTGGCATTTAGCGGACACTGTTGACTCAGTCTGTATTATTCCACACACTTAAGTTGGTGGTTTACACCAGCACGTCTACACTTTACCTGGTAAAGTCAGTCTGGGAATGGTGACATAAGAGCACTTAATGGAGTCGCTTGTCTTTGTTGAGCGTGAAGCGCTATACAAATACGATACAGCTTCACGCCTGGAGCAAAAATTTGCTACAACCGTATGTGACGATGTGTCTTTGGGTCGCCAAAAACAACACCAACATGTTGCAGTTCCATACTTACATCTTTTTTGGACAGATAGCGATTATACTGTAATGATGAAACTTTTTTTACCCCAGTAACCACACCAATGCATTCCTTTAAGAAGAAATTCGTGCGACAACAATAAGCACCCTTGCTTTGATAAAGGGTCGCTTTCTTGTGGGTGCATTGCACTTTAAATTGAAAGATTTTTGCGGAAAATATGATCAGATGTGTCATTTTTCTCGCAGTTCAATTCGCAAAGCCACCTGAATCATTACAGTCTCGCTGCTGGTGGCGCGCCTCGGGTGGCACAGCCTCTTCAGAACGGGAAAGTCCCGATGCGCGACAGTCTGGCGTATGATCCCGTCAACCGGAACTGCAGCAAAATCGACGCTGCCATGAGCGTGAAAACGCAGAAAGATGGCGGTATGCGAAGAGACGAAAACGATGACAGCGACGAGGGCGGCTTCAACTCCCCAAGTCGACCTTACGTGCGCGGCCTTCGACGCCAGGGCTCTGCTGTGGTCGGCAGACCTACAGGCGAGCGGGAAAGCCGTGAGGTGCTGAGAGGTCGACAGTACCGCTCCCACAGGAGTCGCCGGAAGGTAGTGACTCAAGCCAGCCCAGTGTAGAGCCCGCTCGACTGCCTATCGGGACTTTTTCTTCAAGAGCGTTTAAGCATGCATACGAGGAGAGTATTTTGCGCAAACTGCCAACCCAACTGCTGCAGCTGTTCACTGGGGCGTAGCGTCGACGCGTCAGTTTCTCCGTGCAAAGGCCGAGTCTTCGCGATTAGTTCGGTGATGCGCGTAGATATGGAGTTGCGTGACATCAGTCTTTACTTGGGCATTTCAGTGTCACGTCTTCCATCACACGGTACGAGCTCAGTTTCTCTTGATATTGACGTCCAGTGTTTTTTGTTTTTTTTCTTTTCTGTATCCCCTACCACAAAATTACAGGCCATCATCGTCTTATTGAGGCGGTCGATGCTGACAACAACCCTGAGCGAAAAAAACGGTGTGTTTTGTGAAACAGGTCAAAAAATTGATCGTCAGAAATAAAACATTTGACACATACTTGTAGTGAAAATCAACTGAAGTCGGATAACTCGAACCTACGCCACAGTGACTTAAAATGCCTACAGCATTGTTTGTACTAAATTGTGTAATAAGTTTTCAAAACATTTTTGCATTGTGTATTTCTGAGGTCCCTAACAGAATATGGTATCGTTGTTTTCGCTTTGAAGAGTGTGGAAATGCATACGTCATACTCTCCTTGTAAAGTAAGGAGTATGAAAAGCCTCCTTCCGCCCTACAATCCTTGTAAGCAGTGTGCCTTACGACTTTTGCTGCATCGATGCCTGCATTGGACAGCTCGGCGTCAATTTTTCCCTTTATCATTGCTTGGCTAGAGTTTCACAAAAATTCTGAAAAGTAATTTAAAAAGTCATTTAAAGCGCTTGTGCAACAGCATTAATTTTGTTAAAACATTATTTATTGACATTTTGATTAAAAAACACCTTAAAAGTTTTGATTAAAAAAATCTAATAAGATTTAGACTCGTCCCTTTGGCCCCTACCACTAAACCGCCGATTTTTTCGCAAAAAAACAATCGTTTAGCAGCACCTGTTTTGGCAGTAAAGCTTTCTTGTTCAGACAACATTGACTAGTTTTAAGGCAGTGGTTCTCAACCTTTTCTGTCCCATGGACCATCTTTTTCAAAAAATACCCGATGGGCAACTTTGGATAACACGTGTGATTCGTAAAACTGCAAACACAAGAACCTCAGAAATGCCATACATAATTTATTGTGTGGTAAAGGTTACAATCTTCAGGAACTTTTCCCAAGTTCTCTGTAGACCACCAGAAATTCCAGGCGGACCACCGGGACCACGTTGAGAATCACTGGTTTAAGGCTAGCTCTGAATAGAGATAAATCCACGCATATCAGCTAATTTTCCACGTTTTGTTTTTATTACATCCACGCATATCAGCTAATTTTCCACGTTTGGTTTTTATTACGATTTTTTTCGTAGACGTATTTGTCGTTGAAATTTATAAATGTTCACAGCTTTACTAAATTTCATGCTCTTGAAGTTTAACATTTTCCTGAACAATTTATCGTGGTTTTGTTTCGATTGTAAATTTTATTTGGATGTGGCCCATCAGCAATAATACTTTCTACAAGATCTGGTTATCTAGCGCAGGGTTTCCTCAAACTCAGGGCCATGAATCCCCGTATATGAATCTGTTTTTTTCTCGAACCCCAATCGTATGTCGCATAAATTTCTACCCATCCAGCGCCGAAGGATAATCAAGAACTAAAAATAATGACCCTGAGTAACGTTTTATTGTGCAAAACTGACAACATCAACGTTACGGCTGGAACTACTTTTTATCAGTTATTGCAGCTAATTCCATAGCGAGTCTGGACTTGTATTTTGTCTTCATATTTTGTAAGCTGAAAATGTTTTCTCGCACATGTAGGTATGGCAAAAATTGTAGTTGTCTCTTGCTAGAGCAATAGATATTCGTCCGCAACACTTACTCAGAATGATGAAAGAGCTGTTAATTGAAACTATTCGTTAAATTTACCTTCGGACGCGCAATGCGAGAATCATTTTAAAAGACATTTGATTGAGAAAATTAGAGATAGCGCAACAACCAAGAATATGATTGCAAAAACTTGTGAAATCATTTAAATTACGAAATCACTACCGTAAGTATTTTTGACAGGGTACATACTGTACAATGTATTTGTTGACTTTTTATTTTTCGCCATATCTTCACGGACCCCAGTTTAGGTAACCTTCACCTATCGAATTGAATTGCTTATGCCGGCCGAGACACGTCGTGGAGGGACCTAGAACTTGTTTGTTATTAAACTTTGTGTGTGAAATACCGACCGGCGCACTGATACTAAGTTCCGTCAGCGCGTTATGCGTGACAGCTCTTCAACACATGATGTGGACCTCGCCACTTTGCAAATTTGTTGGCCAAATAGCCCAGGTTTCAGCTGGTTAATGTTATACGTTTTTCTCGTGTACATTTTGTTTGCGCGGCGTTTTATGGCAGATTTACCGAGTTTAGGCCAAGTTCCCTGGCAGCGTGTTGCCATTTTTGTGGTGTGACACGTAACGCATTTTAATGCGAGCAGTGTTGTCAGCAAAATGCTTGTAAAACTTGGTACTCCTTTTCGTGAAAATACCGAGGTACTATTGTACGAACAAAACGTTAGGTGGAAATCACGTTTCGTTTCTCATTCCAGATCCATGACATCAAATGCAGTTTGATGGCTTTCAAAATTGTTGAAAACGCTGTATTTGCCAACGTTGTGGTTAACCGCACTGTGCACCTGGTCAAAACCGTCGTATGTGAAGGACCATCGTTCGCGGGCATTCTCATTTTCACGTTGTTTAGCAGCGTTAGATTTGAAACTTGTTTCATGGGCGCTCACCCATCACTGGTTATCGATGGCAATTAGACTATTTTAAATTAATATGTCAAGGGTTACCGATAATCAGCAGATTATCTACATTGCCAAAGTAACCATAACAACTTCCATAGAATGTAACTTTTAAAAAGTGATAACCAATTATATCAAATTTTTACCACCTTTCAGGAGAAAGAGTTCCGAAAAAGATAAATGAGAAACGCTGCTGTGTTTTTAGGCAAACAGTTGTGTTTCTTTTGTACGTCAGACTTTTGCGTCGAACTTCTACGTTATTTTGAATCTCCTTGGTTTTTATTTTCGCCTGAGTAAGCACATTCACCATCGTCTTCCAAACAGTATCACCACTTGGTGTTATCTTGTTTCGTGACGCTGTAGCTAGCAGCGAAACTGATTTCCCTTCGTAGTTATCTGTCGTGACGAAAACGTGTCCTTGTGACAAAGATCGCTAGTAATGATTTACAAGCCTTGGCAAGAAATTGCCACCAGTGCTGAACGACGAAACTTAGGTACCACTCGTCGTGCTGGATTCGTTTGTTTCTAACCACAGGCCTAACAAGGCTTAACCCATTAATTTCTTGCAAAGTCACTTCAAGCCCGCTCGACGCTTTAGCTTGCAAATGCCAAGTGCAATTTGCGTATTTCCTGGCGAAGTCCATCGTACTACGTTAGGGGAAGCTCAGCGTCTTACGAATAGTGTCAGAAACAGTTGGCTTCAAGAAAGGAGGCAGGCAATGTCTGTTTGTCATGTGTTCTTGAATAATATACAGTAGATCTTAACGACTCTTAACCACATGGTGGCACCCAAGCGTCATTGCGTATGCGCATGTCAACTGTCCTTCGCGTTGGTGCTAATCTCGCCTTTCGTTATTCGACACATATTTTGTACGTGCTTTGAAATGGTTTTATTGAAAGAGATGTTCTTTTCATTGTGACGTCAGCCGCGACAAGAACGGCTGCAGATGATGATACACTTCAAAAACATGTTCGACTCATGATGTCATCTGTGCCGCCCGCGCGGCCGTGTTTGAAGCCTTGCTGCAAAGGACTCCTAACAAGACGCAGGTTTTTTTGTGCAATTTCGTCTCTGAACTTGAAATGATACCTGGTAAATATTGTTTTGATGGCATTTATGTGGTTTGTTACCGACAGATGTTTTCTACCGGATGTACGTTGTGACGCACTTCTGCATACTTGTGTGCAAATCATGATCACTTCTGCGTCTGTGTGATTGTGAAGGTCCTGGTTTATTTTTTGTGTTTTTCTATCATTACCGTTTCGTATTCAATCATCGGTGCATTGTGACGCATTGAGTGAGTACAATTTTTAAGTGTTTTTCTTTCTTGTTTCTAGTATAAGAATTGATCATGTGTTGATTAAAATCGCTTTATTTGTAACAAGCTTTGCACGCAAAAACCGCCTGGACTTGTTGAAGCGCAGGTATGGGAATAGTCGGAAAAAGGAAAGATTTCTGACAACTGCCCTCATGAGGTCAACCTAACCTCACAAAGCTGCGAATGAAGAGAACAGGCGATATCTTTACCCTGTACTTTTGACTAGGCGTATAAACACGAAATTGTATGGTTTTAACGTTACGTTAGTTCCCGTCACAGATTTTTTTCGTCGAAAAGAGCTAGAATTGGCTTGATAAAAGGATTGTATGCTGCGCAAGATTTTTACTGAAACACCGGGAACCTCTTCCGGAGGAATGCTGTTTCCGGCACTATTTTTGTTAATTTTTCAACAAATTAAGTACACTGGCTTAAAGTGCTGACTAAAATTTGAAAGCCGTGTCACAAACAACACAACGGAAACCAAATATTTTAAATAAATTCATATTCAACATTTCCCAAACAAACCTGTTTTGAAAGTAAATCTTATAGCGCCGAGTTTCGGAGACATTGCCAGGATCGTTTGATGAACTAAGGGGAGGAAACATAGTCTGCGCTGTCATAGGTCGTCTGTTCTTAATCAAACATGGCTTCGGAAACTCAGTTGTCCGTTTATCGTAAAGTTGTTCGTAGATTAAAAAAGTGTTTGCTGCAGCTATACTTTGACCTGTATTGAAAGTCTGTGCGATACAAGTTGCCACAGCGGCACGTTGGTAGTGGAGTTTTCGGAGGATCACCACACGCTTCATATCTTTTATGAAGTGGTGGCAATAGTCGCTTAATCAACTCCGACTGCAGTTAGAATCTTGAGATCATTGCCGTCGAAAGGGTCCAAGTAGGATTTCAGGCCGTCGGTAGATTTTAGTTGTTGGGGGGTATACAGCCACGTTTCGCAGAAGGCTAACAAAATATCGTCACCTATTTCCATTTGGGGCCACCAGTCGTAAATGAGGACAGAGTCCCCACTGGTACCAGCCATGGAAGACTTAAGCCCAAGTCACAGCGGTAGAGCAGTAGTCGAAGTGGCGTAAAGTGAAACTGCGGAAGATACGATATTAAATTTGTTACGCCGCCACTACTCACAAACTACGTAGTGATGTATAAAAATTTGGTTGTTTTAGGCGCATGCAATGATTTGGACGTATAAAGCACCACGAAACAGCTCATAATACCCTCGAAGTTGTTGCATCTCTCGTTTGAAAAATATCTTCTGGTGTAATTTTAGCACGCAGATAATACACAACACACACGTTTTACTGTTGATCTTTCATTTCTTTGTCGCGAAACTCTTATATGCCGTTTGCTCGGTGTTTCGTTGTCAGGACCGAAGAGATTGTTCAGTGGCAAAATCTCTTCGTGTTTTTCCCACGGGAGAGTTAAAACAGTATATGGAAATATGAAAAGACGCTATAAGAGATTTCTGCTGTTCTTATTTGTAACGTAAAGTCGACTTTGGGTATGAAGTTAAAACCAGGGCAGCGGAGCGCCGAAGCTGGGCATCTTGCCTGGAGCCGGAGCTCATATTAAAAATCAGGAGCCGGAGTTCGGCCATTTGAGAGGTAGCTCCGGGTCCCTTCCCAGATACTAACGGTTTTGCCAAATAGACTTACTTTAGCTAAAACAGTGCTCCACATAGCACACTAAACGCGATTGTTACGATTCAAGACACCAGTCTGCAACAATGGTTCTGCAAGTATTTGATGTTTGTTTGGTCTCAGGCTGTAACATCGTTGCTGGCATGCGTGGTATAACTTCTTGAACAATGGCTCTCTAACACTGTTCTGAGAGCCGCATGCAGCTCCCAAGCTTCTTTGTGAGGCTCTTAGCAGTCTTTCAGTAACACATCTAGTAGTTTGCGTAACAGCCTTCGTTAGTGCAATAAAACACGTGTCAATTGACTTAAGTCAAAATTTTTAGGGCTGCTCACTAACAAAATTGTAGGTCTGGATTTTTCTCCCTTCAGCGAAATGGTCGAGAACCACTGTTATGCAAGTAAGCATGGGCGCAATTTTGTTGTAAAATGCGGGGGCGACAGTTTAGTGTGAAATCAATGAAGTGATCGGGTCGATGCAGAAGTAAAGTTTTGTAAATGCAGATTTCCAATCTTGTTTATGGAGGTGTTTTAAAAGCAGGACTAATCACGCTAATACACCACTTGGGTTTTATCAGAGCTGTCAGTTGGAGTGCACAAAATGCGGAATCGCATTGGTCGTACGTGCATATCACTCTTATAGTAGAAAACATCTGTTTTCATGCATTTTATAAGAGGTGTGGTTTACAGCGCGATTTGAAGTCTTTTCCAAGTTGCTTAACCTTACAAAGACGATAAATATTTTCTTGCACATTTCCGCTCTTTGTAAAAGCTACAAATCTTTTCAATGCTACTGGGCATCATGCCTGCAACCCCACCCCTACCAAAATCTCCATTGATATCCTCTTACCAGGTGGTGGATGCATCCTTTCGATCTTCCCTTGTTGGCCCCTGCATACGTACCCCATCTAGCCTACAATGTAATTTCTGCATACCTGATCGTTTGGTGACTGTTGCCTTGTGACTTTTTTATGTGATACAACTTGGTTCAGTCTTTCCACAATCAATTTTTCAGGTTGAACATCAGATTCTAATGGATGAAATTACTGTCAAAAGTTCAATTCTAAGAGTTCTACTCGCATAACGACACGAAAATAGATTTAAGATTAAACAGAAATAAAAACGCACAACGGTGAATTGGTAAAAATGTACAAGTTTCTCATGATTAACACAAAAAGAATGTCCAACAAAACTAGGTGTGATCAGGTATTAAGTTTTGGGGGAAATACATTTTTACGGGGACAAGATTTTAGTTTTTACAATAAATGTGGCGAGCACTGCCCCCGAATGCCACCCTTGGCTACGGGCCTGCCTGTTAAGCAATAGTTTCGTACTTGGATGATATTATTGCTGCATTATGTTGTTTGTTAAACTCAAGTAAATCAGATGATTTACGAACCAATGCATTCAGCACAAGCACAAATTGTAAGAGTCACGAAAAAATATATTTTGGTTTTGTCGGTAACCATTGTCGCGACATTACAAGAAGTGAGGATAAATGTATATTTTATCTTTGATTCCTAGTCAAGTCCTTATGTTTTCAGCTATAGGTCAAGATATAGTTAGGGAAATAATTCTCCAACGTTTTGATTGAAATCCTATTTACTAATGGTTGAAAACAGGCTGTTGCAAAACTGCCCATCCTAAAACTTAGTCTCCACAAAAGTGCTGTTTTTGTCTTCGGCAAAAGCTTTGCAGATATTTGCCTGAAAATGTAACTTTCTAACATTATATACACTTAGGTTTACCAGACATCCCGCTTTCACCGGGACAGACCCGGTTTAAAGGCTTTCTCCCGGTTGGTCAACCAAAAGATCCCGGTTAGGCATTCAGTCAGGCAGCATAGCCCTACACGATTATTAGCATGCTATGATTAGTCTATTTAACCAACTTGCTGAAGAATGATGCGTGATCTTGTTTCGTTGTTTTAGATGTAACGGTAATTGATACGTCATTGTAGTGGGTAACTAATCCATTGTAGTGGGTAACTGGTCCAGATTGTTAGCGCATTGGCTAGTTCAGTAAAGTTGGCTAGTAAGAGTGGGTGTTCTTTTTGCAATTATAGGTTATTGAAAGGATTTATTTCGTACCGGAACTTGTTTCATTTCCTTCTAAGTCTCGTTGTTCTGAAGCGTCCCGGTTTTCAATCACACAAATATGGTATGCTTATAAATTTTACGTTGTCTGTTCCTGAATACGTGACAGCTAACGTTACAGCAAAACCAGATACATTTCAACGCGAATCAAATCCATGCTATACTGTGGTCTTTCACATGTGCAGCTGTAAAACTATCATTGTTTTATGAAAATAACCCTTCTAACAGTATACTACACAGGGTAAAATGTCGGACAGAACCAGTAAACCATCTTTCGCGGTCTCTAGAAACTTGGAAAATGCTAAATATCATTTTATTGAAGCTAAAATTGATAAACTAACAGAATCCAGTGATACCACACCAAACTCAGTTTCAACATCAACTCGGCTATGTGTGACATCTAACATGAAAAGCACTTCACCGCGCCAAACTTGGCAAACGTCACTTTTGTTTTTGGAACTTCTCCAAATACAAAACCTGAAGAGAAAAAGTGGGGGGACATGGCATATTATATCACCACACCTTAAAAATTGGAGGAGACACGTCCCCCGTGTCCCCCACCAAATTCCGCCCATGCAAGTAATAAAAACGTTAACTACCACAACTTATTGCTGCCTAGTCAGAATGATCAAACCGGGTCTGTAGTATAGTGTAGCGATCTAAAAAGAATTGAGCTATAATGAGTACGTATGTAATATAATATCCATAGATTTTGTAGCTGTGTAATCAAATCACTACTCATGCTGTTAGCAAGGAGTATGATTAAGATATGATACCATTGCAGATTTAAGCGTGAAATGCACGGCACGCCATTGTAAAGTACGAATTTTTATTAGAAATCATTACACTTGCTAAGAAGGTTTACTAGATTACTGGCAAAGTTCACTAGGAAACACTACGTTTACAAGCAGTGGCATAACATGAAAGTTATAACTAAATG
>JGI24159J19872_10007793_pt1 | contig 14029 bp, 12 predicted proteins | sample Ectturendosymbi4_FD_19872 | JGI IMG/M metagenome (IMG submission 19872) | reverse complement strand
CCGCCGATTGCACGAGAGAGCTGTTCAAGGGCTCAAAAGGATCGACCAGTCTTCTAGTCTGCACTCGAAAAAGACTTTTTTGGTTGCGGGTTGCAGATTTTTAGTGAGTGATGTCATTTAAAGTGAAATAGTTTTGGGCCATTTTGGCTCATGTTTCCTGGCCTAGGGCCCAACCGCTAGGCCAAAGTATTTCGCTGAAGTTTTTATTGGAAACTAGGCTCGAGTTAGAGTCTTTTGAGCCTTTGTTCGAGTTTCTAGCGTTTCTGGTTTAAAAGTTTGATCTAAAATAAACAAATTATTTATTTATCTAATTAGCTAATTAGTCAAATATTTTTATTATTTTAGACAGGTTTTTTAAGGAAAATTTTAGCTACCCAGTATGCACCTGTAGGGACCCGATTTTCTCTGATTCTGGGGAACCGATAATCATTTTGTCTGATTCTAGGGACCTGAACCGGGTCCCTAAAACACCTTAAAAAACCTGCTTTAGATCATAACTTTTGAACCCGAAACCCCATCAGGTCATCCAAAGCGTCAAAAGACTCGGATTGTAGTCTAGTTTCCAATAAAAACTTCAGCGAAATACTACTATCTAACGGTTTGAGCCCAGGGCCAGGCAAAGTGGGCCAAGGTGGCCTAAAAGTCCTCCACTTATGACGTCACTCACAAAAAACCGCACCCCCCAATCAAAAATGTTTTTTTGAGTGCAGGCTAGAAGACTTGTCATGTCTTGAGCCTTTGAACAGCTCTCTACCACTTTTGGTGCCCGAGTTATATGCGCGCAAAGCCACGTGCAATCCAGTTGTTTTAGCATGAACCGCTTGATTTGGCACGAACTTCGAAAGTGTTTAACTATGAATGACTTCCAAAATTGTCCGTCCATGCGCATTTGAGCTGGTTATTCACAAGCTGGATCCAAAAAAAATTTGCTGCACAGAACGAAATGCGAGAGGTGTAAAGAAGTGGAGAAACGATGCACATTTCACATGGAGCAAACTGCACTAAAAGTATTCATCAGCCACTCTTCTGATAGAAAACTCTATGTGCTCAGTATTATGCAATTGTACTCCAATATTGTATAATCAAAAATGATGGGGTAATGACCAACCACACTGACTTGCACCTTGTCATCTTGTGTGCTTATTGAGCAGTGGCCATTGTGCTTGATGTCTGTTTATTGACATATCATTTTATGTTTGAAAATGCAAAGCATGCATATTGCTTGTTTCCTTGGTCAACAGCTATGCACCAAGTGATAAAGAGAACTCAAATCGCTCTGAAATGCGAAGAAAAGACTTTCATGAACAATCTGGCAAGGCTCAGGAGACAGTTGATGAAAATGTCTCTGAAACAGGTGTTTTTGCTTAAAGTTTTTCAGCCATATTGTGTGTTCCACTTGGTGTCTTTACAGATTTTTCAAAACTGCTCCACAATGTGAAAATTCCAGAAAACATTGCGTTGTGTGTCATTGTTGTAATTCTTGTCATATTGTTTTATCTATTCATATTGCATTTTGGTAATGGGATGACTCCTTGATCATTCCATTATATCGTAACATAAGTGAATCCTTCTCATTGGATTTTGGAGACATTATTTGGATGAACATTGTGACTTGAACTGAAAACACTTTGAAATTGAGCCTGTTTTTTTTTGCGATACAAAGCAATATGATTATTGTAACCACGAAGTGGTACTGAGTATAGTTATTTTTAAAGGTTTGTTTATCTTGATTCCCTCACGATAAATTGATCTTCAAACAGTCAATTCTATCATTTAATAAAATGATTTCAAAAATGTTACTTGTTTTGGTGTATCTGCATCAGAAAGAGGTTATAACAAACACAAAAAATTTGGTCTCTAAAGAAATATGTCTAAACTGTATGTCGAAGGAATATGTCCAATATTCTGTGTATTTCTGCATTCCAAATGTTCTTTTTTGATGTTCATTGACCTTCATACAACTAAGAAAAAAGATTTGAAGTTCTTTTGAAAGAGTGCAATGAAGGAGTTACAAAAATTCTCCATTTTTAAAGCTGAAAAATTGTCATCCCCTTATGCTTTTGTCAATCATAATGTTTCTTGTTTTCAAATTTATTAGGTAGCAAATTGAAAGGATAAGAAAACGTGAAACCCCAAAATTTTTGTGCTGAAAAATTTTCTGCTCAATTGATGATAATTAAACAAGTGAAACATATGTCAGAAAAGTATGCATTACTGAACAAGCTTGCATTGAAAACAGGACCTTCTGCCTGTCACAATGGATCTTATTATGTGACAATGCACATATTTGAAATGCAATCAAAATATATTCTAGAACAGTTCTGCCCAACCAGTTGATCGTGGTCTACCAGTAGACTGCCAACTGTTCCCAAGTCGACAGTGAGGGCTGTTAAAATATTTTTTTTTTTCCGTGACTTCTACTTATGTATTTGCCTTACAATTACTGTAAAGATTTTCTTTCAACATGGCCCAGTAACTGGCATTTTGACATTTCAATAACCCCCGTAATGAAGGATTCCTGCAGTTGCCAGGCACATGTTGTGGTAGCGGGATGAAGTGATGTGCTGGTTACTGAGACTAAGGCAAGCTCCTACTTCAGTTTCATGTTACATCAGTGAGTAGTAAGACCATCTCATTTTGGAACTTCATATGTGTGCGTATGCAAGTGCATGTTCTCAATTTAGAGTGTTGATTGGACAGACAATACTTGTCTGTGCGACTGCTTCACAGGAAGTTGACTTATATCGTTGCAGATCCTAGCTAATGCTGTGCTCAGAAAACCAACAATGACTTTTTTGTGTTTTTGCAAATGGTTTTGTATGTTGCTTACTCATGATAAGCTGAATATTTGTTGTAACTGTTTCTGGCTCTTGAAAAATTTTATTGCATCCATACTAGCAGGTAGTGATCAGAGCGACTTCATATCTTAAACGTTAACATTGCTGAGACGAAACGAGCCAAGACCAATAGTATCATTTTTACTCCAAATTGGAGGACAAACATTTTTGTTTATTCTCATTCAAGGCATGTTTGTTTGATCTGCAATGCAATGGTAGCTCTGATAAAGAATAGGAATTTCGAGCGGAATTTTTAGACATTACAGAAGAGCTCCCAGAGGGATTTCGCTGCCAAAACACCTTTACGTGCCATGAAAATTTGGGATTTGGAAGCATAGCAGTCAGTATTCGCCTAACCGAAAACCCAGGGTAAGCCCGCAACTACTGCTTCCCATCACATCAGTCTCATCCTTGCTAAAACACAAGAAGCCATTTGAAGATGGCGACATTGTGAAGGAAGCCTTTCTCAAAGCAGCAGACAGCCTTTTTGAAAACTTCAACAATATAATGCCGACTGTGAAGGCCATGGAAAGGTGCAACTCTACAAGGCAATGTTAGGGAAAAATGTGGAGGAACAACTGAAGAAGCTTACAGATGCAAGAGAGTGCTTTTCCCTTCCATTTGATGAGTTGACTGATATGGTGGATGTGGCACAATTGTGTGTTTTCATCATTATTGTTTTCGAAGACTTTATTGCCAAGGAAGAGCTACGCACCATATTTTCATTGAAAGGACACACCAGGGATGAGGATGTTTAATACTTTTGTGGGGTTTGTCAGAGAGACAAAACTGTCCCTGTCCGATTGATGTTGCTGACACTGCCAAAGTTGCAATTGGAAAACCCGAGCAGCAAGTGCGCAAAGCTTCACACTGTGGCAGCAAGCAACAATAGAGATCACATGCCATAATCATTCTTATTGCTTGTTCGTGCCACATACAGTATGTATGGGTGTTGTTCTTTGTGCACATCCCGTTTGTGGTGAACCACACATTCAACACTACGCCAAACGAGAGGTTGCAACAACATCCCTTCATTTTTACAACGAACTGCACTGATCGCACATTCTTTTTTATGAAGACTGAACCTGGCACGACCTTCACATCCTGGTCACAGCACCATTTTGTTGCGATCGGAAAGCTCGAGCGGTAAGTGTGCAAAGCGTCACACTGTGGCAGCAAGCAACAATAGAGATTACCTGACAAGATCACTCTATTATTGCTTTTTCGCACCACATATATATGGTTGTTATTCTTTGCGCATATCCTGTTTGTGGGAAATCGCACATTCCACGAAACGTCAACTGAGAGGTTGCAACACCAGTCAAGCTATTTTTCGACTTAGAAAGCTCTGCTTTCAACACTTTGAGAGCTGGGGTACAATATATTCATACTTTGAAATCAGCCTAAAACCAGCAGTTGTCGGTTGCCTTACCAACGCCATACTTCTCTGCCGATTGGAAGGAAAAATTATTTTCAGGTATTTTTTTGACATTGCATCATGGAACAGTTACAATATTTCCTAATTTTTCACGTTGAAATTGCCATGCCCTTATTATGGTTTTGTCAGTTATAACATGTACAATTTTCAAAATTTTTTAGGTGGCAAGATGCACTTTGGAAAAGTAATCATGATTTGGTAGCTGAATAAGTTTGCATTGAAAAATCTTGACCATTTTGTAAGCCACAATGACTGATATGATATCGCAGAATGATTAAGAAATAAGGTTGTAAGATTTTTTGTGAGGTTGCATTAAACACTCTTGTTAATTAATCCGTAAATCAACTAATTGAAAAATGATGCTTCAAACTGTGTGTTGCAAGTCAATTTCAGTACTGAATTATGAAATATTTTTTACTGAAACTGTATGAAACAACATTTTGTGTTTTATGAAATGACTAGCAACTTCTGTGCAAATCCTTGTCCATGTATATCACCATTTGACATGATATTGTGATATGAGTAAATTCCTCTTTAGTTCAATTATATTTAGCAAATCTTGAAAACAACAAAAGATACTAAACTAGATGTTTAAAAATACACCTGAAGACTGGCACATGCATAATGTAAGAACATTACAAGATGCAGCAGTGTTTTCTTTCAAGACTTGATTATAGGAAGCAACAGCATGGAAAGTGCAACAGCATGTGACTTTAAAACAATGCATTCAGCTTTTCAAGGAACAGTGTGTGGCATTTGGAAGGAAATGGTTCTGACTAAAATTTAAAGAAATCAGTGCAAGGATTTTAAAGTACTTTTTACTCTCACAATTGTTGTGGAACAAATATCGCCAGTTTTTTCAACTCTACGTAATAGGTTAAACCAAATTTGGTACGGGTTTGGTCTGAATCCATGTATCTGCCAGGTATCATGATGAATAATACACCATTCTCTTTTTGAAGAATCAAAATTTTGGATGATGTTGCTTTGCACAGTCTGATATAATGTGCTTCAAGCCGCTCTGGCGGGTTGATTTTGAAGATAAACCTAGAGAGCGGTTCCCAGCATCTGTCTTNCTGATGTGCCCAATAAAAGAATGCAGATGGNCCATATCGATCAAAAAAAATTTATGCAAATATCACCTTCATTGATGTCATTTTTGTCAATTAAATCAATCTACCCCTGATTGTCATGTGCACAAGTTACATATGTCATCGAAGAGAGATCAGCATGGTTTAAAATGGATGGCTGAAATATTCTGCACTCCTTGGTGAGCAGCATTCATTGACATACACTTCAACATGAGTTTCCCAACACACTAAGAGAAATGTTCAGTTTGATCCATGCCAGGTAAGTGGCATTGATTGCAGCCAGCTGAAACTTTCTGGATAGCAAACACTAAAACAGTGTCAGTATTTATTTAGTAGATTATCCTAAAAGAAACAAATAATGTTTGAGGTAGATTCTCATCCCGGATTTTCACATAACGGTCTATTTGCTGTACTGTGTGTTGTTCCTCACTCCAATAATACCCTTGCACTTCATCTTGAACAACAGATGAACAATTTTCTGCATAGTTTGCCAGACATGTGACGAATACATCACAAATGCAATCGATTATGATTATTTGCCACATGCTTGATTACGATTACATTGAAAGTAGTCACAATTATAATCGTGATTACATTTGTCTTGAAACATCCCCAGAAAGGAAACAAACCCATTTGCATGGTTTCATGTAATTATAATTTCAGACAACATGATATGAATGAATGCCATAAACGAAATTACCAATCTGTATCGATTAAGCAGCTGAAAAAAAGAAAAATTACATTAATTGTTGACATAGATATTTATGCTGACAACAAACCAGTTGCATAACTAGAAGTTTGAGCCAGGGGGGAAGCTTAGCTGAAAGAGGGGCCCACTGATGAACACTCAGAAATTGTGGTGAATCCAGATGGTGAATCTAAATCCAGAGGATGGCTGTAGTAAAACCGTAAATCAAAGGAAAATACTCTGTGGAGTATTACTCACTTTAAATCAGCTTAATATGGTGTTGAAAGTAGGATTTATCCTCGAAGAAAAATTTTCTGTATCCAATGCTGTCACTAAAATAACTTATGTAATTTTGTAGTAGTGTTCTTCATCTTTGACCTGTCAACTATATTATGCTTCAGTAGAATATCTAGTCTTTACTACGCGAAATTCATTAAGAAAATAAATTCGTTTTTTCTCCAAAAATTTGCTTTCGCACAGGAAAATGTAGTTTTTCCCATCACAATGTTTTTGCCCAAAACCGAATACCTGTATTCAAAAGTTGAAACATTTTTCAACACAGGTGTGGAGAACATACAGTAAACCTCGGTTAATCTGGATCTTTGCCCAACTTGGATAAAATCGGTGGTATGAATGATTTCAAACGTTTTCCTTTTAAAAATTTTTGGTTTGTCCGGGGTTTTTAATCCAGCTCTTCGCCTATTCCGAATGAAATTTGCTCTTTTCTTATCTCATAATCCAGATTTTTTCTGTATTTCCACACTGTTGTGTTCTTAAAGTGCACTGACTAGTCCAGCCATGTCCAACCGAAATGCTTTACTGGACCAAAAATTTTGTCACTATCTTCGTGAAGGCTGCGTTTTGAATGACTTCCTTTCATTTTAGCAAACCAAAGTTTAGTTAAACTACAATGGTAACGACTGTATGGTTCTTTTAATCGCTTGCAAAGTGCGATGCCATAGGCGAATTTAATGTTAATGGATCAACAAGGTATGGTAAGGAATCTGTTTAGTGCAGAGGAACACATGAGCAGAAATCAAAACACAAGAAATCAGTTTTGAACCGATGTAACAGTGAATATGTGGAAGTCTACCTGTGCATAGTACACCTTCTTCATCGTTTCAGTGAGTTCTTATCCACTGCTAGGCGGCACTAGATTTCTGGGCAGGTGTTGACCAGCCATTCGATTGTCTTCCAGAACTGTCAGGCCATGCAATCCACGGGGTGGTTGATGGGTTGGACTGTGGAGGATCACATGGTCAATGGTCTGTTCTACTGCGCCACACTCAGAATCCACAGAACAGGCCATACCCATTTGTGTAAGCAGGAACGGAAATGTCCAACACTGGTGCGGAGGCGATTAAATAAAATCCACACTGTTCTTGGCAGAGCCATTCTGGCTGTGGGTGCCAATGTCGAGCTGAAAGTACGAAGTACAGAGCATCGTAGTGTTATCCAACCACTGCTAATTCCATTGGTTATCCACTCTGTGCGCCGCACGTATGTTGCTGTCAGATTAACTGATGAGTTGTTGTGCAGCAAGTACAAATGGGTGTCTCGATTTCAGGCACTGTGCATCTGCACTCGATGGACAGGTGAGTGCTGAGTTGAGCAGGTGTCCAGGCTCCATTGCANGGCATGCTAGAGACAGTGTGGCTCCTTTGCGACGAAACTCAGCAGGTTGGATGCCTGCGAGGATTGGAAGGTTGTTATCTGGTGTAGGACACAGGCATCTAGTCACAGTTCGCACAGTGTCATTCATGTCAGAGAGGATCAATGAGATGTATGTGAACACTGCGGCACCAGGCATGAAAGCAGTTTTCTGATGTTGAATGCACCAGGGCTAAGGTGGCTATTCGTGGAGTTGTTGCTCAAGCACCCTAGCCAGAGCCAGCAAGACACCTCAAGAATGCGACGCATGATGTCAGCTTTTTGCGAAGTGACTCGAGGTGTTGGCAATATGTAAACGTCTTGTCCAACGTTACTCTGAGGTATTCGGGCTCAGAGCAAAAGGGGGTTTTTGTTGTTGAAGGTGACTTTCAGCTCACCGTTTAGCTTCCTTGTTGATTTGGAAGACTGCTGACACCATGTTTGTAGCACTGATCTCCAGCTTCCAAGTCTGGAGGTATTTACCTATTGTCGCCATGTCTTTGCTGAGCACTCCTTCCACTGTTTGCCAGTGTCCATCAGCAGTCATGATTGCTTGACAGTCAGCGTAAGCATACTTTCTGAAGACGGTGATTGGCAAGTCAGAGGTGTAGATGTTGAAAAGAAGATTTGCGAAGATGAAAACCTGTGAGACGCCATTCTTGAGGCGTTGTAACTGGCTCCGTTTGTTGTTACCTGTTGTAAAGGTGAAATTGCGATTAGGGATGGGCATTTAGGAATACCGAATCCAGAAGGATTCGGATCCTAAACTATCTGAATCCAAAATGCTAATTTAAACCGTGTAATTGGATTCGGTTTTGATCTTTCACAACATCAGCGGTGTACTTGGTTCCACCACATGAAACTTAATGCGCACAAACAGACATTTTTTCAGTCCTTTCACATTCTTTTTTCTCTTGCACCGTATGGAAACAGCACTAAGTATACTCATGCAGACATTGTTTCAGTCCACTCCCTGCGTTTTTCTCATGCCACGTGGACAAGTGGAAACTTAGCAAGCACTATTGTGCATACACTGACATTTTACAGTTCACGACATAGGCTTTTGTGAGACATCAACATGCGCAGTGATTTCTGCAGTTACTTAACCGGCTACATGCATTTGTAAGTCGTTGAGTGCATTGTTTCCTGGATGTTTTAAAATCTGTTGTAGTCATTTTGTTAACATGTCAGCTAGAAAAGTTCCTGTAGAGAGGAAAACTGCGAATGAGCAGTTGCCTTTGCTTGCACAAATGGCTTGAAAAAATGTTTATATAACTTGCCACATCAGCTTCTTAAAGATCTTTTTCCAGTGCATAATTAACTACAACCAACCTGCGATCACGGTTAATGTGCAGAAATTTGGAAAACCCTAATGTATTGCACTACATTAGTGGCGCATCGCTTCACTGTCATTACAGGCCCCCTTGTGCCGTAGGTACTCTGCAGGAACGCTTATCAAATATTAGACGCTGCCACTGCAGGTTTATAGTGCGAGTGTTTTGGAACAGGTAACAGCATTTCCCTTCTAACGTTGTATACGATTATTACAAAACAATCACATTGTTCCACATGCGTGCTCACCTGACTGAGATTTCATGAACTGTGGGATATGAAAATGCTCCCAGATGTTCTTAAAATCCCTTGCTCCTGATACAGTATTTTAAATTCTGAAATCCTTTCTAGTGTTCAGCAAACCAACGGTCATCAGTAGAAACGTAAATTCGAAGTTGTTGCGGCCAGTGCATTGCATATTATCTTAAACACGCCCACTGCGTGTGTGACGTAATAATTGCCCATATTGGTCATGGAACGTTTCCCTCACTTGAAGCCATTTTTCTGCTTGCCTTGGACTATATACCCTGTGGTTGGGAACATGTTTATATATCACAGCTGCCATGTATGAAGATTTGTAGAACTGTGATTTGTAGAACAAAAAAAAGCAATAGGATTTTGTATTCTGGATTTGGTTTGGCTATTCTGGAATAATTTTGGAATTGTATATTATTCTGAAATGCCCATCGGTAATTGCAAGTACCAATGAGCTGCATGATCATGCAGACCATGTGCCTGGCTGCCTGGCATACAATGTCATACGCTGCTGTGAGATCGACAAACATAGCTCCGGCCTTCTTCTTAGCCAAAAAGCCATCCTTTATGTCTTTCTTGAGCAAGGTGACCTGATCTGCAGTCAACATCCCGTGTCGAAAGCTCGCTTGTTCCTGCAGGTGTAATTGAACAAATATTGGTTCGACACAAGTGTAGATGAGTCTCTCGAGGATCTTGAAGGGGAGAACAGTAGAGTTCCCCAATGGCTTATCAGGCTTAGGGATTGCAACTACTAGTGCTCTTCTCCACATCCCGGAATTTTGAATTGGCGCATGCAGGATGGGAAGAAACCGCATAACCAGGTTTTGAGAGCTGGTCTGGCGTGGAGTGTAAACTCCAGTAAAAATAGAAACTAATCCCTGGGATATTCCTAGCTCCATGTGGTTGGGAGCGTTAGCAACCTCCTCTGGCGTGAAGGAGCCAGAGATACTATCTCTCTCATGAGTTTGGACTTTCCATATATCGGACACTTACTTGTTCACGGGCCTTGTGGCCTCGCGGTTCCTTATTTGTGGGCCAGGTTCTAAACAAGTTGTGAAGCGGTGGAGTTTGCTGAAATGGGGCACAGATGGGAGGAGTGTTCAGACCTGCTAATACATTTATTGATGGTGCTCCACGCCTTGCGGCTGGAGTGCAAGAACTAAGTGGAATTGACAGCTTCTTCCCACCAGGCAATAAAGACTAGTGTGTCAAAAATATGGAATTTGAATAAATAAAAGCAAAGACAGGCTGTCATTGTGTTGTGCACACACCATAATGAAAAGTTGCTGGGCCGCACGAAACCTTCGCGCCAGGGGCCGCGGGTTGGATATAGCCGGACTAGTGTCTAAAAGATCTGGAGACTTTCAGATGCAACACATGCATGCTCACGATCAACAACGCTGCTGCAACACGGTTTCAGTCTATTGCTCAGTGTTGAGTGTTCGTGTGTAGAGCATATCTCTGAGTGTATATTCAAATGGGGTAAAAAAAACAAATTTTAAGTTTGTAATACAGACAAAACCGATTAATTTCATAGCCAATTTGCCAAGCTTTTTTTATGTGTTTAACCAGAATATGCGATTATCTGTATCAAACAAATATCCACAGTTTTATCACCCTTCTCGACTTCCGTCCACATGCTTGGTACCTGACCCCGTTGTATGTTATAGCTTGACACCGAACGCGGAGATTTCTAAGCTGTGGGATACAAAAATGCTTCTAGATGTTCTAAAAACCCCTTGCTCGCTCACGGCCATTTTTCTGCTTGTTTTGAACTGTGCAATGCAGTTGTGAACATGTTTAAGTCTCACAGCTGTCGTGTAGGAAGATTTGTAGAACTGCGGAATGTAGAAATGCTTCTAGAAGTTCTAAAATGTATTGGTCCTGATACAGCTGGGCGCTGTACGTAAAGACTTAACTGATTTGTTAGCCTGTGGCGTCATGAAGCTTTTATAATCCCAATGGTGTTTGTTAAGCAACTTTCGGTTGGGGCATTCACCAAACCAATCTGATTGAAGTGAAAAAACAGAAAGAGTGAAGTCAAATAAGTAACGAAGTTGAAACAGTGAATTGTTCATGGCGAAACGCACGGCATAATTCCGCATTTTTAACTGTGAAGTGTACTCTGTGCGTGTACTCTGCGCAGTGCTTCGGAAAAGTAACAGTCATCAAATGGAACTAAAATTCCAAGTTGGTGTACAGTAGCAGCGTTGCACCATTTTCTGTTCTGTAAAGAATTTAACACATCTTGTGCAAAGAGTTAAGCATAGTTGCATGCGTTGGGCCCTTATCCAATGCCATAAAATAAACTTAATAAGTTCTGCTTTCGAGACAAAGCTTCGCACCATTAGGGTTGTGACGCAACCAGACAGGCCTGTATACAATGTGCTGAAGCCTGGAAGTTGAATGCGCGGCGTTGATTTTGGCACGTTGGTGAAGGGGGTCGTTTCGGCAACAGTTGCTTAATCGGATTAATGGCACCGCAGGTTTTCAGGCTGTCTGAGCAGTGCGCTTTACACTCTTTCAAAATTANCTATGCGATTAAGTTTACAAATGTATGGTATATTTCTATGCGAATAACCAGTTTATGCAAACAACCGGTATGCGATTAACCGGACTATTTTCTTCACGTGTGAATGGCTTTGGTTTGGGATTCTAGAATCTTATGCGATACAATCTTATGCGATTTATGCGTTTAACCGGTATGCAATTAGCCGAAGTCGTCTGTATCTCTGAAACAAGCTCAGGTATTTTCTTGGTACTTTGACAGAAAGTAACCCCCATGTCAGAGTAGATTGTGACATTTATATTTTTGGCTATCTTTTCCCAAAGAAAATTTGTTATTAAAAAACAACAATTTTTTGCCCAGGTAAATGGGTAAAGAAAAACTTTTTCTGGGTAAAAAAACACTACGGTTCTTTCATCCATGTTTACCTGTGTTCTGTACATTAAAAGTAATCCACATTTTTGCACTAGTATTTAACCATAATGTAGGCTTGCTATGATTTATTTACAACATGGTTTCATGCGAAAACAGTAGATTGCAATGATCACTTCAATTCAAGCGGTCTTGTGTAGGTCATCAGTATTCTTTTCCAAACTTGCAGAGGTTGACAAACGTTTTGGACACCATGCTCACCATGCTCTCACTTAAAAATTAAACAAGCTTTTCCTCTGCCTGCATCTGTAAGTGTTGGCTAATCTGGAACATAAAAATAATACTTAATGCACAGAAAAGAATATCCATGTATTTCACAGTGGGCCAATCCCACAACAAGTCACTTGTATTGGTTGTACTCACAATTTTGTGCAAGAAGTTCATTTCCATACTTGTTGGGGTTTCATCACTGACATGCTCAAAGAAAACTTTTTTAAGTTGTTCCAAGTAGTAGGCTTTAAGGCTTAAAAGCAGCTCAAATTTCCCCATATTTACTCATCACTCATTTTTATGTCTTCAGGTTTACTCTTGTAGTACTTGGGAAACTTTAACTGATTACTTAGTGGTGCATTGGTAACTGGTTCAACAAACAAGTTCCTCATCTGATTCAACTTTCTCTTTTAACATGCCTTCCTTCTTTTTCTCACTTAGTGCTTAAAAAAACCTTTTATCTGTAATGACTGACTTTTCCATGCATGAATATTGTCTTTTTTGGTGGGTAAAATTTCAAGCTGGCCTGCTTTTAGACTTGAAAATGGCCTCAAGGCATTTTTCACTGTCTTGAGGTGCATGTGTCAAAAATATTTTCTGTCTGGTAAGGAAAATCTTTGCATTATTTCCACCTGACTAAATATATCTGACTCTATCAATTACTGCATGCAACTGAATGCTATCTTTTTCTCATAATGCCCTTCTTGAAGGTAAACCTGCTGTAGTGTGATTCCAGGAAAAAAGGTTCTTTTGAACCTACCATTGGTTTTAGCCACAGAATGCTATTGTGCCACCCCAGGGGGGCATGAGCTCTTACGCAAATACACGTTCTGAAACATGGAAAGGGTTTGAACAAAAAAGTGTTCCGTCCAAATTACTTTGAAGTCAGGGGGGCTTGAAACAAATGACAATTGCTAAAGGGAGGCCTGGCAGAGAAAAGGTTAAGAGCCACTGTTCTAGAACCTTCTATAATATAATTTGATTGAATTTCAGTGCATTATCACATAATAAGATCCATTGTGACAGAAGGTCATGTTTTTTCAATGCAAGCTTGTTCAGCAAATGCATACTTTTCAAACATATGTTTCACTTGTTTAATTATTATCAATTGACCTGAGCAATTTTCTGCTTGAAAATTTTGAGGCTTCATGTTTTCTTATCCTTTCCATTTACTACCACATAATTTTGAAAACATCAAATGTCATGGTTTACAAGAGCATAATAATATGGGGATGAAAATTTTGAGCTTGAAGAAATCTGGAGATTTCTTTAGCTGTTTCATAGTACAAATGAGAGAACGTGAAATAATGGTTGATACAAAGGGTTTGGGTGTATTTTTTCAGAGATAAAAATTTTTTGTATTTGTTGTAAGTGTGAAATCCTCATCCTATAAAATGGTGTAATTGATTGTTTGATCATCAATTTATCATGAGGTAATGAAGAAAAATGAACTTCTGAAAGTAACTATATTCAGTACCTTCTCGTGGTTGTTCAAATAATAGTTGTGTGTGTGTCAAGAACTACAGGAAACCTCAAGAACCACTGGTTCCAAATTTCAAAAACAGTTTTGTTATTCAAATCAGCAATATG
>JGI24159J19872_10007791_pt1 | contig 14030 bp, 10 predicted proteins | sample Ectturendosymbi4_FD_19872 | JGI IMG/M metagenome (IMG submission 19872) | reverse complement strand
AACATGAAATTAATGGGCCTGTGCGGCTCAGATTTGTGTGAATGTGGCAAGGTGCAGACTGCACACCACATCTTGCATGATTGCACCAAATTCAAACCTCCATGCCACATCAATGAGGTGGACAACCCTGCTATTTTGGAATACCTTACACAATCAAAGTTCTGACCAACATGTATTCCTGTTCATGTATACGAAAGAAGAAGAATCGACAATGAAAAACATCTGTATTGGCCCAAAAAAGTTTTATCTGTTGAGCTCTAACAGTGCTACTCTGAAAAGCTAGTTGCTCTAGGCTACTAGCTATGTCTGATTGGGTCTTAGGAAACCTGCAGAAAATCTGGTTTTATTCTAATAAGTAATACCAAAAGCTGCATGACAGACCCCCTTTTGCCAGGCTAGATGCGACACTGAAGTGTAGGAAAAAATAGCAGCATTGCTATGTTGAAATAAGGGATTTTATACAATTTTAAGTCATTACATTTTGCCAATCACGAGAACAATGTGATGACATGTGAAATGAGGTTAACAGGTGCTAAAAATGTATTTGTATAATGGATATTTATATGTAACAGTAACACTGGAACAAAGGAAGATCTTGTGAATATTTGCTAAATTGTAGCAATGGCCTAACATGGGGGAGGGGGTTGGTAAACTTTTTTGAGAATAGAGGCATTCTGCTTCATCTTTCATCAGATATGACCAGTAAGGAGCCACAAAACTACGTTTTTTTCTTACTGGCATAGGCTAACCTAGATTGAATTTCTTGCTGAACACTAAATCAGAAAATGGCATTAATAACCATGTTGGTAGAGTTATTATGATCCACCGACAATGAATATTTGCACAAAAGTTGCTGGAGGTGAGTATTTACGAATACACATGCAATCAAACTTTTATCTTGCGTAAGGTAACCTATTTTCACCACTTGTGCTACCATGGCAGCAGCAACACTGCTGAGTCATTGCATCTGTGGATGCAAGGTTTTTAGCGTAGTGTTTTAAAGCTTTGGGTTTTGGGTCTTAGGGTTAAGATATTAGGGTTAGGGTTTTGAGGGTTATTGTTAGGGTTTGCATTTGCATTATGGTTGGAATTTAACCTGAGCAATGCAATGACTCTGCAGTTCTCATCCGTGTTGGTGCTGCCATGTTGTGGCTGTGCATGGTGTTGGTAGGTGAAAGTACTTATATGAGATGGGTTTGTGATTCCGTGCATCGTTGTAAATTGTTACCACAGATGGCTTTAATGCATATATTTTTTGTCACTGCATGGTAACGAGCAGCCTAGATAATTTTTAACGCCATTTTCCAATTTGGTGTTCAGCAAGATATTGACCATTGCAATCAACTTAATTCCAATAGTAACTAAATTATTTTTGTCAAATCCAGAGAGTCGCTTTAGAGGAGCTAAATTCTTTTTGTCAAATCCAGAGAGTCGCTTTAAAACTAAGGTTTGTCAAATCCAGAGAGTCACCTTAGAGGAGCTAAAGAGCCACATGCAGTCCAAAGCTGCAGGTTGCTGACCCCTGGCCTAACTCTTCAAAACAAAGTAAGTTTTTGTTTGTAATTAATACTCTGTCCAGCAAAGTAGTCTTACATTATGTGGAAGCATGCTCAATATATTGTCAGCAATGCCAAAATAGAAATGAGATGGAAACAAGAACACTACATTTATGATACTACTTCACTTTAGTGGAGCCTTGAAAGCACCATAGTGCTATATGTAGGGTATTTTGCTGCAAACCAGTGATATATGAAAGCAAAACCATAAAATTGTTGATCTCAGTGACTACAAGGAAAAGAGTAGTGACTGAATAGAACTGTTCTTCCATAAAAAACTGATGTATTGCCCATACTGCCCACTAACTCAAGTTTGAGGTAAAAATATTTTCTTAAGATGGAAAATTTTTTGTTTTTATCATTTGTAATAGGAATCACCTGTATGAGCAAGGTTTGCATGGTTCCCTCATAGCCACAGACAAATTGATATTGGTTTAGGATTTGTGGTAACCCCTGAAAAGACCTATGATACAGCAAGCTGTGCTGTCACTGAAATATTATTTTTGCATATCAGGTATAAATGGACAAGGCGTTCACCTTACCATCCTGAAGAACAGCAAAAAATCTTGACGGGAAGTTCCATCAGCTGGTATCGAAAAACACTTCATAAGCGCAAAGTCATTCCGCCTGATGACTGGCTGTTCAAAGTTGGTGACAAGGTGGAAATTCTGGAGGGAAAAGACAAAGGGAAACAGGGCGATATTATCGTTGTAAGTTGAATGCATGGCTGTGCTTGTTCCCCAGTAGACCATCAGCACTCCAAACGTTTTGAAGCAACAATGAGATGCCTTGTGGCACTTTCTGACGTGGCCATGTTTATGAGATGTGTTTATTTTTGCTGCAAACTGCACCAATATTGCACTGGTACAAAGTTTTTGGAAAAAAATGTTTTACTCCCCATTTTTTTAAATGTTAGAAATTTCTTCCAATGGTCCACAAAGGTGCTAATTTCATGATGTCTCTGTGATTTCAATCAACCCTGGAAGCCAAGTTTGAAGGTTGGGGAGCCCAAAATAAGGCGAAAATGTTCGTTTTATTGCATTTTTGCAAAAAAAAATTTTTAGCAAAAACGTTTTGGGGAGCACAAAATATTTGAGGGGTATTGCCCCTGAACACCCCCTTGGACTACGGACCTGCTTGAAATAAAGGCAGTAATAAAGAGCCCCTTCCCACAATGCCACCCAAGGTTCGGACCTGCTTTGAATAAAAACATAGTTTTAGACATCGAATGTTATGAAAACAGTGCTGAACTGAACTCAACAAGCTTAAAGCAATTAGACTGTGCGCTCACCTTAATTATTTGTTGTTTTGGATCATAACTTTTGAACTTGAAACCCCAGCAAGTCATCCGAAGTACCAAAAGACTCGGATTTTAACCAAGTTTCCAAAAAAACTTGAGCGAAATACTACCATCTAGCAGTTTGATCCTATAACCAGATGGAGTGGGTCAAAAAGACCAAAGCTACTGCATTTATAACGTCACTCATAAAAATTCCAAAACCCAAAAGCAAAAAAAAATGTTTTCAATATGGATTCGAGGACTTTCCGAGTCGTTTGATGGTTTGAACAGCTCTCCAGGGCAATCGGCAGAGGAGCTATGGACTTGCAAAAACACGTTGAAACTCCTGTGCTAGGCTGAAAACACCAGTGGCTGAGGTGTTAACGACCAAATACACAGATTTGTTACGTTTGGACCTAGGCTAATAACTTCTACCAGAAAATAAGTCCATGAGACTTACTGTGCATATTCAAATACTGATCTGAGTAACAACTCAAAAATTTACATAACCTGACGTCGCTTCCTAACCCCCCAGCAGCACCCTCCCCAAACCACTCAACGTTGAGTACTTGCAAACCTCGGGCAAAAGGAACTTTAGCGTGTCTTGAAATTCACACTTGACGAATTTTTCAAAATTTCCGATTGCAAGGTTCGTGTCCGAAATGTAATATATATGGCAAGTGTTTGCAGCTTTTACAACTTTTTTTACAGGTTCCAACAGATTCCTAAATACTCAAAATATATGCAGTTCGATGTTTTGAGCTGTTTCCAGGAATTTTATATTGCAACTTGTTCGATTTTTGCGTGCAACTTCTTACTGCAAGTTTTATCAAGTATTGCGCAAAATGTAAAAGTGTAATTAAAAAAAACTACAAATTTATTTCAGTTCAGTTCTATTCTCTTTGATTGCATGAAAAAGACCTATATGACGGATAAGCTGCGTCTCAAAGTTATCTGTGACGAAACAGTTGGTTTGCAAGCTAGAAGTTTTACAACCCCAGCCAAGTACGACAGTGCCCGAACTCAATGAGAGGTGGAAGCGCGGAAAATCTTTGCTTTCGGCCAAGCCCGCGCAAACGAAAATAGGTTGTGTCAAGTCTTTCCATGCAACTTTAGTTGAAAATAAATGCAACTTTCTCACTCTTTTCCTGCAACAAAAACTTGCCCTAGTAATAAATCTGTTGATGTGGACGGTTGCGAAAAAAACGTTTCAATGACCACAGAAACAAACAAATGTGAAGCGTTAGAAATCTGTGCATTTGGGCGTTAAGAGGGTTGGGATCATTTTCTTGAAAGAGTTGGTTTCAATTTTGATGTATTGTTGCTCCTGGTAACAACCAAACGTTTGTGGCTAAAAAGGGCTGAAATGACTTGACTATAGTCACTGTTTTGATTGCTATAGTAGGTTGATCTGTCATTATTTGGGCTGTAACCGTCGCCGTATTCCCCTCGCCTAGCTGTCCTATGCTACAATCCAAAAACGTTACCTGATGCTATGGACTGTGCTTGGCAGGTTGCCCAAGAAGGAAACTTTGTTATTGTTGGTGGGATGAACTGTGATTATGTTCAAGGTAAGTGAATTATTGACAATTCTTGTTGTGACATAGACATGTTTTCCAGTTGCATTCAACTACACCGTGGTTGCAGGCCAAGTTTTCAGCAAACTCGTTTTAACTGTCAATGTGATAAATGTTGCAGGAATTGGTGGGCGGTGGTTTCGCGAAGAGAAGCCTTTGCAGCATCACCAGGTACTATGCATTGCAATAATGAACAGCCGTGTATGGTATGGTTTGTTCGTGCATTGTTGTGACTCAAACCACGAAATAACACGAATGCAGCAAGAGGAAAAACAATAACATCAAAGATCAGAAATTGATTTCATGTTGATGAAAATATAAAGACATCAGAAGTTTCAGGTTTCACAGTTTAATGATCGTGTTCTAACATGTTGACTGAATCACAAAAGGATGGCGAAAGACAACCTGGGCCAAGTGCTCAGCTAGCCTTGATAGGAAGCTGTCTTGATGCTGTGTCGCTATGTATGAAAACGATGCAAACCATTCAACTAATCCACAGCCTTAGAAGTGAAGCATGAAGAGCATTGTTTCCTTTTTCAACGTTTAGGAAGTTTTAAATTGATCGGAAAATATGTGAGAGTTAAAAAATAAATGCCCTCATCAATGATTTTGCTGCTGTTGTGTCTTTTGTATACCACGCTTGATGTTTTCTGGTACTAGGCTGCAATCATTTACGTTGATAAACAACGCTCCGTAATTTAAAGTTGCGTAGTCACCGTTAAAGCAGGTTTTTTCAAAGGAAAATATTAGGTACCCGGTATGGACCTGTTGGGACCCGATTATCTCTCATTCTGGGGACCCGATGATAATTTTCTCGGTGGATGATGAAATGGATACCGATTATGCGCATTTGACGTAAGGTAACTTCGCGCGATGAAAACGCTGGAAACACAGCTCGTTTTTGCGTCAAGGTAGTGACTACGGATCCGCCTGGCATGACGCGGCTCGGATAAAACGCTGAGTTTATCAGGCAGACGGCAACGACCTCGTGGCCTAACAGGTTTAAGGGCTCGTATGCCAATGCTTTTCGGTTCGGCTCTCAGCTTTGCGACTTTCGTTTTGGTAGCAGTTGTTGCACAAGTATCCACACTTTTCTCTTTATATTTTCCGTTTTGCTGTACGTTTGGGCTTTAGGTTTATAACGGAATCAGACGAGTACAGCACAAACTTCCGTCCGACCCTACCTTTTCGCAGAAACGAGCAGTGTTTCCAGCGTTTTCATCGCTCGAGGTTACCTCAGGTCAAATGCGCACAAATCGGCAACCATTTTATCATCTACCGATTTTCTCTGATTCTGGGGACCCGATTTTCAATTCTAGGGAACCGATTCGGGTCCCTAAAACACCTTTAAAAAGCCATGGTTAAAATTATATTTTTCAGCGGCAAAAATTTTTTTCCACAGATCGTATACCGCACTTTGCTTTCAGTTATTGTACCTGTTTTTCTGTCCAGTGCCAGGTTCTCTAAGCATCTGGTTTGCATTNGCACCTAACAACCAACGCACCATAACCCTGGGTGCACCCCTGGTCATAACAGTGGAGCTGTTAGATCAGGCCTGCACAACATACAGCCCGTGGCCCACGAAAGCTTCTCTTGCGACCCGCGAGAGCTTTCTCAATTGTAAGAAATGTTGCAAACGTGACTTCGAGTAAGTAATTGTCGTTCTAGAATTTCTTCAATGCTACAACGAAATCTCTATATTGAAATGAAATAGAATTTTGCGGCCCTCGGCAAATTTATGTTGATAATTTGGCCCTTCAAGTTTTTTTGAGTTGTCCAGGCCTGCCTTCGATGATCCTACCTTGCAGCACACAGGCACAGGTCGACGAACGGTGGTTTGGAAATAGGGTGACTGTAGTTTTGATTCTATGTTTTGGAACGTCGCGCAAGTTGTGCTGTGAAAATGTTATTTGACAAAAGGTGACAATTTCCGTGTATCTGTTAATATTCGTTTTATTTACGTAGTTTAGCCACAGGTCTAAATTTATTTGCAGTGTGATGCGGTACAAAGTCAAAAATACCAGTAATAACGGTACAAAAAAACGACAACCTACGATTTGCAGTGGAACCTATTTAAAATTAATGACCTACTCAATTTACCTTGAGGGAAAGCCAGGCCACGTCAATGAGCATCGCGGGCCGTATACTTTACGCCTCGTGCTTAGCGGCTCAAACAGTTGGACGAAGTCGATCGCAGGCAATGATTTCGCAGTCCCTGTATATCTTCTGTAGCACGGTTTCTTAACCTGGGCCCGTGAACCCTTTAGGGGTCCATGGACGTGTTTTACGGGGTCCGTAAACCAAAATACGCTAGTTTTTATCTGCCCGTTTGGGCCATTATTCAACTTAATCGCACCACAGCTACAGTCTAATATGCACCTGTAGGCCTAACAAGGTAATTCTAACATGTAGCATTTTCTGCTGTAATTGTCCACACTGTACACGGAATTTTCTGCTTAAACTTTGCACGTGCATTGACGTGTATGAAGCACTTTAGTGTGCGCCGTCTATTGTTTCATTCATTGTTTAGAGCAGGGGTACCCAACTTTTCTCTGATCAAGCACCCCTTCAGCATTCCGGCAGACGAGCATGTACCCCTAAAATTTCTTACGACAAAATATTTTTTCGTAACGAATCATAGATATAGATATATATTTAAGAATAAGCATATAATGATTTTTGAAAATAAATTCACTGATATATGTACAAATATTTGGAGATAGACAAATATATTNATATAGTTTTCCAAAAATTGCGAACCACTGCTGTGAACACTGAGATGAANAGCATCTTTTAAATTCTTTTTACGCCGAGGTGGCGCCGCTGGCGGTCGAATCACGCTTTCTGATCACTGCGCTGGTTTTGTTTTCCCTCCAGCTGTCCTTGCTTGACCCAAAAGACAAGAAACCGGTCGAAGTCGAGTTTCGAGTCAACACGTCGGGCGAGCGAGTGCGAGTTTCCAAGCGAAGCGGATTCATCATCGAGTGGTGAGTCGAGCGTTGCTTTTTGCGAAGAGCCGCGAAAAATATTCGAGACCATTTAGAATGTAAACAGGCCATTTCATTTGGCCATTTGTGCGAGCGCATTCCTCATTTCCGCAGACCAGGTTGATATGTACAAGAAGACTTAGCTATGTCCCTTATTTCATTTTTTGGGTGTTATCCTCAGAATATTGCGTTTGAGATGATGTAACAAACCACAAATAGCCGCCTGTAATACTATCTTTAACAGTGCACAAGTTTATAAAAAACTTAAAAACAGATCAATGAACGCTAGCCCCATGAAGTAATCGAAACTCGGCCAAAATCTTGATCTTGCTGAACTTTTGGGTCTTTTTGTTTTTTTTCTGGTTTGACAAAACTGTGCTATGTAACATTGCACCGCAAGTTGTGTGGGGTAACATTGCACCCAATTTGTGTGAGGTAACGTTACACCGCAAGTTGCGAGAGGTAACGTTGCACCGCAAGTTGCGAGAGGTAACGTTACACCGCAAGTTGCGAGAGGTAACGTTGCACCGCAAGTTGCGAGAGGTAACGTTACACCGCAAGTTGCGAGAGGTAACGTTACACCGCAAGTTGCGAGAGGTAACGTTACACCGCAAGTTGCGAGAGGTAACGTTGCACCACAAGTTAGCAGAGGTAATGTTGCACCACAAGTTGCGAGAGGTAACGTTGCAACGTCTGTTTTCAACCTCGCGCAGGCCCCTGGAAACACTGTGGGACGGCACGAAGAAGATGGAATATCTGTGCGGCGACAAGGACACGACCTTCGATGACGCCACCGAGCGAACATACAAGCCGAGCATGCAGTTCTGGGAGGACGAGCTGAAGACACTTTACGGGATCGTCGACCCCCCGCGACGAAAGACGTTCTGGTACTGAAGCCTTCGCTGCCAGAGTTGCGTGAAAAGCGACGGGCTTTCTCGGAGTGATTTGCTGGAGTTGCGGATGTCGCGTACAATAGGGGAGGGGGAGCTGTGGGTGAAGATCAACAGAAACGCCCTCTTCTCTACTTCGTGTGTTGACGGGTTTGGTTGGATGAGTAAGAGCGTTTTGTCTGTCATCGCTTTTGCCATTTCGCACCAAAACATCGACGAAAAACGACTTTATCTTCACTTAGGAGTTGTGGACTTGCGGTAAAGTTGCTTGGGAGTGTGTTGTTGCAGTGCAACATTTTCCCTTTCCCTGACTAACTGCGCANCCGCTCTGTGCTGGCGATGCCGCATGCACCGCTTGANGCCAGATAAATTTCAAAAATAAACAACTGTTCGCGAAGGTCGCTGCGCCCGCAGAGGAAGTGCCCGGATGTGCAATTGTTACACACTGGAGTTTGCGCCAAGACTTCGGTCATGCAAAGAAAACGCAGCGGACTTGAAAACGGCTCCTTTCACAGGACGGCACTAGGAACCCCTACTTCTCTCAAAGGGGTTATCCCCCCGTAGATCAGGGGTGTGGGGTGGGGCTGGCTCCACCTGACGTACCCCATCGATACACCGAATACTTGTCTCCAACGAAAGTGTTTTTCTGGCCAGCGGCGAACAGGCTTTGTTGACTCTGGTAGTAATGACAAGGGTTCCACTGGCCACAACGTATTTTAACAGAGAAAAGTGAAGTCTTGGGGCTGACAACGTTGACGTCACAACCAGAGGTGGTCGGAGTCACGTTTTCAGACTCCGACTCCGTTCCTGTTCCAAAAGTTTTGAATCCGGATCCGGTTATTCTTCAAATTTGCGAATCCGACTCCTGTGCAGACTCCGGCTACAATCATCGATCCAACCGAAATTTACTCATGTTTTTACCAACGAAATGACCGCACAGACTCCTGCTGCTGCCGGAATGGAAAAGCGATTCCGGATCCGGATTTTCNCAAATTTTTGACTCCGGGTTCGAACGAAACACGCAGAATCCTGCCGGAGTCGACTCCGACAATCCGGATCCGGTCCCACCTCTGGTCACAACCAGATCGAATGCCCCCCACCCCCCCCGCAATACGAGTAGTTCTGCAAAACCTGGTGCGTAGGTTTATCTGTAGTTTTCGAAATGAAAGTTGTATTATAAACCTGTTCTGAAAGCATTGATTCACAATATCCTACAATAAAAATCGAAATATCGTAATTGCTGTCTGTTGTCGTATTACCAATGTACCTTATTACTAGAGATCGACCGACATATCGGCCGATATTTGGATTTAACCGATATATCGGTATCCAAGCTGTTGCAACTTGCTGGTTTGTGGATGTGGCACACAAGCTACGGAAGCGCTTCTCCAACATTTCACAAATACTTCTAAGTGGTGATTTGTCGTTTGGTCCGATAGCAGCGCGGTAGTTAGTGTTCATTGTTGCATCACAATTGTTGTTGTCCGTTTGTTAAACACGATCAGCAAAAGCAGTGTTTGCAACAACGCAAGTTAAAAGCGCAGTACTTGTGATTGGATTAGAACTACCGAGGCATTTGTACAATCATCGGATGCGTAATGCGCACCTCAGCTATTGTCATGGCGACCTGTTCTTAAAGAATTTGCTTCTGGTGGACGGGCGGTAATCGGTTATAGCCTAATGCTGCTTTTGTTTAGGCTAGGTTGTAGATGACCGGCTAACCTACTGCAGGCTACTTGGTGAAAATGCAGAAAAACTACTTTCTGCATGACAATCTGAAACTGTTAATACGGAACTACTGAGAATTGACAAATCAGTTGAGGTATTTCATTTCATACCAATGCCCGTACTTCAGTTGCAGTAACTAATGGAACTAGTTTTTCTTTTTTAAGGACATGCAGTTATTTAATGTTACATTGCATCAAAATTCCAAATTTGGTTCTTTTCGACTTGGATTGACTTCTCAAATTGAAAACCCACAGAGTTGCAGAAGAGTCTGAAAGGTTGATTTGTGAAATATATACAAAAACAAAAATTTACATGATTTATGTAGTACAGTAACTGTTAAGAAACATACTATCAAAGATCAAAAAAGTTACTGCTGTTTTGGAAATATTTTCACTTTTGGCAATGGTTAATTGAATACAGTGTTGTACTAATTTTAACCTCCTTAACTTGATGCTCTATTTTGTACTTCCTTTTAATTGTTCAGCATCTTTCAACTTTCAAGCACTGTTTTTGCTTTTTCGAGTTTAAACACTGTAGGCAGTTCTCTTACATTCAGTGTTCTTTTCCTATTGTTTTGTTATTTTAACATTCTTTTTTTATTCATGGCATTGTGTTTATTCATTGTAAACATTGTATACTATGCTAACAAGTTAGGCTAATCAAATATTGTAATCAAATATTGAAATTGCTGCAATTTCAAATATTTTAGCTTATAAATACTGATTTTTAAGTTTTTGAAAACTAGGTAAGGCATAAAATACATCATATTTTTTATAATGAAGCAGAAAACAAGATTTAAAAATTTTGCAAATATCGGTATCGGCCTCAAAAAAGACATATCGGTCGATCTCTACTTAATACTGTTCGTTTGCTCTGGTAATAGACAGAAACTGGAAAACCAGTTACCGGTGTTTTTTTGAACTCTTTTTTCCGAACTTAAAATGATGAAACACTATTCCAGTCGAAAATTGCGCGGTGAGTTTCTGCATTACGTTGTAGGCAATCTCAACCTTATTTAATATTAACTTCAAGAATTCCGCATTCTGGGAAAAATGTCCACCAGTTGGTCAGTCAGGTTATTTGGCGACTTTAAAGACATTTGGCAGAAGTTAATAGTGCAACAAAAGCAACATTCCTCATCGAAAAATTCTTAAGACGAATTCTACAAGAAGTTAGTGCTTTCGTAAACAATTCAACTGTGCCGAGTGCGGAATTTTGGAAGATATATTTCCACCGATTTGCAATAGAAGCTTTTGCACGAAGTAGGTTAATTTCAAACATCTTCAAACAGGCTGACATTTGAATAAGCGGCCCTGTTACTTTGGGCGAAAACGATGAACACCTTCCTGGCTCACGAACATTCCTGTCGCCACGGGAGGGATATGTTGGGCTTAACACCCCCAAATTGAAATGTGGTACACTAAATCAGTGGAGTTTTATCTAAATTTCAGAAGATAAGCCCCTATTGAAGACTTGCGACGGTTCTGCTTACGAAGCAGTGTAGAGTGAGCGCGAGAACTTCTTATGCATGAAGTTGGAACTACTACATTTCGCGGTTTTGCAGTTTTTAAAATGGTGACATGTTTAAACTTGAAAACATTGTCAAGCACAGAATGAAATGATCGCAAAAATTCAAGAACTACGCATTGCTGGTTGTCCTTGAAGTCCGGGGGACACGAACACACTTTTCGCCGAACTGATTCCGGTCGAGAAGCTTCGTGAACTCAGCGTTTTTTCCATCGACGCCTCAGAAACAAAATACTCGTAGTTTGACGAATCCAGTCGCTTACCGTGAAACCTGCGCCTCAATGCACGCTATGCCAGGGGTACAGCGAGGTCAGATGGCGCCCGAGGCAAGAAGCAAGTTTGGCGTCCCCATGCTCGAACCTACGGTCTTTCGGAAGCAAGTGACAAGTACTTGTGACACTGGGAATTTTCGACGCCCTGGATTCTGCCCCTTCTCGTTACGCCCTTGTGCTATGCACAGGCCCGTCGCCACGGGGGACATAGCCCCCCCAAATTGAAACATGAAACACTATAAATCAGTTCAATTTTGTCAATTTTAAAAGTGTCAAGCCCCCCCATATTGAAAACTTTCTGGCTGCACATAAGGATATGTTTGCTTTGAGCTACGGTTGACATGCGATCTTTTCCACGCCGATAGGATCAGCATGTCGCGGAACAGTGACTAGTACTAACGCACATGATTTCTTCCGATTGCTTTACTTACCGTCTCTGCAAAAATATAAATTTGCGTCGTGACGCATTCACTGGACAAACTTCAAATATAGCTTCTAATTTTATCGGCAACCGACAACATATTTCGCGATAACATTGCGCTTTTCAAGTCTGTGATCTGAAAATTTTGCCTACACCCAAAAGGCGCTACTCAAAGGCTGGCCTGGCTGCCAATGCGATCCTTAAACTTCCACTGAGTCCTGCTTTCATCTCTTCACACCAGGTTTATTCGCAGTTACCAAGCTTTTATTCATATGATGAAATGTTCTTGTTTTTTCGCGTATTTCCACATGAGAACAAATTAATGGAGAAGGTGAAATTGGACGATGGCAACAGTCACCTGGGGTTGTCGACAATGCCGCATTGTCACTCGACAGAATCAGTGTTGGATGATCAAAGCGACCGATGGTTGTTGAGGTCCGTGGCTTGTTCGCCACTTGACAAATGCACCACATCATATGATTGCTTTTTAATCAACGCATGCAGGAAGATGACAGTTGAGCTTAGGCAGGGCGGTGGAAGATCACAGGGTATTTGCCAGCAGCTGTTCCTTGAAGCGACGACCCTATTCTTGGCTTTTAAGGTTGCATCATTACAGTGGTGTCAGGAGGGGGGGGTGAAGGCGCACCCCCAAAAGTTTCGATTTATCGAAAATCTGGGCAAACATTGCGCCCAACGTTGTTTGATTTGAAGAAACGACGCCTAACGTATGCAGAAAAACAAAATCACATGAATAGAACGTTTTTGTGAAGGTCATACCAAATAAGGTCAAGATCTTTATGGGAGAAAATAGTCGCACTAAAACTTTCCGGGCAAATTTGGGGAAACTCGGTCAAAAATCCTTCGCACCCCCAAACATTTGCCTGCTCCAACACCAATGTATCAGCACAAGACCAAGCAGCAGTTCATGTAAATTTGCGAAGTAACGACGCACGCGTTTTCTTTGCGATGTTTTGTTTTTCCTATTAACTGAGAACTTACTAAGTTTTGAGCTTCGTTGGTGGCTTGTTTAACTCATCAATTGGTTGCGCTAATTCAATGAATGCGTGGCTACCGTATAAAGGTTAAAATACGTCCAAATTTGACAATGCATTTTGGCCCATCCGTTTTTTGAATGCTATCAACGGCCAAAGCTGGCCTCCACCGCAGGCCCGTAACCAGGGAGACTCTTGCAAAATCTTTCGCCCCCCTCCTGAAAAAATGTGTAGGACAGTTACAATTATTTATACAGTTTAAAAAACTATTGGACATAGTTCAAAAAATTTGAGCCCCTCTCAGAAAACTCTTCGCCCCCTCGGTGTGCCAAGCTGGTTACGGGCCTGCTCCACAGTATATGATGCTGAACTTGAAGAGCGAGAATGACCGAAAATAAAAAATAAACATTCTGAACGAAAAAAGCAGAACACAACTCTTGTGTAAAACCTCGCAGATGCGAGTGAAACGACAAATTAATGGAAAAGGCGGCCATAGAGTTTGATCAACGTTGCAGAGCGCGTCGATCGACGTCATCACCATCCGAACTGAACACGTCACTGGCCTGTTGCAGTCACGTTCCGCTGACGTCACTTCGCTTCATTCAAATGTTCCTCCCAACCNACCCAACCATCCGGGAAGTGACGTGTCCTGGGAAGAAGAAAAGGTGCGCTTACTGTGGCGTCTTTACGGCGAGGAGGCGTCTTTAACTCGCCACAAAGTTTTTTTCCTTAAAAGCTGTAATTTACCACGAAGTTTATCAACAAGCGAGACGTTAATTTAGGCGTTCAGTTTAGAACTTC
>JGI24159J19872_10007790_pt1 | contig 14031 bp, 12 predicted proteins | sample Ectturendosymbi4_FD_19872 | JGI IMG/M metagenome (IMG submission 19872) | reverse complement strand
GCCCGATGACATCATCCGAATGTAAACAAAATATGCATAAACATACTCCCATCATGCAAACATCAATAAAAAACTGACATCCAAATCTGAAATAAGTTTTTTTCATTGCGAACTACAAGACTTTCCCCATCTTTACAGGGTTTGAACAACTGTCTAGCTCAATCAGCTGGTGAGTTATGGCCTGGGGTGGAATACACCCCATGTTAGCATTTGTGGGAGTAGAATTTTTACCAATTTTTGGTTTTACAGCCATAATTTTGTCTCCAGATATGTTAGCAAGCCAATCAGTGTCTCTAAAGACTTGGATAACAGCCTAGGTTCCAAAAAAATTTGAGCCAAAAACATAGCCTGTTGGGTTGGTGCCCAGGGCCAGGTAAACTCGGCCACAAGGGCGAAAACATGTTCCCATTATGACGTCAACCAAATAAAACCCCACATGCAAAACAAAAAGATTTTTTTCCATTTGAACTAGAAGACTTACTGAATCCATAGAGGGTTTGAACAGCTCCATAGCTCAATAGGCTTGCAAGTAATAGTGTTGCAAAGCTCTGTCAAAACAGTGGCTCTTGCGGTCCTTAAACACCTGGTACCTGTGGATGTCGCCATAGGGAATCCACCTGGTACCCAAAGTGTTAAAGGTAAACCTGTTGTAGTGTGATTCCAGCAAAAATGGGTCTTGAGCCTATAATTATTTTTATCCACACAATACTATTGTGATGCGATGCAGTTTAACAAACGCGATTATGATGCAGCTTCATCACCACTGTTTTATTACTTTCTGGACTAGAGCCTGGGTTCTCAAACTGAGGGATGTGAAAGGTTTGCAATAGGGACACGGGTGAGGTAGCAACATACTGTTGAAAATCACGATAATTACCAATAGAGCTTCTTACTGTTTTTTTGTATTTGATTGTGAGGTTAGCTGAGATGCAAGTATCAATGACTAACGCCAAAGGTGACGCACCTAAAATAGTTTAAGAACCTCTGTTCTAGACTCAAAACAAGTAATTGGCAATTGCTTAAGTGAGCTATTATTGTAATCAAATATATTTACAATACACTGAAATGCCAAACAATGAATGAAGGTTCTTGTTTTTTGCAGAGCAGTGCTATAACAAATTTACTTCGTTTATTTTACAGTAAGATCATACAAAAAATGCAAGCATGGGGTAAAAAAATCTTGTCTGAGGTAAAAAGTAACGCATTGTTTTTGCCCAAGTCATTACATCTGTTTGGGGTAAAAGCGAACTAGTCCATAAAACTAAAATGTGAAGTTGTCAAAATTTTTATTGGTATGGGTATGCAGAGACATGCATTGCCAAAGCAATTGCCAACTTTGACATGCTCATGCTAAGTACTTCAAAAGCAGCATAAAAGTTCACAAAATTTGTTGGAAACTTTTGATCCTATCTAATATCAACATCAATTTTCAAACAAATCTGCAATCTTATGTGAGGACTTAGGTTGGAACAAATATGTTACAAACAATGTCTCAATGAATGCCTCTATAGCACCAATTCATTTGAAACTTTTTTCTTTTTAATAGTTTTTAAGGAGGGTAGTTACTTTTTACCCCAACATTTGAGAAAATTTTTTTTATCCAGTTGACTATATGTGTGCTATATTTTTCATAAAACATTGATACGGTTACATCTTTGCAAAAAAGCCATGAATTTGACAAAATTATTATTGTCAACAGGGCAAAGTTTTTTTGTGTTAAATTCAACGTCTTCTGATTCTTTCATGAAGATGCAACAGTACTATGACTAGTCTATCATCATGGTTATGTGCGTATATTTTCATGCAGATTTTATTAGCATTTTGTAGACTATTGGAAATAAGCCAAACAATTTTGGTTGACATGTCTAGCTCCAATGTTCAAGATGTTAAGGAATGTTCTGATGCAAAATGTCCCAAACTAGAAGATGCCAACGGCAGTGGTGATTCTAGTTGGACAAGTTTGAAAGGCGCTAAACTTGTGTCTATTTTGAATGAAAAGAGAAGTCAAAAAGCTGTTTTTCTTCATGGAAGATTTGGCAATGATCCTCAAGATGCTGTGATCATTCTTGAAAAGAAGCCCTTTGATACATCCACTGAAGCAATGTCACTTCTTCTGTGTGAAAATACACAACTTAAAGGTGATTTGAAAAATGACATTTATGCAACATTTGATGCTGTTCCTCAAGTTCAGAATGCTTTGAAGGCAACAGTGATCTATCCAGCTACCAAGAAGCACATAAAGAAGTACACCAGGCAAAGTATGTATGTGATTCAAGAGACGTCAGAGGATTACCAGAAAATAACAAAGCCCTTTTTGGATCGGAAGTTTGATGAACATGTTTTCAGTGTAGAGTGGGTTTATAACATTTTAGAACATAAGGCTGAAGTAGATCGCATTATTTTTGAAGATAGGGATCCACATACAGGATTTATATTGGTTCCAGACATGAAGTGGGATATCACATCAGAAAAAGAGTCCTTGTATCTTATAGCTTTGCCACATAAACGAGGCATTCGCTCTCTTCGCGACTTGACAGCTGAACACATTCCTTTGCTCGAAAATATTCAAACTCAGGCATTGAAAGCTATTGATGAAAAGTTTGATGTTAAAAGTGATCGCTTGCGTGTCTATTTTCATTATCAGCCATCATTTTATCATTTGCATGTTCACATCAACCATATCGAGCTTGATATCCCTGGTACAAGTACACATCGAGCTCACTTGCTAACTGATGTGATATCAAATTTGCAGCTGTGCAGCGATTATTACCAGAAAAAAACATTTACCATGACTTTGCAAGAAAATGATTTACTGCTTGCAGCATTGCAAGAAGGCTTTTGAGATCCCAGGCAAGGGTTCTGCTTTTCACTTTTTATGTAAGTGCGTCAGTAAGACCTCTGACTCGTTTTTTTGTTTGGTATTTAGTATTCCAGTAGGAGTTTCTTACCATTTTAAAACATGCAGAAAACATATGTGCGGTTTTCTAAATCCTGTTCCCATATTNAATAGATTTCCATATGTACATGATGTGTGAGGTTTTCATCCATCTTATATTGTAATGATTTTGTCATAGCATGAAAATGTGAGTTCCATAAATCTCATCATGTGCCACGAACTGGCAATAGAAGACAACACTCTTTTCTGACGTTGCTAATTTGTTTTAGATTAGCTTTGTACCATGTGAGAGTAATGAATATTTCATAAATGTTTGGTGAAAATTTTTAAACTGATACCAGCACAGGAAGATGGGTGGAATATTATCCAGGTGGAAGGTACGTACTGTTTCTAGAAAATTGTTAATTTTTTGGGAGTTTGCAATGCTTTTTTGATTGTTTATAGAAATTGATAACCTTCATTATTCTAAACAACACTTCCAGTCTGTGAACATACGGCATTAAGAAATCTGGTTGTTGTAGCAAGAATAATATCTGCTTTAACTTTCAGAAATCTCAAACAACTGTTGAGGTTCTCGAGCAGATTGACAAGGATATTGCAAAGTTGGAGAAGTTCAAGCGTTTGAACCATGAGTCAAGAACAAGGGTATGAGAGTCTCGTGACTTAAGGTTGTCTTCTTGTTGAAGGTTTCTGTAGTTGGTAGACAATATCAGATTTTTCAGCAATTAACTCAACCGGGCAGACTCTGCAGTCTGCATATACGCCATGACGAAAGTTGATTGACATAACCTATTTTTACAGATTTATTGTGTAAAAGTTAGATCCTGGTGGATGTAGACTTGTTACATCATAAACCTGATTTTCAGGCTCACTCTGTAGGTGAACAAACCATCGCCCCACATACAATTCATTTTGTAAAAAACGACTTCATTTAGCTAGCTGAGTCCATAAGGCGGTGATAGAGTCTGCCTCTCATAAGGTAGTAGACGAATTTCAATTTTATTAATGAATGGATTTGTCTGAATTTCCATATAGAGCAGGGGTGGGGAACCTATTTAACATCACGGGCCGAATAAATTTGTGGATCATGGCTGACGGGCCGCAAATAACAATTAATTTTATCATAAAAATCTACCTTTATCTTACTATGAGGCTTCTTATGGCATCCTATAGAGCAGTGGTGCCCAACCAGTCGATTGCGGTCTACCGGTAGACCGTGGACTAGTCCCAAGTCGACCGTGAGGGCTGTTGGGAAAAAATATAATTTTTTTCTACAGTGGTTTCTAATTGAGATTTGCCTTATAATGATTGCAAACATTTCCTCGCTGAGGCAACGAGACCCAGCACCTGGCAATGTGACTTTTCAATAACCCCTCATAATGGAGGTCTCCTGCAGTTGCCGGCCACGTGTCGTGATGGTGGGATAAAGTGGTGTGCTGGTTACTGAGACGACGGAAAGCTGTTAGTTCAGCATATGTTACGCTAGTGAGCATTAAGCCCATCACATTTTAGAACTGCGTGTGGAAGCTATGTGAGTGCATGTTCTCAATTTAGTGTGTTGATTGGAGAGTGGCACTTCGCAGGAATGTTGACGCACATGGCTACAGATGCTAGCATACGCCGTGCTCAGGCAAACCAAAAATGATTTTTGTGTGTTTTTTTGCACATGTTTGAGTATGTTGTTAACTCATGATAAGCTGTATTTTCATCAGAACGGTTTCTGACTATTTGTGCATTAGGCACCACAGAAAGCTACTACCTTCAAGGCTTCAAACAACTGAGCGCATTTGAGATTAAATTGTGCGCATCCTGAAAAATTTGTTTAATCCATACTAGCAGCTAGCGATCAGAGTGGTTACTTATCTTGAACGTTAACATAGCTGAGACAAAACGAGCCATTTCCACCCCAAATGGGAGGAAAATCATTTTTTGTTTATTCTCATTGAAAACCTGTTTGTTTAATCTGCAATTCAACGGTAGTGCTGACAAAGGGAATTCGGAGTGGCATTTTAAAGCATGACACAAGAGCTACGAGAGGGATTTCCCAGCCAAAATGCCTTTACATGCCACAAAAATTTGAGAGTTGAAAGCACAGCGTGCAGCGCCAGCACGGCAGTCAATCTTCACCAAACTCCAGAACCCAGGGTAAGGCCGCAACCATTGCTTCCTATCATGTCTGTCACGTCCTTGGTAAACACAATGAGCCATTCGGAGATAGCGATAGTTTGAAGAATGCCTTCCTCGAAGCAGCAAATGGCCTTTTTGAAAACTTCAACAACAAAACATAGATCGTGAAATCCTTAAAGAAGTGTCACTCTTCCACAATGCTTCTGCAAGGCAATGTGAGAGAATAGCTATGTATGTGGAGGAGCAACTGAGGAAGGATATTGACGCGTGTGAGTTCTTTCCCCTCCAATTTGACGAGATGACTGACATGGTGGATGCAGCCCACTTGTGTGTTTTCATCAGGATGGGAAAGACTTGAGCACCAAGGAAGAGCTACTCACCCTTTTGCCATTAAAAGGATACACCGGATGTGAGATTGAGGATATTTTTAATGCTTCTTTGGTGGGACTTGTTAACGAGACAACACTGCTACTCTTCAATTGTTGTTGGTGAGATTGCCGCCAAAGTCAAGTCCCTCTACGACTTGGAAAGCTCCGTTCTTGAGGACCAGATGNTGAAATTGCAAAATGACACTGAGATAAATGCCAGATCAATATACCAGAGAGCATACAGTGCTTTGAGAACTACTGGTGGCAGAGAGGTACCCCAATTTCAAAAGATGTGCAACTTATTTGTGCGACTCTGCTTTCTCGCACATGAAAATCAAGTTCAAGTACAGATCAACAATGACTGATAACCACCTTGTAGCTTGCCGACGCCTTGCACCCAGTCACTTCTGACTCTAGGAGAAGCTTGCCTCCTCTCGATGCCAGGTCTCCCACTAAGGTTGGAGGAAATTTCATTTTTTCAAACTCAGAGATCCATCTGTTTTGTATCTGGTTTAGTTTTTCTCTTTGGTTCATATCAAGGTGATTGCTTATCAAATATATTGATGTGTGTGTGTATGTGTTTGAGAGAGGAAGGATTTGTGACGTGACATGTGAGATCTGGGTGGTTTTGCGACAGCAAGAAAGTGTTGTGAGGTTAGCTCCTGCATGCTGGAAACGATGTTGTTGGGTATGCGATGTTGACACAGGACAGGTAGATCTCGGGAGGGTGGCTACTTGAAAAGTAGATCTTGGGACAAGGTTGAGCACCACTGCTATAGAGGCTTCTGTTTCACTGTTTAAGTACCTGCTTATCATGGAGCTTTGTTTTGACGCGATCTTGTACTCTAAATTGGGTAACGGAAATTCTGATGCGGGCCATATCAAATGTTCAGCTGGGCCACATTTGGCCCGCGGGCCGCAGGTTCCCCACCCCTGTAGAGCTTCAAACTCCAACAGCGTTTGGATGTTCGCGTCTGTATGTTTACTAGTGATCTGCTATGCATGAGTATCTTGTCATAGCGGTTCATGACGGTTGTCTTCACATACAGAAATGAAATCTACCAGCAAACTTGTGTAACATAGAAAACCAAGTTTCATCGCATGTTCCACCATGTGCATTGTGCAACTGATGTGTGGTTTCGGGACTAACATGCAATGCCTGCGTAATGTGGCGACTAAACGTGCTATCATGCTTGCTCCCATGGTCATATTTCTTACAAATTTTACGCACATCTGATTCTTGTGGTTTTTCTTTGTTTCAGGTCATCGGAGGCCTAATTTTGTACTCGGTAGTCACGTACGTCATTGTGTGCGTCGTGTTGTACTTCTTTTTTGAACCGGAAACACTGACGGATCGTTTTCTTCAAGTCCTGCCACTTCTTTTCTTCCCTGTCATGTAAGTACGTCTCCTGGGCCTTATTTTCCGCAAGTAATATCGTGTTTCGTATCCTTTCAACTGCAGTTGCCAGCATCTCGGATCCCTGGTCACATTCCGTGTTCCCGCTTTTAATGGCAACAGACTGCTTGACTTTGAATGGGTGCGTTTAGATCGCGATGCTTGTAGCGTGATCAGCATCTCGTTTGTGTGATTCTTGTCCGTTCGACCGATCATGCTCGTCTTCTTTTTTTAGAATTTACCTTCTGAAACGTTTTCTTCATTGGTGGTTTGTCAGGAAGACCAAGATGAACGGTGAGAGTTTGCGGCCGTTGCAAGAGTTTTGATGCTTTAACAAGTAAAATTTTCCTGATTTGAGTGTCACGAAGGTCTTTTCATACCCAGCGTTTGGTGCTGCGAAATTATAATCCGCGTGTTGTTGAAATGAATATGTCTTTACTCACGTTTACACTTTGCAATGCGAAGCATCTCGTGGTCGCAAATCCGCTAAACAAATTTGCGAAGCACTTCCGTGTAATTTCATATTGAGCTCAGCTGAGCTTTCAATTGATTTTGCTACTGTTGCCAGTAGGTCTTACTCTTCAATGTGTTGTTTTCCATGCGAATGTCCAAACCATTTGCCACGTGTTTTGAAAACTAACATTGCTGGCATGACCTGTGAACGCAGTGGCGTTTGCAGTATTTTGGCGTGTAGGTTTCATTTGCTAAACGATGTTGCCAGATGAAAATTTCAATAAAGAGCCAAACAGTGCTAAAAACGCCAAACCGATTATTCAAAGGTCAGAGAAAAAGCCAAACTTTGCTGGTGGTATTGCTCTTCCTTTGTCACAAAAAAACTCTCAAATTACAAGAATAGCACTAGAAATTTTCTTCATATTGAGATTAAGTCTTGCTTGGCCTTGTACTGGAGCTCATTCCTGATGCTTCTCCGACGTTGTATGGTTTGTGAGATTGCACACTTGGGGTACAGTGGTGCCACAGCTTACAATGAGCAATCGGCATTTTTTTTGCACCAAAATCTTCTCTCATTCACACCTGCATTGATGACCAGAATCATAAGAGCCCTCGACGTCATTGTCGCATTACTATAACGGAGATGCAGACTTGTCTGCATGCGTTGAACCAGCTTAGTGGTGCTTACAACACACTATACAGTGCACACATTTCCAGAGGTTACGCAAAAAAATTACTTCGTATCTCGCAGCCTTCAAATCTTACCAACATCAGAACACGGGTGTCGGTCTAGTATAGAATTTGGCACAAAAATTTGGCAAAGGTGTTTCCGAGAAAAAGGAAATAGTAAATATTTTTATACAGAAGAAACTTTTTCAGCGCAAAAAAAGCCAACCTGGCAACCACGTCCAAAACCCTGTTGAAAAGCATTTCCCTTCCGGCCGTTCCCACTTGACAGCCTTGTATGGGAACGGTACCTCCAAAATAAAACTCACGAAGTTTCCGACTCATGATCTATCTCATCCATTTGTTTTTAACCTAGATAAACATCTGCTCTTTTTAAACTTGCAACTTGTTCCATAGTTTGAAATATTACGTTCTGCTTGTTGAAAACAGAATCTTGCTTGACATTTCGCCTAAAACTTGTTTCAGATGCGCAACTGGAGAAACTACGAGAGGAGCGTAAAGAGATCGTAAGTATACGTATTCTCTGGCAGTGAAAGCATTCGTGTTGGAAGTTGATGATGGCAATCAAATCGTGATTAATCAGATTATGAAATAGGAAAGTGTCCACGTTTTCGATCTCAAGAAATGTCACGATTGGTTTAAAGCTGGAAAACGTAATGGAGACGGAGACGTACAAGAAAGCGAAAGAAATCCTCGAGAAATTCGACCCTGAGACAAAGAAGAAGCTGGAAGAGGAGCGGAATCGCAGCGAAAATCCCGTTCCCCAAACCCCGGTCGCCTCCGGTGAGACTTCAGCAGAAATCTCAATCGCAAATGTTTCCCAGAGTAAACGGTTGCGTCCCCGTCAGGGCGATGAAAAGGGGCATTAGGAGCAGTTAATAGATAACTTTGTTATCAGTTAATAGATAAAAAAGTCCTGTGATATCATCTACTACGTTCTGTTCAAAATATTTGCGTAAATATACAAAGGTGTACATACAAATAAATATTTTTTAGTTCTTTGAGAAGACCGCTAAGAAATTACCTAAAAGCCAAAGAAGCGCTGACCTTGTGAAGTTTGTGAATCACTGCAAAGTGCAGTGACACGTCTCTAAATCACAGCGCACGCATCAACTTTTTCAGGGCTCCTATTCACACATGATACGACCTGCAAAAGTCATTCTGAAAGTTTCTGCCATTTTCAAATTGCGCATAAAGTCCGGAACTCACCTCTTAATTAGAATAGGGGTCGCAATTTTTTTGCCAGGGAGCCACATAAGCTGATGCACAGCCGTTCGAGGGCCGGGCATCCTAACCTTAGAAGTAATGTGACCGCTTTGGGATATGTTACATTCTACCAAACCAACAAATGTTTTGTGGATATCTAATTTTTTCATTGTTGAAAATGTGACTTTGCGGCCAGATGAAATGGCTTTGCTGGCCGGATGGAAAGGTTTCTCGGGCCGGATGTGGCCTGCGTGCCGTACTTTGGAGAGGCCTGGATTAGAACAAACTTGTTGCCGTATTTGCGGTCTAAAGACTCGGGTCGTGTTTGACCTACTTCGAACAATTATTCGCCGTCGGAACAAGTCTTTCGCGGGTTCCTACGCAGTCTTGGAAAGTACGGAAAAAAGTTTGGTCATTTTCCAGCCAGAGAAGTGTGGATAATTTTTTTGGCTTGTTAGTATGGAAAACGGAGAACTTTTACAGACTTGATCTTTTGACATGCATTTTACTAATGTTTTAAGATGTTTCTTACCTTAGTTGGTGCTTGTTTTTTTGACTGTACGTAGTCTATGTTACTGATTACCAGAAAAGTGAAATCTGGAAAAAGTCTGAAAATTTATATACAAAGTTGCGTAGGAACCCTGATCTTGTACAAGTGCTCCTTATTTGCTTTGGTCTGAGCGGAGCGCTTACAAATCTCACACAACAGAACAACTGCCCAGCAACTCGACATTTCAAAATTGGTTTGTTCTATTTTTTTCCAGAACTACGTCGACGAAATGTAGCGAGTCCGTCGACCCCAGGTTCGCGACCACCCAGTCAAATGGGTGTTGTGCGGTCGCCCGTCATGTCACCCAACGTACCCATCCCTCAAGGCGTCATTGCCACGCCCATGTACCCGGTCAATGGAACCGCACGAGGTAATGCCAACTTTGCCGTTGTGAAATTAACTGGACAAAGGCTTAATCGAATGAGTTCACGCGAAAACAGAACCTGCACTGAACAAAACATTTCATGAACCAAACAAAGTATGAAACCTTCAGAAAGGTGAAAAAAATGTGAGAAAAGCTTATATAAAATTGAAAAATTTCCGCAAAACACACATGTTTTCGTGAGAGGGTGATTATTTTGACTGGATGTGGGTGCAGAAACGAAAACAAAAGTTTTACAAAAATCTTTTTTCCAAAAATGAAAAATTTTGAAAAAAAAACAATGCTTCGCAAAAGCGTTTTGGGCTGGGTAGGGAGAAACCCGACCTGATCTACCTGCTCTTCTAGGTCATTCACAATTTCCTGACAGAATCGAAAAAACCCTCCTGTTACTACTTTCGACGTATCACAGATTGTTTTGTGCATGTGTTTTTTTGTCAGTGACAACTTTCCGAAGGTTGATGCAGCTTCTGCCTTCCGCACCACAGGACCCAGATCACGAACACCGCTGTGCTCGTGTGTTGCAAACTCTGTGCGACAGTAACGTTGTTACCACTATGTCTATGTAAGCTGCAAGGCACGATTGGCAATTTCAGAAGCTACTAGGGTTCGCGCAGGTTTTGAATTCTTTTTCAAGCTTACATCTTTGAGACGAGATGATCTCCGCATTCCTGGCTGATGTAAAACGCACAAGTAAATACCCGATTTTATGCGCGTTATCAAACGTAACTGTCCACGTTACGCTTCAGTATGCTTTCGCTATATCAGAAACAAACCACCATTTCAAACACAACTGTTGTGGATTTTTATTTGCAAAAGGGGGGTTGTTTTCTTTTAACCTTTCTTATGGCACAGTTCTTGGCGCGTGTTATCAGCTCGCTCCGTCTTCATGTTCATGTTCTGTTTTACAAGGACCAGCTGCTATGCCAATCATGCTTCCTCGACCTTTGTTAAATCAGAACCGTTCCGCCGTCGATAAGTTGCTGGAATTTCTGACCGGCGAAGGACCCAGCAACAGGTGGGTCGCATACGTTGTGCTACTGCAAAGTCCGATCGGGTTCGATTCTGAGGATGGATGTGTAGGGGGTTGGGTGAAAACGCGCTCGGTTTGGGGAGTGGAGGATTCGGCCAAAAGTGTGGGTGAAAAGGCCAATGCGCTGTAGTGAACATCCGTAATCTAAGTCGGTAGGTTGCCACGTGGGAATGGTTGGCCCGAACTGTTTCCTCCTGTATAACCACCCGGGCGTGGTTCACTTGCACATGACGCAGCACAAGCAAACAGCAGCTATTGTTTTGCCAATGGTTTTAGTTTTAGCTATTGTTTGCTATTGTTTTGCCAATGGTTTACAGTGGTTTTTCAAATGGTTTACACTGCGGTCAACAGGAAATCTAACGACCTTCGCTCTTTTGCTGTCGATGAAAGGGCAGCAAAAGTGGGGGGGAGGTTTTAGCTATTGTTTTGCCAATGGTTTAACAGTGGTTTTCAGCCTTTCTTCTACCGCGACCCATTACAGCAACCCACTCTAACCCATCGACCCCAAGCTAAAACTCGAATAAAGCAGATTCAATGCAGTTCTGTACGTAAAATAACTACTCGCGACACCTCCAAAAATGCTTCACGACCCCTGTGGGAGTCGCGAGCCCCAGGTTAAAATCCACTGTGCTAATGCTTGCTGCAACAAGCTGTCGTGCAGTCGTCACTTCGAGCATACGCTCACGCAGTGTCTCTCCACCAGCACGCGTGCATTTGCGAGGGCTCGTTCATTTGCAGGGCAACGCGCAAATAAAAGTTTTCCCCTGAAACGCGTGTTGGTATAATTGGCTTTTGTAACAGGGGGCGTTGTGAACTATCTTCAACATTGGAACCAGTGGCGTAACTAGACGTTTGTCCAGGGGGGGCAGAACTTAGCTGAAGGGGGCCCAATGGCCACCGTAGGGGGGTAATAGCCAACACTCAGAAAAAAATCTAGAAATGATGGTAAATTCGGATGTTGTGGATGTCTGCACTAGCTAAAAAACGAAAACATACTGAAAACCAAACGAACACTAAATATCAAAATGTCAGCTAAACGTGGCCCAGTTTTTACATTCATCTTGCCAGAGAGGGTGGCGGCTCGCACCCCTGCCTCCGTCAGTTACGGCGCAGATTGGACTTGCATAATAGTAATTTACTCGTCGCTGGGGAANGTGCGAGCGGATTACACCGTCAGTTGTCGCGTGCGTCATCTTGCTNTTGTACATATTTATAATTTTTTTGGCAGATACGCTCTCATATGCAGAAACTGCTACTCCCACAACGGAATGGCTCTGCGAGAGGAGTTCGAATACATCGGTGGGTTCAACCGTATTTCGTAGCGGCTCGCAAATCTTTGCGGAGTACAAATTCGAAAAAGCGCCCCTTTTCACATTAGATCGAAACGCGTTTGTTTGATCTGCACGCTCGTTTCAATAACCACATACTGTGAACGGCTTGTGGCAGGCTGGCGTAGCCCGCGTCCTGTTGTCAGCTGACAAACGGTGTGCACCCGCCTCTGGAGATTAATCGTAACCACTTCAATGCTGAGCAGAGACGTCCGTAAACTCCACTAATGTTTGAAACAAAACACCGCTCGTCGCTCTTGACAACCTGTCTCTTGACACGCCTTCGATTATAAAACCCGCCCTGTAACGTTAAAAAATGGACTATTTCTGAAGAAAATGCTATTCTCCGGAAATGCATTGAAAAAACGGCACGAACATGCGATGATTTCTGTTTTTTTTTCATTGGAAATGTTTAAAACTCGCGCGATTGCTCAAAATTGAAAGCTCCACCATGTTGAACTAAAACCTAACAGATGAGCAACGCAAGGCGGCACTTTATTACGTAACAAACCGACGGCGGCCACATGGACGCGTATGGTGCGAAACCGCGACTTGTTCAACGTTTCCTTGACAAGCATCCGCCGCGACAACTGATTGAGCGATGATTTCGCCGGAATGCGTATCTGATTGTCGCCAGCCAACCGTGTCCAAGTCAAGCGTCACATCATCAATTGTTTGGCGAGTTGCGNGTCGTCGTCTGCTGGAATGTTTGGGGTGAAGTGGGTTTACAGTCTGGTGTTGATTTGACAAATGCTGTATATTTTAGGGCNCATTTATATTGCTGCTTGTGTATTTGTTCCGGACTTAGTCACGAAAAAATTTCGGATCGGGGTCATTGTCAACGTGATGCATCAGGTGTCAGGTCGTTAAGAGATTGGTTGAAAGTTGGAGGTGTGGCCGTTCAAAGATTGGTTCAAAGCGGGAGGTGTGGCCGGCCATTATTAACACTCCGGAAGGGATGGAAAACCTGAAACGGAACTTGAATTTTATTAGTTTCCATGAAAAAAATGTGGAAAATATGCGACAAGATGTCTGAATAAAACCGAAAATAACCCCAAAAGTCACTGCTACAAATCTAAAAGAACCACTTTCATCAGCAACCGAGGGGGGGGAACTGGGCAATTCCCCCCAGAACTATTAAAAAACATTTTGGAAGCACCAAAAACATTTTCAGTTGTTAGTTAAAACATCAAATTGCAATCATTTTGCACCCCCCCCTCCCGAAAATATCAGCTGATTCTGCGAACCTGACCTTCACCTTGTTGGCCAGCAGCCATTATGACGCAAACAATCTTGTTCAGACTACCGCTGTGGTTACTGCCGCTTTTTCAATCAAGCGAAGAAACAGCGACCCACCGCACCCCGTCTACCGTCTCTTCCTCCCACTCCACGCTCGCCGGCAAACGAATCGCTTCCGAGAGCCGTCGATGACGTCAGCGAAAGTGACGCATCGCCCGGTTCGTCGCGTAGCTCGCAAGCCGATGGTGAGGCGAACGTTCCGCGCAGGATCTGTTGTTCTTTGTTGTTCGAGCTTGCTGCAAGCTTCCGGTGCAAACGTGCGCTGAGCTCTGTTCCTCTTCGCGATCGCCGCAAGTTTTAATGGCGTGC
>JGI24159J19872_10007789_pt1 | contig 14031 bp, 7 predicted proteins | sample Ectturendosymbi4_FD_19872 | JGI IMG/M metagenome (IMG submission 19872) | reverse complement strand
ACTGGCTAACACTCAGAAAATAGTTGAGAAACAATAGCAAATCCGGTATTGAACGGCTATACAAAAACCCGAAATCACCGGAAAACACCCCGAAAAAAACAAAAAACAACAAACCGCTGAAACGAAAAGGATAGCAAATACCAAAATACAAGCTACGTAGGGGCCTGGTTTTTACATTTAGCTTGGCAGGGGAGGGGGCGGTTCGCGCCCCTGCCACCCGTCGGTTATGCCACTGATCAGGTGCATTTCAAACATGAACAGCCAAAAGTTCTTTTGATAGAGTCGCATGTAACAATCGGTACGATTCAATAAACGCAGGACGCAGCCAGCGTGCTTTGAGTATAATCGACACAATACAGTAGTTGGCATGCGACTTGGCCAACTGTCATATTGAGATTCATGTAAACTCGTTGGAAGACCCTGGCGTTATCACCACGAAAGTTGAATAAAAGTAAATTTCGTGAATAATAATTAAGACATAAATTTTTGACGAAGTTTAATCTAAATGATCACATACCGGCCATTGACTCTATGCGTACTACAGTTTGTTGGAAGCCCCCTTGGATCTTGAGGCCCTAGGCCAGTGTTTCTCAACCCTTTTAAGACACCGANTATTTTCGGNTCAGTATAAACCTTCGCGGACTCAAGATAGACTAAGACTACGGGAATGATACAATCACTCGTTTTAGTAAATTCGGTTCATCGCCCACATTCACAAATTTCAGAGAGAATCATGTCTCTGAGTTTGTTTCACAAGTTTGTCGAAATAAGGGCCTGTGGTCTTCAACGCACAGCTGATGTCGTCTTCTGGTTGAAGTTGGTATCGGTGCCTGCTTTTAAAAATAATTATATCGTTGAAAAACAGCTTCACAACGGTATGATGTTGGAAAAAAAGAGCTTTTGTTGCCTGACGACACAGATCAGAGAGGTTTGGTTCCGTTGTCTAGACATCCGCTCAAAATTGAGTCAGACTCTACAGCTGTCGACTTTGCAGCTCAATCAGCTGTTCAGCAATGCAATCTACTTCGCAAAGAACCTGCAACTCTGGCACCTCAAAGGGGCTTCGCACGCAGTAAAATGTGTTTGATGTAATTGTGAGAAGGGATGTATCTATCCATCTTTGAGAGATGTAGGAAGGCGCTCAAGAAAATTTGACAAATGCAGAGCAAATCAATTTCTATCTCTTCTGCAAATGCCTTTAATGCTAAAAACGCAGATATTCTTCCATTTTCAATTCGATGGATCCGCAACTGTGTCTTAATTTTGAACGACGATGTCTCGGACACATCTAAAAGTATTTTACATTTTCCGTGCCTGGAGCTGTTTAGCTGATTCAAACGTACAAAAAATCACATAAGAAAATTTGGCAATCGACTTGCTGTCGATGAATCGTTCAGCAAAGTTATGATTCTGTTCTTTTAATTAACGCACCGCTGCCATTGCGTGGGCCACTCTCTCCAGCATCTTTCCTCATGAGCCAACGGATGTTTAAATGAAACAAACGTCCACTGTGTTCTGCCTTCATCTTGCCACACATAACGAATGCGTAAGGGACGGCTTTTGATGTGATTAACAGCTGATGAAATCTATTTAAAAACGGTCAGATCTTCTTAAATTTCTTCGCTGTCTGATTTTTTCTCGACAAAGAAGATAATAACCACCTAAATATTTTTGATTTCGTTTTACATAAATTCATGAAGTTTTTTTTTTTCTTATCATGGCCGAATAAGCACCATCGGCACTAACAGACACGCAGTGAGTTGCGCTAAAGTTGATGTTACTTAGTGAAGGATTCTACTTTCTTAAACATTTCTTTTCTTGTAATACGTTTGGCAAGTGGACAGCAAAAGAGAAGTTGTTCCACGTAGTCCTCAGTCGCACTGTATCGCACGGACACCATGAATTGTACATCGTTTCCAAAATCTGTAGTCTCGCCCACCTCTGAAATTAGATTTCCACTTCACTTCGCAGCATAACAATATGTTTCAGAATATCGACTGAAAGTTCTTGGATGCGCCAATTGATACTGTTGTTTAAAGAAAAACCATAGCAAACTTATTAGCTACGGACGGTGTGTGCAACCCGTAGCCCTCGGGCCAAACGTGGCCCGTAGAGTGTGGCCCGCNAAACCTAAATTTTANTAAGAGAAAAATAGTACACTATATTGTTAACTTACCCTTGTGACCACACCCNCAGTTCACCCGCACCTGGTATTCACTTTGTCCAGACCCCATTGCTCCACAAGCAAGCATTACGGTTGTAAATCTTGATGCCATCCCACTGACCTGAATACCTGAAGGAAGTATCGGGCGTGTTATCGGGTTTGCAGATCGTGGCCCTGCGCGAGGTTGCACTGGTGCCTGGTTACAGAGCCATGTGAAAGACTGTTGCCCCCCCGAAATCCAGATGGGGCCTTTTAATATCATGTTTAATATCACGTAACTACAACTTTACAAAATATTGCTATAGTGTCCAACGTCTGCAATTCTTTTTCGAAATTTACGAATCATGATACTACATGGGTGATCTACCGGCTCTGCATTGAGGGCAAAAACCAGAAGAGTAAAAGTCAAGGGTAGAGACACAGCTCTAACTTACTAATACGATATACATTGTGGGGCCCCTACGAATTGTCGGGGCCCCCCGACCGGGGGGTACGGGGCTGCCTTGCCACGGCACTGCCTGGTTACGTTAGGAAAACCCATCTAATCTTANCCAACGAAATAGCGACAGAACTCTTCAAACTCAGCGCCCAACTGCAATTCTGTCTNCACCTGAACCGCTGTGCTCTCCACACCTCGCGGAACAATGGCAATTTAATCAAACAAACACACATAGAACGCAGGTTAAGGGTATTGCCAATCTTCAGTGGGCAGCAATTTGCTGAACCCGCAGAGCTTGGCACATACAGCTGTGGCCCGTGGACCAATCTGGTTATGTGCATTTGGCCCGGCAGTACTGCTCGGATCCACACGGTCCACGCCCCGAGCTGCGGCATCACCACACATTACCCTGGCTATTTTCACGGCTGCTGGTTTGACCAAATGAGTCAAATGAGTCCGCGGACTCGGGGTTGAGCAAAACTTCCCTAGGCTTAAGCCTATATAGCCTATAGGTAAATCTGGCCCTGGCCTTGCAGCTCAGCTTGGAATTGCAACCAGGGGGGCTATAGCCCCACTAAAACACCCGAAAGTAACTTTGTTCATCATGACTTTTTACAATTCCGAAAACAACATTCGCGATATCAACAGGGGTGTAGTGGGTAGGGAACNTGTGGGANCGGCGTTCCCACACCTTTTTTAGGTATGGAAACGCGTTCCCACACCTGTTTGCACTAGTAACGTTACTTGAAGATGTGGAATCCAAACGATTACATTAAAACATGGCTGCGATCTCACAGATGGGCTAGCGACACGCAGATTCGCACTGCTAGTTAAAAGTTCATACAGTGAAACAGGAAGATCCAATGTGCAAATTCTTGTATGTGAATGCTCACTTTATTCGAATTATTTGGTGTAGGAACGGCGTTCCCACTAGAGTCTTCCGCCGGGAGGGTTGACCCGCACTGCTATGCGTGCGGATGCGGGGCGGGCCCGGTTGACAAATTCTTTGTGCGGGTAACTGAGTTTTGAGCCAAAGCACATGAAATTAATCAGCTCGAAAATCGCGAAACACGTGGATGTAGCCTACTGAAGTTGTTTGCCAGCATTGCGCTTAGGACAGTAGCAGGGCTCTCACAAATGCAACTCCAAAAATCCCTAGAACAGTACCAAAAAATCCCTAAAATCCCTAAATCTGTGGTGGTGCAGCATAAAATCGGAGTGCGAATGATAAATGTTAAAAATAGAACCAAATATCATTTGCAAAATAAACTGAAATAGTTCATTTCCCACATTTTCATACTTTTTCGAAAATCCCTAAAAATCCCCAAATCCCTAAAATATCCCTAAAAGGACTCAAAAGTTCCAATCTAGGGACAAAATCCCTAAAAGTGAGAGCACTGATCAGGTATCTAATTTACAGATAAAGCACATTCTTACGTCACAAAGTTATTTGTGCGTTGCCGAACGCAACAGTGCTGTGATAGTTGTGGTCACACTTAAAACAATTGGAATGAAAAAGTAGGCTATCAGTTTTTCCAGGTAACAGCAGCGCAGCCAGAATGAGACCGAAGAGGCCATGGCCTCCCCCGACAGAAAATTGCTCAGATCTTTGCTGGTACTTTGTATCAATTTTCAGCTGTTAGAAAATAAACGGAAGTAACGGTCGAACTCAAGATGACGACAGTGGCTGACGACGTCATTGACTGGCCCATCCCGAACAAAATTAATGACTGCGCTATAGCCAGGTAATCCTGTTATTTTGACTACGACAAAAAGTGGTTCTATATACGAAATTTAAAATGTGGAAGTAATTATGAATATATTTATAAGAAGCTCTGGAAGCCCTAGATAGAAGGCAAACAACCCCCAGGTTGAAAATCACACCCCTAAACCTCAAACGTTTTAAAAAAGTAACCTACATAAAAAGCATTCCCATCAAAGGAGTAATCTCTTCAAGCTAAGTCAAAAGAAATGGTGATAGCAGAACCAACAAACACTCGCAAAACAGGCATAGGCATTAACCACTCAACGAGGTTCACGTTGCTACTAGAATGCAACGTTAAATATGTGGGCAAAGGTGGATACAGTTCAAATGGCAAAATCGTCTCAGCAGAGTTTTTGCCATTGATGGCAAAATTACACTGCCATTTAGCAAATCTGTAAAATCGGATCACAACTAAAATTTTTGATACGTTCAGAATAATCACATTTATTTGTGGGGCTATGCGTGCAAAAAAATATTTTTTCAATCCGATCCAGTCCTGATCCGCCAATTTTCAAAAAATTGCAGTCCGATCCAGTCCTGATCAGACCAAAATTGGTTTCAGTTCTGATCCAGTCCGATCCAGTCCTGATCCGTGCTCATCTCTGAATCACGTGGTCACCGCATTTGACTAGACTAGGGTTTGACAGACCCAATTTAGCATTCCAGAAGGTCGTATTGTCCAGGTAATTTGAAGAGTAGCAAATCAAACTAAAACCTAATAGTGCGTTTGTTTTGTTTCAAGCACTACAGATAATTTTATGTAAAAATGGCATTCTTCAACAAACTATATCGACACAACTAACTGATTTTGCGGCTCGCTGGTGGTTTTGGTTTTCTGCAAATGACTCTTCTGTTGGACAACTTTGCCCGACCCTGTTCTAATACATAGCAGAAATTTGATCTTTCCACGACCCACAGCTTCCTGTAACATAAGCCAATCACTGCGAAGTGGATTGTGGGTAGCTTCGTTGTCAGCTTTTGCCTTGGTAAGCTGGCAGTTGTGTAACTAACGTTGCTGAATACGCGTTTATTGCAAAAATTTTTAGTAAATTGTCGTACGAAATTATTCAGGAATATTATGTTACAGACCTGTGTTGTAACCGTTCATTCTACAAGAATATAATAGCCAGTTCCCAAGGTATACAATCAGGTAAATTCGTATCCTGCGCCTGTAATATCCAGTTATCTTGCATCAAAGTTGTCTAATGAACATTCAACACTTTACACCTATGAGACATCCAGTTATTTAACCAATATCACTGTATCTTTTATGATATTACAGTTATTTTAACAAATGAACAATCATTTTACAACAGTGTTGAGAAGCTTTTATCACATGATGGCGCTAATTTTATTCACATTACGAAAATTAACACTGCGCGTTTGGTTTGTCTACGAAAGTGTCCCTGTTTTTGAGCGATGTTTCATACAGAGGCAAAACTTTCACTTATATTCGAGATAGCAATATAGAGAAATATCTTATTCTTTGCATGTTATTGTTATTATCGTCGTCTTTGTCTATGTTATCTCGTAATGGAAACTTCACTGCTATTAGGCTAGTTAGGAAAATCGTAGCCTAACTGTTCATTAGGTCAATCAAATTTTTACTCTTCTTGTGTGAATTTAGGAAAACAGCCTAACGTCAATGACAAAGTTGTGCTTCAATTAATAAAATTAGGCGGTCCTTTTAAATAATATAGTTAACGATAACTTTCCGCACACGTTCAATGAAATTTTATTTTATTAATCATTTCAATAAAGTTTACGCTCTGGTAGATTCCATCTGTTTTGGCTGTTTGATCAATGACTCCCTCTAAAATTTGATTGACAGTACTGCTGTAAATACTGACGGCTTTGGTCTCGTCGCTGTTTTTCAAACGCGCCTGTTTGATTTCTGCGTAGCTTTTGCTATTATTGCTTTTTATCGCTTAATCGCACCCATTTTTGTTTTTCCTTTGAAAATGACCTGTTCTGTGACTGGTCGAAACAGCAGAATGTTTTCCTGATGTATTCACATCAGAAGAGCAAACACTTTGATTGAAGAATGCCTGGTAGCAAACACGCACTATGCTCGTTTTATCTTCCGACTTATTACTTTGGAGATTAGGCATCCATTATTAATGTGTAATGCCATCGGTATACTTATACATTGAATCAAGCTATCAATTACTTTTGTTAAAATACGTCGTCATTTTCTGTTTATATAAATATTATGTGTTAAATGCAATATATTATATATTACAGACACTATATATAATACTGTATATTACATTTAACACAATCACAACGAAAGAGCTTCTGACACGAAATCACTTATTAACATGTTTAAGTAAAGTACCACACATTAAAAACACTTCATATACCACCTTATCCATACAATTAAATAACCTCTCATATATTGTGAACTTGCACGATCACAATAGCATATTTAGAAATACCTTGAAGTAAAGTGCATTTCTGCGAGCTTACCTGAAACCACACTGCTGTTGGTAGATTATAAAAATACATCTGCTTTGTTGTCGTATGCATTTCACTAAAATAACAAATTGTGAATAATGCTTACAACAAAAGAAACAGAAGTCTAACTTCAGTGATCCACATAACTACCAAGCTTTCCTTAATCTGTCAGACACATGCTATGGCACTGACACAGTACCATAAATCTTACACTTTTCCTCATTCTCAAGAGCTGAATCGTTCACATTCCAATACAACCAAGAGAACAGAGTCATGAGATCAATCTAACAATTAGCCCGTCAGAGCAATTTCAAAATTCAAAAAGCTATTATCCGGCTCAGGTAAAAATTGAAAAATTCACTCCAGCTCCAGCTCGGGAATTTTTCATCATTCCGACTCGAGGTCCTTCTCCGCCTCCGGCAAAAAACGTAAACTTTTGCCGGAGTCCACTCCTGCTCCGTGATCACATATGATTTAATGTGCTGCATAACCAAAGTAGTTCGTAGAGAAAAGTAACAGCTTCAGTTAACTGGTTCTAACGACATTTTGCCACGATTGTATGTAAACACTAGATTCTTTTAGATTCTTAAAGTAATATCGAATTCAATTTAATTTATGCGAATAAAATAAAACCGCAACATCATCTTGTGGTTACGTGGCCTTTTTTCTGTCTACTGTATAGGAATGTTGATTTATGCCCCATGGAAAGCGACTACAGTTTCTCGTATTTATAGCCCGCCTCTCAAGATTACAACATTTTTACAGACACAGATGTTTTAAGTAAAAACAAAGTTGAAAAATGTAACTCACCACTGCAATACTTATTCACCGTCTATTAAAGAACCGTGCGTCGCAAACTAAAGTTGAATGAAACTACTATAAAGCAAATCTTGATAATTTGGCACCATGCGTGCAGGGCACATTATAAGCTGGATAAAAATAGAAGCTTTCCTTTGGATACGCTTCACCATTGTAACACCTGGAGAAGTTTGAATGCATGCATTACTGTCACTGGGGTTTATTAACTGAAGTACATCAGCGGAATAGGCGGACAAACTGAAAGTGAAAAACCTGCCTTGATACCATTTTGAAACGGAAACGTCATTTGTTTACAACAACTTTGACTTCAAGAAGCCGTATATTCAAAACTCTTCCCTAACACAGCGCAGGTATAGAAAGAACAATGGATGTACTTCATAGGCATGCACTGAGTAGACAACAAGACTTTCTACCCCTATGACACAAATCGTCAAACAACACGGTTTAAGACGGTCTGACGTCAGGTAGGTTTACTCCAAATTTGACATTATATGTTTTTGTAGAAGTTCCTTTTCATTTGTCACATTCAGCAAACTGTCATTCACTGTTGTGAGGAGTATCATACCGTATGGCGTAATCTTTAAAATACAAACAGAGAATTAAAAATAATGTTCAAACAGGAAATTGAGGCATGTCAAGCAACATGTGGCCACGACAAGGAAAGCACTTTACGGTCAAAAGTTTGCATCAGCGAGTCTTCAATTGTTCCGTGTCCCTTACCTTGTAACAAAATTGTGTTTTCACTGAGGTCACTTCTCGAAGCTAATGCAAAGCAGCAGCAGCAGAATAAGCTCACAGGGACAGGGGCATTTAAAAGAGTAAACCTATTGCGTTAAAATCCTTTAAGGAACGCAAAAGCCTATATATCAGTTCGGACGTTTTTAGCCATTACTCGCCAGCCGATAGAACTAAAGAGCTGTTCACATCCTTTAAAAATGCAAAAAGTTTCCTAGCTTCAATTTTAAAAAATGCAGGTATTTTTTAATTTGAATTTTTTGGAGTTGAGGTCATGATTGGGTGGGGTCAAGAGATTTTGCAATGACGTCATCAGGTCCTGAGAAAAAAGTTCAAGGGCAATTTCTTTGTTTTTTCTTTTAAAAAATTAGGCGAAAATCCGCATCTTTTAGAGCCCTTGATTGGCCTTCTAGCGTTAGTGATTGGCAAGTGATAGCCATAAAGCCACAAATTAATTAATTAATCATCTAATAAATCGCTAGAGCAGTGGTTCTCAATTTGGTTTGAAGCCCGCACCCCGTGTGGAAGGAAAAATCATTTCTGCACCCCTTGCACCATTTGATGATTGTTTTTTGTATTATCATCGCTGACATCAATAGTCGCAAAAGTCCTCAAAACAAGAAATTAAGCAAAGAATTTCAAATAATGAAAACAAACAATTGCCTTTTGACATGCTGCAGTGTAGATTGTGAAGATCACGACCACAATGACTGTCGGGGTGGCACTAGCTCAGTGGTAAAGTGTCCGCCTCTCAAGTGGAAGGTTGAGTGTACGATCCACGGCCACTGAGTGAACTGCCGTAGCACTTCTTGGGCAAGAGTGTTCCCCAAAACCGCCCCGGCAGGGAGCAAATTCCAGGCATCAGCCTACCGCTAACTGCTGTCACCAAAAATTTGAATTAAAAACGACTGTAATGATTAATTAATTATTAATAGTTTACCAGATAGACCTTCACGATGTCCCACACTATTTCAGCCTTAATAATGCTTCTCGTCACACTTTCATAACCTAAAATGTCTTGCGCAAAATAATCAAACAGCCGAAAGTATCCCAGCTGGTTAATAATGCTTCTCGCCACACTTTCATAACCTAAAATTTTTTTCGCAAAATAATCAAACAGCCGAAAGAATCCCAGCTGGTCGATTGCTGACTACTGACTATCACAAACAGGAGGATATTAACGTAGGAATAGGCCCTCCACGTGGTATACGTAAACAATGAGCTTTTATGACGTGAGAAATCTCATGTCTTCTGTTACATCGCAGTGAATCGTTCATAAAACATAAATGAAGTGGATTCTGGTGGATTGCTAAGATTTGCGTTATGGTCCGATGGTGTAGCTCCTTTTCTTTTTGCTTCGCATCGAAAAAGTACACAGTAAACGGAAGGAAACGGCATCTTACACCTCACACGTAAATCCTTAAATGGGTGCTAATATAAATTTAGCTACAGTTTGGCAGAGACATTCGCACCCCAAGAAGTCCTTTCTCCCCCCAATTGAGAACCGCTGCCCTAGAAGATGAGGAAGACATGCACGGGTGAGGAGGTCTCCATAGTGACCCTTCTTGTGTGGTAGTGCAAAAAAAGCAAAAATTCACTTGGATTCCAGTGGTCTCACCTCAGCAAAGTTTCGTTTAATGTCACAAAGTATTTAATAAGGTTTTGACACATTAGTAATCCAGTACTTCGAAAACGTCAAATACTACACCCATTTTCATGTGACTATGTTTTACCACTACCATGTTTGCATTATTCGACGCAGCTTGCACGAGACATAGAACACTGAATATTCTTCCAGAACGTTTTGAAGTCATATTTTTCCATTTGGCACTAAAACGTCACTTGCAGTATTTGATTACTATAAATTAAACGCATCTATAAAAAATGTATTGGCTTTTCCCAAAAAGTTAATACCACTTGTTGAGACGATGTGGCATCTGCTACGTATATTTACCAAACCGTCACCAGAAAGTCTTCAATAAGGGGGCTTTACGTTTGTGCAGGGGGCTTAACATTCTGAAAATTATGTAAGTCAACTGATTGATAGTGTTTCATATTTCAATTTGTGGGGATTCGAACTTTGTTTGGGGGCTAATCCCACCAAAACTCCCCCGTGGCGACGGGACTGATATTTACTTCTTTACTGTCATAATCTTAGGTAGGGAAAAAGTAAGCGAGCCACATGAGTGGCTCATATGTTTTCAGCCATCACTCGCCAGCCGATAGTATTAGAGAGCTAAGCGAAGCATCAAAACATGCAGAAAGTCATGCACATTCAATTTGTAAAAAATTGAGTGATTTTGCGTTTGGGATTTTGGGGGCAGTGTGACGTCGCGATGTCATCCGAATGACGTTATTGGCATCTGAAAAGAAATTCCAAATGCCAAATTGCTTATTTCAAATATTTTTAAAGAAACTAAAAGAAACTCCGCTTCTTTTGAGGCCATGGTTGAACCTGTAGTGCAATCCATCGGCAAATTTGGTCAAAATTCATGTCCTTGAAACTATTACAATGGCTTTCAAGATCTTTTGAAGGGTTGCAAAAACATTTGAATATTAAAAAATAGCAGCAAAAGATAACAGATTCATTTGAACTAAATATGTGATTAAATCTGCTTTTGTTGTACTTTCAATAGAAATGCAAGTCTTTTCAGTTTTTCTCTCATTTTCGGTAAGATAAGCAATGGTTTGATTCCGTCATGTTCGTATATATCCTGGTATTGCAAGATCTACAACTAAATTTAAAGTGAGACCTTAGGGTTTCTCAGCTGAACTGAGGCCAAAAGGCAATGAAAAGTATAAATAAAATTCGCTTGAAAAGAAACGTACACAGAAGTATTTCTTTCCAAATTCACCAAGTGTTTTTCGCGGTGCGCATAAACGGCAGGTCAAATATTTCGCTGAAAGATTTGTGCTTTCAGTTGTTCAATATCGGAATATCTCCGAACGCAATGCCCAAAAAAGAAGAGCGAAACTGATTCCTACTCCTGGAATGCTCACTGCACTTGAGGAAGTTGTATCCACAGGAGTTGTTGGGACCGGTCCTGAGAAATCCTTGCCCAAAAAATCGCTCATCCATTGACCTTGAAATTCTGACAACCAAAGTTTTTTTCGAATAGTTGCAGCTTTAACATCTGAGGAGGAAGATGAGCCAGACCACTTTGTAAAGAACGATATTCCGGTCAGCAGTTCGACGTCCTTGATTCTAGCAATGTGTTCCATCAGCATTTCAGGAATCCAATCGGCATCTTTCAATTTCGTCTAAAAAGAGTAAAGAAAGAATAAAGTAAGCTATTTACGTTTTTTGAAGGTTCGGAAAAGAGATCTTCCAGATCATTTTCGCTTAGGATTAAATACATGATTTTCATAATGCCAATTGAATAGGCAACGTTTTTTTAACCAAGAAATGCTGAACCAGCAGTAATGCTTTAATAAGATGTGAAGTTAACCTGTATTGTAGCTGGAAAATCATGACCGAATATAAACCACCTTATGAAAAAGGTTGGTAAGTAAGGGCCCTCACGTGACAAGCCGAATGGAACTTGCAAACAAGTGCAGATATCAATTTGCTAAGCAAGCTGAGCTTGTATTNCTTTCCAATGGCTTCGGGTGGCAGAACTAACAGTCCATAAAAGAACTGAGTTCCTTTATGTTCAATGGCTCTCACAAACATGCAGCCAAAATGCCTGCATTTCTTGCGATGATAAATAAGCAATAATTAAAAATGCAACAACCGCTAATGTTAAAATGGATTCCCTCCTCCTATAATGACGAAAAGACATTGTCAGCTACTGTTCACTTCTGAAGATTAGAATTCATTAAAGATAATTGAAAATATCAACATGAAGCAACACTTCACATTTCAATGAATTCACATCATCAGTTGAACCCACTTGGGCTGAAATTCACAGCCAGAGATTAACGATTATGAAATATAATCTGAACTTAATCAGCATGTCAGTGATAAAAGCAATTTCTAAAATGTATATTATATTTTCGTAGAAATCGCTATTCGAAAATATACACTTGACAAATAATAGTAGTATAAAAACTTAACTTGTAGCACATTTTCGAATTTGACTCATCTTCAGCACCCACTTCATTTTTCAAATCATTTTACCATTATTTCAAATGATAATTTATAAATACTTTAATCCTTCAAAACTCGTATTAATACAAAAATGGTAAAATGGCATTATTGAATGGTAAAATGTCATTACTGTCTTTGTTCTAAAAAAAAAACAATTTTCACCAATTGTTAATAATCCTTCATTATACATTTTAGTTTCTCTGTTAGATTCATAGGGAATAATTAATCTCAGTTTTGCTTCATCTTCATGAGAGTTTTTTACCAAACAAATGGCAATGAAAAGTTCATATCTTTTGTCTAAAATTCCATTTATTCAAATTTGTGACAACCTTTCAACACGTTCTCGTTCTTCCATTCTTTCAAACTTTAAGAGAAATTTTGAAGTAAAACTTTTTTTATTTTTGTTAATGTAAAGTACTTATATTAAATAAATATGTATCATCGTTTTGTTCCATTTTATTTGTTCTGTATTTTCATTTAACTTCAATTTATCAATTTCTTCACCATTTTTGGTGGAGATATTTTGAAAAATGACAAAAACCAGCCAAATATTCAATGTAATATCCAACTCACATCTTGTTGCCGTCGCTTTGGAAAATCACAATTTTGTCCGAGATCCCAACTGCAAAAGTTACAGTATTTGTTGGCACGTTTGCGGAGAATTGTACGTTTATTTGTATGTCTGTGACACTACTTTAACGTTTTCTCAGATTGTTTTGACACGTCAAAGATAAAAAGTGGAAACAGATCCTTGTAATCAGCTAGAGTGATGTTTGGACTCGAAACCAATTATTCAACTGGTAAAATTTTGTTCGAAACGCTGCAGCGTCGGAAAAAATCTCTTGAAAGTTTCTGTTGGATGAAATTGTTATCATAGTCAATTTCAGGATACCTTCTCGAGTTGAGCATTACAAACACATTTGTGAGATTGCAGTAGTCAAAAATTGAGGGGTTGTGTTCTTGTTTCCTGATTTATCTGTTTGAAAACCAACGGTTATATCCAACGAGGCTTTTCAGGCAAACTTTTCACCGACAATCTCCAGGTGAATTGTCTTGTTTGAGGCACTGGAATTGAGTCGCATTGAGTCATCCAATACATCACTGGAAAGCTTGCGTTTGACTCAGTTCTTTTGTAGAGGGTGAATTGAGTTTTTCTTCATCTGCTGCGAGAAAGTATGGCATGTACCAAGAAAGTATTGTTAAAACAACCTTTCCAGCATCAGCCGCTTCGTTTCTGAAAATTGCATCGCTTAATAGTGAGTTGATGCTTGAAGCCATAGACAACCCTTTCATAGTTACCACAGAACCCAAAATGTGTTTCAGCGGAAGTCTAAAACTGAATGTGCCTGTTGGGTCTGGCTTTTAAATAATGAAACTTTGTCAGACCGCAAAACCACTATTATTTTTAAGATGTGCTGTTGACTGTGGACCTTTCAACCACAATTTGTTAAACCCCTGGCTATTCTGAAAACCGCCTGGATATTTCAGCAGCCCGAACACTGTTGTTGCCTGCCCGGGGTGAAAACGTAATTTTATGTCTTGTCCTGAAAGTTGGTGTTTGA
>JGI24159J19872_10007787_pt1 | contig 14033 bp, 9 predicted proteins | sample Ectturendosymbi4_FD_19872 | JGI IMG/M metagenome (IMG submission 19872) | reverse complement strand
ACTAACTTACATCATAACTTTTGAACCCGAAACCCCAGCAGGTCATCCAAAGTATCAAAAGACTCGGATTGTAGCCTAGTTTGCAGTAAAAACTTCAACGAAATACTACCACCTAACGGCTGGTGCCCAGGGCCAGGCAAAGTGGGCCAAGGTGGCCTAAAAGTCCTCTACTTATGACGTCACTCACAAAAAACCGGCAGCCCCCTATGCAAAAAATTTTTTTGAGTGCAGACTGAAACACTTGCCGCGTGTTTAGATGCTTGAACCAGGTCCGTAACTTGCACAGGAGCGGAGATATTCCTGCGCAAAGCCATGTGCGTTTAGGCGTTTTTTCCGAAAATCCTCAAAAGCAGCCAGACGCCAAAGTGTTAAAAACACCATGATGCAACAACACATAACTTGTGCTTGGTTGCATAGTTTTAATAGCTCAGGAAGATATCCTAGCCTAGTGAACACCTCACAGCGTGAAGCACAGTATTGCCCCTAAAAATGTAGTAGAAGTAAATTCACTGCAGGTCACCTCTAGTTTTCTTGCAAAGTACACAAAAACTTGTACATCTGACTTGTCAAGCTATTTGTTTCACGACCCCAAATGGGCTTGCAACCCATAGTTTGAGAAGCCGAAGCCCTGTTTTAGATTGCAATGGAAAAAATTAATAGTAGGGAACAGGGCTCCCATTGCTGTTTTTTTCCACCGAGATCTGTTTTTTTAGTCCATCTGGGTGTCTAGGTTTTAATTATTAAAAATCCTGTACAATCTGTTTTTTTCGGAGATAAAAACTTGACAATGAGCCACAGTTAATCTAATAGTAAAATAAACATATCTTCTGGTCATTTCATTACAGTATAAATACAGTATTTGTATGTGATCATCAGGTGAGAAAAGTACTTAAATCGGTGAAACAAAACGTCTTCAGTCAGTCTTCTAACTTGCATCTTCTAATCCACGGTCTTCTGAGTTGCATGCAGACTTTTGTGTCATGATACACACAACTCTATTGGGTATGTTTACTCAATCATACCGATTGTTAGGCTTGAATCAAGTGAAACAATTTGTGGTTGTTTGTGCTTGATATGCACCTGCCCAAAGCTTAAGATTATGCTGCATAATGCATACAATGTGTCAGGCTAGCTATGTCCTACAATAAAAGCATAGTAAAATCCATTGTTATATAGGCATACCTTTCAATAATGAGATTGAATAAACTTAATTATACTGACTTAAATTAACAATGCCTGGCACCAAACCTAAAGTATTTCTGTAGAGACTGGCTTATTTTGGGAAGTTTGTTCCAGATTAGGACACCACTGAAAGTCAAGGAGTAACAATTAACACGTTCGCTGCCAGCGTACAAATACGTTGTACTTTGAAATCAACCTAAAATCAAGCAGTTTTCACATGTCTTAGCAACAGCGTAACTCCTCAGCTGACTGCGCTAGAGAGCTGTTCAAACCCTCAAAGGACTCGGCTAAAGCTCGACCGATGCATCGGCATGCCGATATATATCGGTCGATATGACAATGTTGCCAATGCATTGTATCTGCAAAATTTCGCCAATATATATCAGTAATATTTGCCCTCAAAAGCCACATTATTGTTCTGCATGGAATGTTTGAAAACCCATGTTGCCACTTTGTCTCTGACTGATTAATGCAAATTCTCTGTTAATGGCACACAGCCCTCAGACTATATCAAGTTTTGTGTAATAGTCCAAGGTAATCAGACCGCTGCGCAAATGTCTCGATAAACCTTTCTGTGATGCAACATTTGCTCATAGGTTTTTGCACGATAAGTAGATGACTGCCTGCGAACAAATCAGGTTATCTGCTCTGGGCGATTCCACTCAAACATCAACCATGGACTATTTTTTCAAACTAAGTTTCGACGTATTTCGTCGATAAATCTTAAAACCAGACGCTCTGAAGTTTTTCTTTTTGTATGTGGAACACATGTTATGTGCAGCATCCTCTAATGGTGACATGTGGAGAATAGTGGACGGTGAATAAATTTGAATGTGTTAAATATACACAATTCATTTCTAAATTTTTTTGATGTAGTTGGCAAAGCTTTTTCACAATTACTTTTTGGTGCATCATTGAGTCCAAGTGATATGTTGTGTTCTTCAATGTTTGAAATTTCCATTTTGCATGTTACCTCTGAAATATTACAGCTTTTTTGGCAAGTATTTACATCACACATGTCACATTTTTTTGTGTTTAAGTTTCTTTGAAAAAGTTTTACTTGGTACTGTTTAATTGTTTTTCAAATTATCTTGAATTTACCTCAACTGAACACATTTATCCCATTAATGATTTTCTTAGTATTTAGATTTGGCATAGAAACATTGAAGTACATTGGTCGCGCATGTCACATTCTATGATGTGACGTGTGTGACGCCATCTTAATTTTATAAGTGCACAATTTAAAAGGAATTGATTTAGTTTTGTGTGTGAAGTACATGCTGTATATAGAAAACAGTTTACATTGTTTCCTTGTTAACATTCCTGTGTATAACTAACTTGTTCTTGCATATATTAACAAAGGATTGCTAATTGATAAGACACTTAGCTGACAAACTCTAATAATATAACAGAGCAACAACTGCGTTATGCAGGTTTGCTATCTTAGCCAGTATTTTTCAATCTTTTTGCTGCAAGGGAGCCTTCTGCAAATGTTTGCATTGCTCACTGGAACCCTATGCAATGAGCCAAGTGTCTATCCTACTTTCTGTAATAAACCTTTGAAACAGTGGTATTGGTACAAGAACATAGAACTGTGGATGCGAATTTCGTTCCAGGCAATTTCAGTTAGAGATCGACTGATATGGCTTTTTTGAGGCTGATACCGATATTTTTAAAATTTTTAAATCTTTTTTCTACTTCATTATCAAAAATATGATGTATTTTATGCCTCACCTTTTTTTCAAAAACTTAAAAATCAGGATTTATAAGCTAGAATTTTTGAAATTGCATTTCAATATTTGATTAGCCTAATTTGTTAGCGTAATATACACTGTTTACAATGAATAAACACAGTGCCATGAAAAAAAAAAGAATGTTAAAATAACAAAGCAATAAGAACAGAACACTGAATGTAAGAGAACTGCCTATGGTGTTCAAACCCGAAAAAGCAAAAACAGTGCTTGAAAGTTGAAAGATGCTGAACAGTGAAAAGGAAGAAGTACAAAGTACAACACTGTATTCAATTACCCATTGCCAAAAATGAAGATATTTTCAAAGCTGCAGTAACTTTTTTGGTCTTTGATAATATGTTTGCTAACAGTTACTGTACTACGTAAATCTTGTGAAATTTTGTTTGTGTACATATTTCACAAATCAACGTTTCAGACTCTTCTGCAGCTCAGTGGGTTTTCAATTTGAAGTCAATCTAAGTCGTAAAGAACCAAATTTGGAATTTTGATGTAATGTAACATTAAACAACTGCATGTCCAAAAACGAAACTAGTTCCATTAGTTACTGCAACTGAAGTGCTGGCATTGGTATGAAACGAAATACCTCAACTGGTTTGTCAATTCTTAGTAGTTCCATATCAACAGTTTAAGATTGTCATGCAGAAAGTATAGTTTTTCTGCATTTTCACCTAGTATCATGCAGAAGGTTAGCCGGTCATCTACAACCTAGCCCAAACAAAAGCAGCATTAGGCTATAACCGATTGCCACCCATTCACCAGAAGTAAATTCTGTAAGAACAAGCCGCCGTGGCAATAGTAAAGGCGCACATGTGCACATCTAATGATTGTGCAAATGTCCCAGTAGTTCTGATCCAATCACAAACACTGTGCTTTTAACTTGCGTTGTTGCAAGCACTGCTTTTGTTAGTTGTGTTTAGCAAACAGACAACAACAATTGTGTTCCAACAATGAACACTGACTACCGTGCTGCTATTGGACCACACAACAAATCACCACTTCAAAGTATTTGTGAAATGCTGGAGTAGTGCTTCCGTAACTTGTGTTCCACATCTATGACCTAGCATGTTGCAACAGCTTGGATTGTGAGATCACAATTATCATTTAGCAATAAGACCAGGTTGGAGATTTCCTTAAACAGCTGGCTGCAAAGCTAGAACTTGTTTCAAATGTTGATCACAATTATCATGCCTCGTGGAAAATGTCGATTAACTTAACCCACAAACACAATATTTTAGCTTGCGTACAGTATAAACTAACGCACGTATAGCCTAACACATCAAGTTAAGAAAAGTAGAATCCTTTTAAGATGTAACGTGCAACTGCTTCACAGCAACAATTGTCATCACTAATGAGTAGTGATTGCATTTTTAATCATATTCATTTCACCACAAATGTTGCTTAACAAAACGCAATTCATTTTTCATGCAAGCTTAATTCAAATTAATCTGTGCTAAACTAGGCATCGATTGGACTTCTGCACCTTAAGTTACGCTCAAACTTTTTGTGCTGCGAAAACTTCTGGAAGTACAATGGGAGTTTATTCGTACACAACACCTGCACGTGGTAGCTTCAAGCATTGCAAAACTTCACGGTGATGCTTTTGTTTCGGCTGCGACGGCCGACGCATGCTCCATGGTTAATCTTGTCAGATTGTTTATGAAACCACACCTGCTAACCTTGCTGTAAGATAACTATCTTGACTTGCTTCGTTGTGCTTTCTTGCGCAAGTTGTTTGGATGCGTGAGGAATATAACAGCGTTTGTCAACACCTACTGAGGCCGATAAAATCGGCCGTTTTGGCCGATACCGATATATCGGTAAAATCCAAATATCGGCCGATCTCTAATTTCAGTCTGTTTCGACATAACCCCTGGCAGCCACTCGTGGAACCCTGGTTGAAAAACACTGATCTAAGCTATATTTGCACTGCGCATTTTAGTTTCCAGATGCAACTTTTAAACCAAATGCAAAATAAACAACAAAGCAAGCAACAACACAATCACACCTGACTAGTCAGCAATAAAATTGATGGGTGTAAAGTGACAACAAGAAGATTTAACAGTGACATGAAATCTGCAGATTTGCTTGGTTTTATTATGGACTTAATAATAAAGTTAGTTTTCTTAGGGGTTCAACAGTAAAATAATAATTGGTTTGTTTTCTTACGGTAGGCATTGCTTAGTTTTTTGGCAGCTGCCAAGATGCCAGCAGCAACAGGCTTGGCAGAAATGAAGTAAACACAACAGATAAACTTTAAAGCTAACCCTAACCTTAACCCCTAATGCTAACCCCTAACCCTAATGCTAACCCTTAACCCTAAGCCTAATGCTAACCCCTAACCCTCAAGCTAACCCCTAACCCATACCGAACGCTCTAACCAAAGCCTAAACCTAACACCTATAAGGGAAAAGTTTGGAAAGTTATGAAACAAGTAAAAAAAAGAAAAGGGAAGTCGCCAAGGTAAGAGTCGAACCGAAAAGCAATGGCATGCCAGACTTGAAGCATAACAACTACGCTACGAGCAGCACACCTATCGAGTGACAAACTGACCTTTTTATTCGAATTGCGTCATGCCACGAGAATGAATGTTCAACTTGCGGCACAATAGCTCCAGCCGATCTGTTGCCGCCAAAATATTGGCAGTAAAATAGACACTACCTTGTTTTTTACGTTTTTTCCATGTGATTGCTTGGATCTGTATGGTGTTGATGTCTTAAGAAAATGTAAACATATTGTGAAGTATGCGTGTTTCAAAGTTTTTTCAATTGCCTGCTTTTGCTCTTTTTTTTGTTCTTTGTCATTTGTAAATGATCTTTGCTAATATCAAATATTTTTTCCTCATTTTAACTGATCTGCTTTCAGCTTGTGCTTTTTCATGTACTGAGCTTTAAATTCATGACTAATTGCTGCTACATTTTCTTTGCTTTTTCCCCTCTTTGGATTTTAGCACAAGACTTTGCAACTTTGCCTATTCTGCAAAAATTAGTTGAACACAATTGATTAAAGTAATCAAATAACAAGTTGGGAATGCACGACCTGCCTAGTTGAGGTTTGTGACATCTGTAAAAGAGGTGAGCGGATATTGATTTTTTAATTCCTGATCCATATCCGAAAAAATTTTTGCATATCCATATCCAATCCTTATCCGAAAATTTCTGAAATTTAGTATCCGATATCCATCCGTATTCGATTGCGACAAATACGCAACAAATAGGCAATGGTTGTAGGTCCACCAGTGGACCTTCATTTTTGAAAACTTATTCATCCGTCACCTGTAACATGACACTAATCCATTACAAGTGTGAAGTAGACTGCACTATGCTTGGTAGAAACGTAGTAAACGTAAACCTAACACTTTAAATCTAAACCCTAAACCCAACCTTTAAACCTAAACCGCAAATCTGATCACAAAAGTTTGGAAACTTTTGAAAAAAAATACAAATAGTACCATGAAAAGTGCAACCACTACTACTAAAACGAAATGTGCCCAATCATGGCCAGAGTCAACATGAAAACCATTTACACAGCAAGACACATCTACATGACTGGCATGACTATGCTGCTAATGTTGCAAACTCAGCGTTTTATTCTAACCGTGTCACCACCAGCAGACCCATAGCCACTTCCAAACAAAAAAAACTGTCATTTTGTGACCCAATCCATAAAAACAACATCACATGTTGTGCACTTTCAATCAGAAAAAAGAAACATAGTGTGTATTTTGCTGCCAGAGGTAGCCCTGCTGTGGTCATTTTTACATTTGAACTGTGGTGTATCTGGCTTTGTCCACTTATAACACTGAATTGATGGCACTAGCATGGGTGCAATGAACCTGGTCGAGTGGTTGTTGTTTGGGCTCTCAGCATTGTTGTTTCAGCTCGGCTAACAGAGACGACTCTTTTTTTATGGGAAAACTTTTGATGTAAGCTATAGTACTTTTTTAATAAGTTTTGAAAATCAGACACACGTTTGCAATTTGGGTTAGGGTTTTAGGTTATATGCCAAAGATGATCTGCTAATCCTAGGATATAGTCCTTGTCTTGTGACCAATTTAACCAATCTGGTTCAGCTAATTGTAAAAGAGCTCCAGCATTCAATCAATTAGTAAAATGAATAAAATATATTTTGTAACTCTAAGAGGAGATCACAGTATGAAATATAATAAAAGTATGTAGCTTACAAAAACTACCAACTCAGGCTGTCTTTTAGTAAAGGTGGACTGTATAAAAGTTTAGGTAGAATGTTCAAAATTCTAACCAAAAAAATGTAGCTTTAAATGCTGAAATAATAGACCAGGGGTGGCCAATAGGTCCATCACATCGACCGATTGATCGCTGAGTGTCACTTGGTCGATCGCACCTGATTTTGCATTGGATTGACAATGACAAGATACTTAAAAAGAACATTTTTCAATCAATATTCCAGAAAGAGATCCTTTCTCAGCAAAGAATCTTCCAGAAAGTACCAAAAAAAGTATCTAAATATCAGTTGGTTGGTCACATATATTCTTTGGTGCCTATTGCAGTGTATGACCATAGGCTAGCTCGGCAGATTATTGTGTGACAATCATGTTTTAGGTGTAACAGACACTTTGCCTTCTGTCTGTGCATCGTAGGCGATGGTGCACTGTATTTGCACATGTGATACTCAACTTTGGCATACGATATTGTATTTGTGACTTTATTACTGACTGGTCGATCGCAAGTGTCAAGAAATCTTCCAGTCGATCCTAGTCGAAGACAAGTTGGCCACCCATGAAATAAACTATTAGCCTAGTACACAACACACACATGCTATTCAGCACAACAAACAAAGCAGCATAGAGCAATAGGCTATAACAGCAGCTTACTACTTCCACTTCGCTGGAAAAAATTAACGATAAAGTAACGTGAATTATCACTGATTGTGATGAGTGCAGCACAAACTGACAATATAAAAACCATAGCAAAGAAAACACTGCCACTATCATTTGTGACATCTGGAATCACTCACTTTCACTCAGGAAAATTTCGTTACAGAAATCAAACCAATATCCTGATCCATTTTTTTTCAAAAACAAATATCCTCATCTGACAAAATTGGAAGTATCCTGCAGGATATCCATTCCTGATCCTGTCCATGCTCACCTCTGATCTGTAGCAGCTCAGTCTGACTCTGAGCAACTTTTGGCATAGTAAGCTAGCTTTAAAGTGTAATCCCTAACCCCTTGTCTCTTTTCATATCGTACTTGTCTTGTGACCACATCCACCAATCATGTTAAAAAAAGCAAAATAACACAGCCTGTGCCTCATGAGGCAAAATAGACACTATCACAAACATATGTATTCAGCAAGCAAGTATTTTCAACAATAAACAGCTGGGCATTATCATTTTATGAAATGTCTTCTTGTAAGAACAAAAGCAATAGATGGCACCACAAGAAATTGCAGTACTTCACTTATTGCAATTGAGTGATCTTTACCGTGGAACAATTGCTGGGTTATAAATTGCTCAGCCTAAGTATAGACTGCCCTTCCTTTTTTACTTAGTCTACCTGTTATTTTCTAATTAAAAAAAACTAATAAATCAATTGAATTATGTTTAGTATTTGCTTGCACATGCGATGACTGTTGCAAGAATAACTACTCTGGTGTGATTGAGGCATACATTTTTGTTTCTAGGGGTTCCAAGTCACCAATGTCTAAAATGGTGTATGAAGAAGTTAACTGTCCGAGCAACAGGCTTAAAATGAATCAGAAGTGGCATGATTAGACCTTTGACCAATCTTTACTGCTACTATGCAATGGTGAATCTGGCAAAAGTGGACTCCATCACACACATCACATTTTGATGTCACACACATGTTTTATTTACTGTATTAGCTGTGCAATACTTATAATTTCTAGATTTTACATGAAACTAGTGTAACTTCTATGGTAATAGTCTATGATATGTTTTTGTAGTGAAGTGGTCCTACTTCACAGAATTCTTGTGATATGTCATTGCAGGTAAAAAGTCACTTCCAAAAAATGTCACACACATTACTTTTTTTAGTAAGAAAATAAAGAAAATGTCAAGTTTCAGAAAAAAATTTTTTTTTTGAAACAAGTAATTATGAAGTAGTTTCCCATTAATACCAAAACAGAAATGCACCAAATAGAAATTATATTGAATTATCTTTAAAAATATTGTCAAAATGTCACACACATCACATATGGAATCGCCTTGTGGTGGTTGACTGTTTTACTTGGCTTTTGCAAGGCCACCTAGTGAGACAAGGCCCTCAGCGTGCGTCAAAACACGTGCCGACATCATAGCGAGCAGTGAGCCAGGTTTGCACAGAATTCGATATTGTATAGTTCTTCATCGCAATGAAGTTATGGGTTCTATTAGTAATGCGTCACACGTTGTTTACCTACTCGTGAGATGTGCATGCATCTGAGCATAGGCACATAGGCTAACACAAGGGCATACTTACACGCAATGCATGTTTGTGGATTTGCTTGCATGCTTGATTTAGAGCAGTGGTTCCCACACTGGGTGTAAATTATCCCCGGGGATAATATGCGGTTCTTCAGGGGGAAATGCAGAACCTAAACTTAAGACTGCCGATGTATGAGACACAAGTATACTGGTTGCGTTCTTATTACGATGCAAAACATTGAGGGTAATAAGACATAATCATCACCTTGATTTTGATAACGGCTCGAACAAGTTTAAGAACCACTGATTTAGTAGAGTAAGACTATTGAAGGCAGTAGCTAGGACGAATTGAAAACATGCCATAACACTAAACAAAAACACCTTGTGAGTTGGTTTATGCATTGCAATGTAGCATTATGTGTGATAGTCACCACTCTGCGATATTGCTATGGCAGTGTTGATAATATATACTTTTTGGGAGGTGTTACTAAAAATAATAGATATTACAGACATCACAATCAACTGGGCAAGTCTGCGTTCTAAACTTGTCATGTGACCAGTTCAATCAATCATGTTTGGTGGAAGGGAAAATAGCTCCACGAGTGTTTATTTTGCCTCATGAGGCAAAATAGACACCGCTTGAGTAATGCAAAAATATCGGTATCAGTTATCGGCAATGAAAAAATATAAACATTGGTATTGGCCCAAAAAAAACTTATCGGTCGAGCTTTAGACTCAGCAATTCTTCGAGTCTGCAATGAAAAAAAATTTTTTAGATTTAGGTTTTTTGAATGACATCATGAGTGAGGTTGCTTTTCAGCCATTTTGGCTCATGTTACCTGGCCTAGGGCCCAACTGTTAGACGCAAGTATTTCACTCAAGTTTTCATTGGAAACTAAGTTCTTCTTTTGAGTCTTTGATCAACTTTCAAGCATTTCTGGTTCAAAAGTAATGATCTAAAAACAAAAAATTAATCCTTATTATTATTAAAAAATCCTTATTATTATTAATGGATTAATTTCTTGTTTTGTTGCTTTTAGGTCATAACTTTTGAACCCAAAACCTTCGTAAGTCATTGAAAGTGTCAAAAGACTCGGATTTTAGCTAGTAATTCCAGTTTAGGTAGTGTCTATTTTACCACCAAGATTCTAACGGCAACTCATCAGCTGGAGCTATTGTGCCGCCAGTCGAAGATTNGGTCTTGTGGCATGACGTATTCAAACAAAAAGGCTAGTTTGTCANGCAAACGGCATGCTGCTTGTAACATAATGGTTATACGTTACGGCTGTTATGCAAATGGTTTTCAGTTCAACCCTCACCTTGCCGACTTTAGTTTTTTTTCTTTCTTTACTTTTTTCAGGCTTAGGTGTTACGTTTAGGGCTTAGTGTTAGGTTAGGGCTAGGCTAGCATTACCTTAGCATAAGGTTAGGGTTAGCTTTAGGGTGTGTCTTTTGCGTTTCCTTCGTTTCTGCCAAGCCTGTTGCTGCTGCCATCTTGGCAGCAAAATAGACACTGCCTTCTAATAAAAACTTGAACAAAATACTACGATCTAGCAGTTTGTCTTAGGGCCAGATGAAGTGGGCCAAAAAGGCCTAAAACTACTCCAATTATGACATTACTCACAAATATTCGAAACCCAAAACCAAAAAAAATTTTTTATTGCAGACTCCGACTTGTCAAGTCTTTTGAGGGTCTGAACAGCTCTAGCACATTCGGCAGAGGAGCTATGGACTTGCAAAGACATGTGCAAACAGCTTGATTTGCGGGAACCGCTTGATGAAGACTAGCATCAGATGTGTTAACTGTAACAGTGCTCTTTGTTGTAGCACACTAAATACAACTGTTACTAGTTACCACACTAGACTACAACAATGGATCTGCAAGTCTTTGATGTTTCTTTGGTTTAATAATCGCTATAAGGCTGTGACATCACTTCTGGCAAGCATGGTGTTACTTGTTGAACAATGGTTCTCAAACATTGTTCTAAGTGCTGTACACGGCTCCAAAGCATTTTTTGTGTGGCTCTTAGCAGTCTTTCAGTAACACCTCTAATATTGTGCAACAGACTTTGTCAGTGCAATAAAACACGTGTCACTTAGGTTTAGAGATGGAGTGATATATCAGCCCTAGCCGATATTTGGGTTTTACCGATATATCGGTATCAGCCTCAATTGGTGTTGAGAAAATGCTGTTATATTCCTCACGTATCCACACAACTTACACAAGAGAGCAGAATGAATCAACCAAGTCAAGACAGTTATCTTGCAGCAACCCAATAAGGCAGGGTTGCCAGATTTTTTCGCAGCTTATGGCCAACATCCTGATAAAAAAACGGCAAAAATGGCTGTTTTTTGAAAAAGTTATGGCCAAAATCACAAAATGTTTTAACTACAGTAATTTCTATATTCATAGTGTCTGAAATTGTTCGGAAAGCAATATATTTTTGCCAAAAAAATGTGGTTTTGCCAAAGAAGCAGTTTCTACCCAAAAACAGCAATTTCTGACATAAACTTAAAATTACCTATTATAACTTCTTTATTTATCTTAATAAAACTTAGAATTAAACATTAAACACTGTTGTATATACATACATGCTTCATTTCTGACACATTTCCTGGTTAAACAATTTGAAATTAACTTTCCAATTCAACGGCAAGGCTAGAATTCTCTTGATCTTGTGCTACAAATATATGAACAAAAGACTAAAAGGCATGAACTGTATTCATAATGTGTTAACTACATGCTCAAAACCATCAAGTTCACATAATGTATGAACGAAAGGGCACACTTGAGAACAAACACTGACTCATGACAGGTCCGACTGAAACACTTGCACAAAATCTAGAAGATTGCAAGGACCAAATAATTACTACACACTTTGAACATTACAAGGTTGAAGGTACTGCAGTGCAGAGGGTTACTGTAAAAGTGATGAGAAATTTCTAAATGTAAAATCTTACCAAAAATGCAAAATACTTCTACGATGACATTATCAGTCAATAACATTATCAGTCACACAACTGAGTGCAGCAGTCTTCAGATACAGCACAAACGCAGCAGATACCACTGGTAACCAAAACTAAAGATTATGACTGACTGAAACATCTGTACAAAATCTACTGACTGCAAGAGCTAAATCATTACTATACTTCAAAGCAATAAAAGGTTGAAGTGCCACGGTGTTACTGTAACAAAATGAGTGACATGATGAAGACCATCCAAAAAATACAAGAAAACAAAATATTTAACGAAAACTAAATTTTTCAGTGACAAACTGAAAAAATGGCCAAATACGTTTTTTCATGGCCAGCGCAGTTAATAAATGGCCAAAGTGTTCGAAATTGGCCATGAAATGGCCAATCTGGCATCTGTGCTAGAAGTAGAAGGCACATTTTCACAACCAACCAGACAAGATGAAGATCAACCATGGGGCATGCATTGGTTGTCTCAGCCGAAACAAAAGAATCATCATTATTATCATATTAATATAAAATCATACCAAATATTGAAATTGCTGCAATTTGAAAAATTTTAGCTCATAAATCCTAATTTTGGAAGTTTTTGAAATAAAGGTAGGCTTAAGGCATAGAATAGGCTATATTATATTTTGGAAGTGATTACGGATACGCCTGGCCCAACGTAATTCAAATAAAAGGGTCAGATTGTCATTGAAACGGCGTGAATCTCGTAGCCTAGGGGTTATGCATTACGGCTGCTATGCTAATGGTTTCGGTTCGACTCTCACCTTGCCAACTTTCTTTTTTTAAATTTTTTTCAGGCTTATGTGTTACCTTTAAGGGTTTGTGTTAAGTTAAGGTTAAGGTTAGGTTAGGTTGATCTTTTACATTTAGTTCATTTCTATCAAGCCTACTAGTAATACACCCTCGTCGTGCATTACTGTTACGTCACAGGTGGTGTATGAATAAGTTTTCAAATTTCAAGATCCACAGGCGTATCTATTAAGCCACTGCCTCTCATTTTTCATAAGGGTCATTCTGTGTCAACTGTCCGAGGCAGTCAACCCACCATCTCAGATTTTCCTCAAATTTCATAAGCAGATAGAACTTTTCATTCTGATTCCAAAAAACTAATTTTTTTAAAAATTGGTTAAGGTTTTGCAAAGTTATGGACCATATAAAATGATTACTTTTTGTGGTCAATGAAGCATAATGACTACCAAGAAAATCATCAACTAACTTTAAAACTAAATCATTCTCACTGGACTCACTCAATTGTTGTAAAAACTTGACAAAAGGCTGTCTCAAGTACCCTTTCTTCGATAGTGAAGAAAAAGTTAAAAAAGTCCATGCACTTACCGCAATTTTGGGGTAAAGAAAATGGGTAGTCGTCAAAATCACTCATGCGTGACATAAATTTTGAATGGGGATAACTCGATGAGCACACATGCTATTGGCATGGCAAGACATCATCTGAAAGCTCTCATTGAGGAGATTTTAGTCTCAAAATATTCTCATTGCTTAATGCTTATTTTATAAATTATCCCCAAAGGGGTTTCTGAGGATTTCCCTAATTGTTTACCATAGCTTTTGAGCCAGAAATGTTAGAAAGGCAATCAACCCCTCTAAAGACTCGTACAACAACCCAGTTTCCAATAAAATTTCCAGTCAAAAAATTAGCTCTTGACGTTGGCACCCAGGGTCTGAGAATCTTATCAAAATATGGACAAACTTATTCCC
>JGI24159J19872_10007785_pt1 | contig 14036 bp, 6 predicted proteins | sample Ectturendosymbi4_FD_19872 | JGI IMG/M metagenome (IMG submission 19872) | reverse complement strand
TCAGAAACACGTAACGTAACGGTTCGATGTAGAGTCGGAATTAGAATGGCGACGAACAAAAGCGTTGGGCGTTCGAATGCGCCACAGGAAACAGCGAACAGCTGCAGTTATGTAGGTTTGCAGGCTATCATGTCGGCGGGCGGACTGTTCGCAAACAAGTACATCGCGTTGAATCACGAATGGAATATTACTGGGAATTACGCAGTAAGAATGCACAAAACAAAGCACTAATGTGTCCACTATACCTGTGCAACTAGGTTGGCTCCTCAACTAGCTGGGATCTCTGTGGCGTCGTAATCGATAGACGGTCCCTACATTCGGTTCCGTAACACACAGAACCTTCAAGTGTTTTTGGCGCTGAGCAACAGTCAACAACTGATTGATTATATTGGAATTTTTGGTGCTGCGCAACAATGAAGTTTTGTAGCCGCAGGCCATATTTCGCATGAGTGTCATGAGCAATTGCAGAAAACATGGAGAAAACAATACAACTCAACGGATACCAACACAGACAAGGGATTGTCCCCGCAGCTCTTATGTACGCCGTGCGCCAGGCAACAAGGCTAAAGTATCAATTTACAGGTAAGACCCGGACCACAGTGGTTAGTGCGTCCACCGAAGAGGACGCACTAACCACTAGGTCACAAACAGCACACAGTGAACGCTCCACTAGTAGCGTGGCAACACCTTAACCTGCGGTATTTGAAATCTCGAAGAAATGCAACGCTTGAGCTGCGCTGGCTTTTCAGCAAAACATAAGCTTTGCAGGAGAAGACGCTATAATTGCCGATCAGAGTTGAGTTTTGCATTGCAGCACTTCACACTGCATCCCGTGACTTACTTTCTGTGTTAGAGCTGCAATTGTTGGAGCTTTACAACTAATGCGTTGAATGCTTGGACGTATATCGGTTAGTTTAATCTGGGGGCGGATCAGAGTAGAGCGACTTTCAAACTTTTAAAAGCCAAGTAAAATTACTTAGTTAAATCATGTGTACAAGGTTAGGAAATCCACCCAACAGGATATAGAAAACAATTCTTCAAATAAAAATTAGTTTAGCTGTCAATATAACATTTTTCAAGAAAAATGTTGTTTAAACGTCCAATTTCATTGTTTTTGAAACGATTTTGGCTTTGGGAGACAATAGTTGAAAAAACATAACAAAATTTTGAATTCCTCGGTAGAAATCACAAAACCGTTTAGGGGCTAGGTTCTAAACATTAACAAATTTATTTTCGTAGGATTTTTAAAAAGATTTCACAGACTTATCTAGTTTTGCTGTTGACACCGTTGGGTTTGACTCACCACATGTACTTTGTGAAGCCCGGGGATAATACACAAATGTTTAGGACGGACAAACGTTTGTAAAACATGTTAACGTCTGCTTTTCCAAGCATGAATTTGTTGTGCTGCACCTAAGTAAAACCGTAGGTCCACTGCGGTTTGTCAGAATTGTAATACTCAACTGTACATGAAGATCTATCCAAAAAAGTTTCCTATCGTGGAATTCAACATCGACTTTAAGCTTGTCTGCAACAAATGCGCTGAAGGTTTAAGCCATGAAGTTGCGTTTACAGTTTGTGGAAAAATTTGTGACTGTGATGTACGGACTAAGACGATTAGAGGAAATTAATAAAGATTTGGCGATGTGAAAAGAAAATATGATTTTACTCCAAAACGTCGAGGTTTTTACAACATAACTGAAAATAGGGCGGTGTGGGAGCAGAAATTCTGGAGCTTTCAATGGAAAAATTGCACTCTTCCTCACCTCGTCATGTTGAGTGAAGCCCTTTGTACAAAGCCATTTACCAGTAATTGCCTCAATCCTCTCAGGCAGCTTTTGTACATTAAAACTTTTGTACTAGTAACTTATGGTCTTGGACGCCACTAACCCCTGTTGTTTTACCAAATCTAGAAAACATCAGATATATATGCTGAGAACAATTTGGACGTTTCGCTGTGGTCCTTCGAGTAATCTAAAAATATAAAAAGACGTCGATCTTAAGAGCGTGTGCACTGAATTTGAAAAGTTTTGCAATTTGTATGTGGGTATGGCTAGGAATTTTTTTTCAAAATTGTATCCAAACCAGGGTCCCAAACTTAAATTGCTCTGAGGACCAAATGACCAATTTTAATGTAACGCGAAGGTCGCATCATGAGAACCTTTAATACCATGATAATTAAATCTATGAAACGTACAAAATAATAAGAACACAATGCTTTACAAATGTTTTTCATCCACTTAGTTTTGATTCGCTGGGTGGGAACTTTAAACATGGGAGAATAATAATCAAAAACATAATTGTTAATTTTTTGAAAATTTCAAAAAACATCGCGGACGGCACAGAATGCACTCGTAGGCCACGTGTGACGCAGGGTCACAATATGCATTAATTTCCTGGAGTCTGTAAAATTTTGTTCCTAAATGTACGGTAATGCTAATGTGCAAGCCAATCTGAACAGCTTGAATGCCGAGATATTGTTTTGAACACTGCGAACTTGTGCAAACCACAGCGAAAGCTTCGTAACATGAAGACATTGCGTTTGACCAATGACCTGTGACGTAAAGCGTTCCGGCAAGCGTACGCGGAGGCGACGCAGGTTTGCAGAACTGAAAAACATTTGCTACGTAGGCTAAATTATGCTGTCTTCTAATAACGCCCACTTCAAAAAGGCACTCTCTGCAGATAGTTTTCGTTCGAATCGCCGAACTTTTTTCAGGCACCAACTTGATTTTCAACTGTGATGTGATCGAAACAGATAATTCTGACCAGTAGTATTATTTCGCGAGGCCTTGTGGCCTTGCGCTATTTGCGTTCATGGATTTATTTGTTGAAGCGAAAGTACAACTCCTTACATCATAATTAATAATAAGAAAGCACACTGCAAATCTATCTTAGTAGTCAAGATCACAATATAAATGTGCGTAAATAGAAAGCTCCTTAGAATGAAGTCGATAATAGAATAGTGGAAAAGAATCGAACTTCAAAGAAAACAGTATTTTTCTCATTTAAATGTTCAGCCCCAGGGGTCTGCAACATACATGTTGACCAGTGCAGGGCAGTTTATATAAAGACAGAAAGGGATATCTTTGAAAGATTTTATGATCAGCAATCTGACAGTTCCGTCACGAATCTGACAGTTCCGTCTTGGTTGGCAAGTTTTATACCGCAATGGAAATTTATCTTGGATTTTTCAGGCAAGTATCAGCAATATTCTGTGTGTGGGTTAGCAGAGGTATTGACAAAAGGAAGCGTTGCTGCGTTGAAAAAACAATTCAGATTCACTTTGGAGCATAAAATTGGGATAGACTTAACAGTTTCATCAACACTAAAAAAGCCTCCAAAAAACTATACATTTTTATTTTGAGACGTTTCGGATTATTCTTAATCCATCTTCAATTCAGATTCAGTTATGCGGTTTTTCAATTCAGATTCAGTAATTCAGATTCAGTTATGCGTGAAACTTTCTCTTGAAGCAACCATGAAGCAGCAACTCATGCAATTCAGTTGTGCGACTGTGGTATTGGAAAACCGAGAGTGCAATGACATCAAGTGCCTGAATACAGCGATTTGACTTCGGCGGAAAAACTACCTAGCGGCAATCATTAAATGAAGGTTTGAATATTTTTGTCTTCATGAAGGCGCAGCAAGTCAACCTGATTATTGCAGATTTGCAACTTTTCCGTCGTAACCCCAAGTCAGTGTTGAAACTGTGGAGATATGATTGATGCAAAAGCACGTGTTGGTGTGTCGTGGTCGGAAGCAACAAGGAAGGTTGCACGACACGTTGATAAGATCATCACACTGTTTTGGCAGATGAGTATTAGGACGAGTCAGGCGTTCCATGCTTAATCATTTGTTTTATTGCGTCGGGGATTCAGCGCTGCGCACGGCTCGGCACGGCAACTCCTGGACGCAATGAAACAAAGGATTGCGCCTGGCAATTCCCGGCACGTCCAGACTCTAGACGGGCCTTAATTGCACTGTTTGGGAGTTTCTGCAAGCCTCCAACAGAGTTTCTCCTGTCACGTGGGAGATCGTCGCAGTACATTCCTACATTGAAGTTTGTCGTATTCTTGTTGAAGCAGTAGCCCTAATGCTGAAGACAGATGAAGCAAAAAGAAAACATTGGCTTGTTGCTGTTGTACATACAGTTGCAGATGAAAATCAAACGAACTCATTTGCCCAAAGGTAGAACAGGAAGGCTGGAAATCAAACGACATTTTGAATGTGCAGAAAGTTGTAGTCGTCGCAACCTGAAGATGCAGCTGCAATAGTGAATTGTTTCGTGAAACTTGATGTGAGCTGAACTCGGACACATAATAAATTTGTTTCGCCATGCATGGCACAAATCAATTTACACATCTAGGCAGCAGTTTAGGCGACAAATTACCGCTGTTATTTTTGGACAGCAGAAATTACGCGATTTTTCTTGATCTAAATGAAAACTGATTACTCGTATGCGAATTTGACTTGCGCGCTACACGATTGCTTTCTCGCATGTTTTGCTGTTGTGTGCAACGCTATTGACAAAAGATATGTTGAACCAAAAATACCATCAACGCCGTAACAAATTATTTCAAAAAATAGGAGAGCAATATTGTGAGGGGAGGAAGATTGTAATGTTGTAGAAGAGTAATATCGTGACAAAAGTGGGGGAAACTCCAGTAAATTTTTGCATACTTAAGACGCAGGGTCACAATATGCAATAATTTACTGGAGCCTGTTAAAATTATATTCCTGAAATTAGTGCAGGTATGTCAACCAATCTGTGCAGCGCAGCCCTCAAGATATTGTTTTGAACGATGTGAACTTGTGCAAACCACAGCGAAATCTTTCTGACGTTTGAGGAATGATCTGTGACGTAAAACGCTCCGACGAGCTACGTGCATCGCAGGTTTGTGCAGAATTGAAAAAAACTTGCGATGAAAATTGTGCTCTTTTCTGATAAATTTCGCTTCGAACATGGGACTCTGCACAGTTCATTTTCGAATCATCATCATCAAAAGTAAAGGCAGGTTTCCACGCTATACAAGGGCTTAGTTGGGCTTGCGTTTATGACTTTACACAGTCACTCAAACGTATATTGGAAGAAGCCGGTTCAAACCCCTAAAATCTGGGCCCAATATAGCGGTATAATCTGGCAGTGAATATCATAGAGATAGCTTCGTATTGCGGAGCCTCTTTTCAAACCAGCGTGAAAACTTTTTTCATTCGATGCATTCTGTTCTATATTTACGAAAGTTTATTTTTATCAGTTATATCAAAAACATGAGGTGTACCCCAACAGTTTGCTCTCTTTCACACAAAGGTTACGTGCCGGTCTGAAGTCAGCAACTGATCTTGCTTGAAAGTTCCAGAACCATGAGATGTCAGATGAGCATTAAAAGTTCCAGGTTTGCTGAAAGTTTTCGCAGAATCAGCCGACTAGGCTCTGTTTTCATCTTTTTGCCATGATTCAACCTTGCACATATCTGTATTCAATGAACTAGTCCTCACACAGTTGAAGGGTTTGAATCCATCAGCAAAACCCTTCAACTGTGTGGAGATTAGTCACATAAGCTTATAATCTTTTATTTTCCTTTTAAGTTGGACTGTGCATTAAAAGAAGTCAGTGAGAATATGAAGTAGTTGGAGATTGATACACCAGTTTACTCTGAAACGTCGAATGCCAACTTCATCTCCACCACCACTGAACTTACTGTTCAATGTTTTTGCAAAAGAAGGCTGTTTGTTGTTGGTACACACCAGCTTCAACATAATCAGAAATCACTCACGACTAACAAGCAAATGGTTATGCAGCCATGCTACTGGAGGCTCCCGGCTTATTATGATGTGTTCGACGTAAAAATCTCAATTTGCTGTATGAAGCAGAGGAATGCCAGTTTGCTGCAAACGTTACACTTGTTGTTACTCTGGAGCGTCTGATGCCAGAAATTAAAAAATAAAGACGATTTCTCAATATCATACGGTGAAAACTTTAAAACCGTTGGGCAGTATGCTTGTTTGTAAAGGCTCGTTTTTCATCAATGTACAGATCGGTTCAAAGTCCTAAACAAACGTAATCGCTCAGAAATTTTGGAGTTTGCGTTTTTTGCAGAGGCCCATGTTAAGGTGGTTTCACACTGTTCATCATTACATAAAATCCTGCAGCTTTATCTCGGATCTTATTATTGTCCGTTTGCGCGAAAAACACTTTTCTTCTCATCTGACTTGAGACATAACCTCGCCAAAATGCGCCAAGAACTGGCAAACAACTTTTCTACAGAACCGTTAGTGAGCGAAGGTAAGCAGACTTGACACATTTCCACTAGAACAGTATTGTCAGAATGCGTGAGTTGCAACGTGAATCCTTTTTCACTGAGGGTTTCTGTTTCACAGAATTATCTCAACGTTACGCGAGAATACCGCTTACAAGTCAGACTATGAATTTGCCGTTCTTATGGATTGGTAAAACAATTTTTTGTCAGACTTGGCGCTTCTGCAAGTAAACTAGATTGTTTCGGAAAGAATGTTGCCAAACTTGCAGAATAAATAAAAATCGTTGGTGAGACTACATTGTCAGCAAAACCTTGTTTTAAATTATTTGAATGGTTTCATTGTTATATTCAATAAAACGGTACTTTTTTTCACAGAAATGAATTTCAATGCGACATCCAATACAACTGCCGGAGGTCGAACAGAAATGCAAAAGATTTTTCTCATCGTAGCGCCAAAGTTTGCTCTGTAAGACATATTTGCAATTCTATTTGACAAATCATCGATTCAGCAGAGGTGTACAACTATTGAGGCTACTAAGTATACTTTAACTTTTGTCTTCCTAGAAAATCTGAATATTTTAACTAAACTCACATTTTTGCGTTATAGAGAACTTGAATAAAGCTTACTGAAACTTTTCGAAAACTACAAAAGTTTTTAAAGACATTTAATTCATTTAAATTCATTTGTCTGCATTTTCAGAAACTGGTTTCATTTTCACTGTTTTATTGCTAAGTCACTTCAAACAACTTCAGTATTCGTTTCGTCATATATAAGAATGACCTTCATAAAGCATTTAGTACTGGCCTTCCTTGAGCTGCACTTAGACGGTATCGAAAAAACAGTCGTGTGCACATAGTTTAACTGAAGAGTATTCAACTTAAACTAACCAATTATACAATGAAACTTGTTTTTCGGAAAAACGGCGATAAATTTTTTGTGTTTGATGTTCCAGATCAAGATCAGCGGGGAATCTGACACTCATACCCCTNGGGTTGAGTCCGAGTTTTTGATTACGCTTTACGTTGTAGGTCNGGTACTTGTTTGCTTTGTTTTCTGCCAACACCGACTTTTCTGAGTCCAGTTACTTCGGGCTTTTTTGAGTCTGGTTGCAGTTCCTATATTTTCGTTCAGTGTGTGGCTGTTATCTTGGAGGACGAAGTCATTTTGCGTCAAAAATGTCATTTCCAGGCAAACGTTCTCTAGATAGGGTTCATCCACGTTTGACTCAGGCTCGTAATTTGGAGCCCAAGCTGTCGTCTGTGAGTGTGGATAAATGATTTTAGAATTCAATCCGATCCAAAATCAACGTATTTTTTCAACAGGGGTCTCTATTGAGAGAGAGGTCTCTATACTGTTTTTCAACAAGGGTCTCTATTTCAGCAAGCTTGTGGAGTGTGAATTCCAATCTGTGAAATTTTTCTGTTTTACAATGATTTCAAGGGAACCAAAAATTGTACAATAACTCGGGCTAATGTGAATGGGCCTGGTAGGTGTCGAAAACTAACTGGCACATAGTCTGTGACGTCAATGCGTAATGGATAGGCTTTCCTGGGAGCTTCTTACCAGATGTTACGTACCAGACACCACGGAGCAATAATTATGCAACATCTTAAACGACTTCGACAATAAGAAGGTCGACTTTTCCATAAAGTTGATGACGTCAACGGTGGACTACTAGAGAGCATGTATAGATGAAGCACATAAAATTTACATTAGGTCTGCGTATTTTGTCACATTATGAAATTTATCAGTGCATTTACAAATTTTCCGAGTGAGTTACTTCTTTTACCATACCTTTATTTAAAAACTGCGTTGTGCGAAATCTGTGATGAACGCCAGTGACGCTAATGACTAGGAGTCGCCTGTGGTTTAGATGGCACAATTACTGATGCAAAAACATAAAAGCTATAAAGGAAATTATTTAAACAGCTGCAAACACCAACTTTTATGCATATTGCTTTGCAGATTTATCCTTGTCGTAGTCATGTTTGGTTTTGGCTGCAGTGTGGATTTCAAAAAAATGTTTCACCTCATTAAAAGTCCTAAAGAATTTTTGACAGGAATTACTTTACAGATCTTGCTATTTCCATGTGAGTAATACATTTCAGTTTTGATGCTTTTTCTATTGCATTTTTGTAATCTTCATAAATTGTTTTTACTCCAATCGAAGTCAGAATGAAAATGAGAAATATCACATATATTTCGTTTTTATCCAAAAAGAGTTTTCAAGACTTGAGTGAAATGCACACTTCTTTCTTTTAGAACTCATCATTTCAAAAAAGTTCAAATATGTATCAAATATGTATTTAATTTGGTAGAAACAAATAGTCACCATTAACATGCGATTACACTCGTGATATTTCATCTTCATGTTGAGTGCGGGTGTTTGAAACGTTTTGTCCACAGCCTGCGAACCTGATTTCCTTAATAAATATATTGGAATGTAACTTAGTTACTCTGTATATTGCTGTTGATATCCTGTCATGGCCTTTCAAATGTTTCATAAGATTGCTTCAATCCTCTGCGGTCAACATCAACGTGATAGTTTCCAAATTTTCTGTAAAGGTTGTTGCAGGAAAATGTGTGTATTTCCAATTAACTGGATGATGAAACGAGGTCACAAGCGCCAACGTTTTTTTACACAGTTTTAAAAACCTTTTCAAAAACTATGAATGTGCTCATCAGCTTCCGATGCAATGGTGAAATATGGTCTTGCGGTTATCGTTAAAGCAAACTGTGCTGCTTCTGTTTGTTCTTAGAGATTTCGAACAAATTATTTTTGAAGAGTTTTATTGATTTCTTTAAATCTTTCAGATAAACATAACGAATTTTGAGCTTATCAAGTGGGAAGTTGATTTCTAGGACACGACCTTATGTTGGTAAAGAACGCAATCATTTTAAGGATTGTGCCGTCACAAGATTACCATCATATTAGTTGCACTCCGTAGCTGCATTCAAAAATACAAACCAAACCCGGGCCTTGCGTAGAAAGCTGTTGTGTCAGGACGCCTAACCATCGCGAGTTGAGCCTCTTACACAAGCTTACTGTTAAACAGTTACGACATTTTTGTGATACCCTGATTTGCACAATGTTCATCAGCAGCTCAACATCTGTGAAAAATAAAACTAGTAACCAACACAAGAAAACGTCAAACTGCAGCGATACACTGAAGAGATTAGACCAATTTACTTCGCTGCCACAGAGGTTGTGTTGAATCTCTTCGGTGGGTTTCGATTCACCGATTTTCAGGTACGCCGGAGTAGCGGTGGAGCATTGGGGGGGCAGTAAAAGAGTTGAGGACAATGGATATTTGTGAAAAGCAAAAAAATCGTTGCCAATTATGCTTGTTTCTGTTCAACAGCGATGTTGACCTCAAAAATAATAACATTAATTATGGAAAACCGTTCTGAATTTTCTGGATGCGCGAATACCTGCATTAAATTTGTTTCAAGTCAATCTCTACAAACCATGAAATTACCTGTGATACTGTTATGAAAAGGCACATCTCCCACCGTTCCCCCCTTATGAAAGGGCAAGGCAATGTCCCCGTCATTTCCTCGCTCTCCGGCGTCCCTGCTGATTTTCGATTCCAAGGTGAGACCCTAAGCCGCTGGAGCAGTGGTTCTCAACCGCGGCTACGTAAGCCGCATGCGGCTCCCAAGCAACCTTTGTGCGACCTTTAACACTCTTTCAATAAAACCTCTTAATATTTTGTGAAACAAACTTCGTTTTGCGATAAAACAAAACATGTTACCGGTAAATGACTTGTGTTAAAAAATTTTTAGTGCGGCTCTCTAACAAAATCGTGGGTCTGGATTTGGCTCCCTTCAGCGAAAAGGTTGAGAACCACTACGCAAGAGCATTTTTGCGTTAAGTTCGGCTGATTTGCACAAACTATTTCTTTGCAATGCACGGGTAGTACCTCAGTGAACCACATTTCCACTTTTACCTGCCCAAAAATATCAACAATTTTCCTTGAAACGTGTTGATATGGCGTAATTAGTTTATTATTTGCAGCCAGCAAATAAGTTGTAGCGTTTGCACTTCATGTCAAATCACCAGATAAATGTTGCAAATTTTGCTCAAAACATTTCAAATTTCTTAATATTTTTCAGTTGTTGGCTTGGCTTTGACGCGTTTGTTGGGCTTGAATGTACCGGAGACGTTAGCCCTCCTGTTCCAGGCTATTGCTCCGGGAGGCGGGTACAGCAATGTCGTCACTTATTGGCTCGATGGAGACCTTAATTTGAGGTAACGTTGCGTTTTTGCTGACGTCTGATGGCTTCTTTCATCATTAGGTTAAAACAGGACGATGATGATTGCTAGGATATATGCAAACTCTTCTCGTAACAATTTGGCGGACGTGGAAGCTTAGTTTTTGCGGATGTTTTCAAATTTTCCAGAAGAGCACTTGTCCAGTCTACCTTTTTCGTCCGCTCGCACTCGTTTTGATTGTTTTTTCTTACTTTTTCTTACTGTAAAATGCTCTTTAGTAAGTGCTTCTGAGTTCTGATACACGTTTTTAGCTGTCACTACACAGTCATGCAAGCAAGTACCTCATACATATACGTAGGCTTTGTTATTTCATGAAGTGATAAAGCGTCCCAAGGAATGTTTAGAAGTCAGACCTGTTGTTAACCTCAATACATTGAGGGTGTTAACAATTTTGAGGGAGCCCAAACACTGCACCGTGAAACCGAAGGTTTAATTTGACGAATGAGGGAGAAATCCCTCACGACCCCGTGGCGATGGGACTAGTAAAACATGATAGATTTTTTAACTCTATACTGACGTTAACAACCTTGATTTTTGGTTTAAATGAGGATCGCGCGGTTGGGAGGTCAGATTTGAAGAATTCTTTTCGCCTATCCCAGCCAGGTGACGTACAATCATATCGTCCCCACTTTGAGTTAAAATACTCACGCTTTCAATAATCAAGCAAATCAAAAGCGAAAATCTCAAATGTTGCCATTTACCTTGCTCAATCGAATGTAGTGAAAAATAACGCATATAGTGAAAAAAATACTTGCAATGCTAGAGTAACATTTTAACTTCACATCTTTACTAAAGTTTGTGCTGTATACACATACTCAGAATAAAAGAAGGCAAGGGATTATTTTTGGTGACGATTTCGACAATATAATAGTTTAGAAGAGAGTATTGTTTAAAAAAGTTGCCTTAAATCAAGGAATGTATTTTGGGATAAACTTTGATATTAAAATTTATCACTATTATTTGTTAAATCTGTTGAAGTTACTTTTAGCTCTAATTATTTAAAGCTAAGTTGGTGATTGCTTTATTATTGAAAACATCGTTTTTTCGTGGAATTTTATTGGATATCAGAGCAGTGGTGTCTTGACGGCGTATGACACCCGGGAAAAAATTTTGTCTTATGGTTTTCCCTTTTTTTTTCACTTTTTATTGTTTCGTGTCGTCTTCTTCTTGCGTATGGAGGTTTCTCTCCGAGCTGCATGCTTTGTTTATTGCGGAAAGGCGCGCACAATCACGACACATGAATCCAGGTACGTAGCCAGGAATTTTGATAGTGGGGGGCAAACAACAGCAAGTCTCAGCATTTGATTATGCCCCCTGTTATCGAAGCATCATTCATGAAAAGTGCATTTTGCTGGCGCTTTTTTAAAATAATATGTTCAGATTTAAACCGGCAAATACATAAGTCTATTTTCGTTGAATTGAAAAATTTTAAAAGTTCGTTTTTAATGAAGTTCCAAGTTTCTATTTGAATGAAAGCCACCATTCGCTCGTAAAACTTTCATGCAAGAGCGCTTGTGAAAATCTGGATGTTTTATCTATGCCTTTTTCAGCCAATATTGCAGTTGTCATTGTGGTCATTGTGGCCGCTATTATGATTGCGTTTTTATATTTACACGCTTCTGATGTACACCAACACATGTTCAAACGAAGCCGAGTACAAAACTTGCGCGCATATAAGACGTGGATCTTATCCAATTCTTCAGGAACTGGTTGACGAATAGAGCTGATAACGTAAAGGCTAGAATACCTCAACGCGTTTGAAAATTGTTTGGATTTTCATGTCATTAAACACTATGAAATGCATTGCAAAAGTTACAAATGTCCTCAGAACAAACTTGCATATGTTTGATCCACGCAGTCTACACAAAGTGTGAAAATAGTTGTGTTTGTGAAAAGGAACCCACAATCTATTTTAAAAACGGCTCTACAGGCTTCCGCAACTTAACACAACAGTGGGTTAATTGATCTAGCCCAGTATCGGTCGAAACCCAAACAAGGGTGACGAAGCGTCAAAAAATTGGCCGTGCCGAGGTGATCCAAACCGGGGTTATGTATTTTCAACGTTACCACTGTTTGTCTTTGTCTGTAGCGTATAGGTAGCCTACTTGAGAAATGAGTGCAATACTGACATCAGAAACGAACTTAGTAACTTAAGCTACTGCCAAAAATCACCCATACAATCTTTTTTCATTTTTTTTGGTTAGTTGTTTGAGGCTTGGGTTGCTGTTGGAGGCGTGTTCACCAAACTCAGATTTGGGTAGCGGTCAAAAAAGTTTGAGAACTGCTGATTCTAGCCATTCTAGCGCAAGCGGTTGAATTTTCTTTTAATCCATGAGTGTTTAAATAACAAAATCCAATTGACTGGAAAAAAAGTCAATTTTTTCCTTTTAGTTGCATGCGCTTTGTTGATGAAACAGATTGCAAGCTATCTGTAAGTAATGGCAGTGTCAATGTCCTCAGCACTTCCAAAATGAAAACCATCTTCCTACTTACGTTAGGTTTTGCTGCTGAGACTACCCGTTACAAGGGAATGATTTCACGTTTACAGTAGGATAGGGTGGCAATTAACATTAGATGAAAGTTGTAACACTTTTACACTATGCACAGGTCGGATTGTGATTACTTGACCCAAGCTTTTTTCTCGCCGGAAAGTTAATATGAAATCAATGATAAAAACGGTAATGCTCAACATGATTGTGATTAAACCGTTACAATGCAGCTTTAATCATAACAAATAAATATCTAGAAATAATGTTGTTTTTTCCCTACAGCGTCTATGGCAGAGGTCTCAAACACGCATCCCGCGAGGGCATTTTGTGCGGCCCGCGATGAATTTTGGGAATTTGGTCAAACATTTAGGTTATTTAGTTTGTTCATCGGTGTTTGAAAGTGCTAGGCCAGCGAGTTAACAAGTTCATTTGAAACGAACGTAGAAGGAGCTAGGGATAAATTTCCTATAATTCACAATACCATTCGCCGTAAAAAAGATGTAAAAGCTGGGCTCAGATACCGTCTTTGTTGCGTCAGCGTCATAATGCGTCCGTAGGGTAGTCATAATGCAGCCCTGTTTTTTTAAAGTCCACTTTTCGCCCTCGAAACAATTTGAGTTTGAGACCCATGGTGTATGGCTTATTTGCGCAATAAAAAGACTTTGAAACTGGATTTATTTTCAGCCGAAGTTTGAGCTTCAAGGCACATAAAACGTGCACCACTGCTATTTAACTTTAAAACAGTGCAACAAAATATACGATTTAGGCCTACATTTAAGGCTACGACTTATGCTGGAGACAAGGGTAAGATGCACAGCATTTTTAGCACACCAGTGTTATCAGAGAGGAGAGAAATTTTTGCGATGGGCTTGAAATTATGTTTACATCACTATTAGGTGCGATTCAGCAACCTGGTTGTGGTGAATGTATGATTACCTTGTCCTTGCCACGTAGTGGCGCCTGCAATCTTGCAATCCTTAATTGTGCCCCTGTGTTCGCCCCGCGGCTGT
>JGI24159J19872_10007783_pt1 | contig 14037 bp, 6 predicted proteins | sample Ectturendosymbi4_FD_19872 | JGI IMG/M metagenome (IMG submission 19872) | reverse complement strand
TCGGAAATCCCGAGCGGCATGTGCGCAAAGCTTCACACCGTGGCAGCAAGCAACAATAGAGATCATGCTCGCAATCTCTCTTACTATTGCTTGCTCGCGCTTCATATATAATGGTTTTATTCCTCATGCACATCCCGTTCGTGGTGAATCACATAATCAACGCAACACCACTGGAGAGGTTGCAACAGTACAATACACCACGAATGGGATGCGTGCTAAGAATACCAACCATATATATGTGGTACAAACAAGCAATAATAGAGTGAGCATGGGGTATGATCTCTATTGTTGCTTGCTGCCAGTGTGAAGCTTTGCGCACTTGCAACTCAGACCCTCTAGTCGCAACAGTTGGTTAGCATGTACTGTCACAGTCATGACTCTTTTAAGAGGTGTAAACTTTCAGTAAAACAGAGATTGCTTAGCAAACACATTACAAAATCATGTACCGGTAAGACTAATGATAGTTCCATCATAAAAGCCAAGATATGGCAATCGTAGGGTGATATCTATAAAAGAAGATGTAAATACCTGAATACCTAAGCCAAATGGACAGTACTGCTGCACTCAAATCATTTTTCTATTTCATTTCTGACGTTCACAGATGTTTTCCAGCACAGAAATGGTGGAGTGTCAAAATGCTCCCTGCAAAAAATTGGAAAGCTCAATACAAAATTACAAGACCAAGTTAAGGAGCAAGCACAGAGATGTGGCATAAATTGAACTTTGTAGCAAAGCAAGCTCGTTTACAACAACATAAGAATGCATGCAATGCCTAATGTATATGACTATTTAAAATAAATAAATTTTTAGAAATAAGACAGTAATGACACTGTAACTTGCAATCACAAACTCTACATAAAAGCTGGATAAGTTCATAGAAATAAAAATTTCCGCACCAACTTCTTAGCAATTTTGCAAAGGAGTTAACTACAAAAATTAGGATACCACCACACTGTGCAGACACAAACTAGAAACACTCATGAACAGCAGTGCAATAGACTTTTTCCAAATACAAGTATTTTTATGTGGCTTGCGCAAAAAATCCCATGCTTTTATTATCTAATTAACCAGGCATTTTTTAAACTCAAACTGAATTTCATGTTTGCTAAGTTACTATTTCAAACACTGAGACTAGTCTTTTGTGAGACTTCAGTTAGTGCATAAAACTGTATTCAACAGTTCTATTCTTTCTGATAAAATACAAGACTAGGTTTGTCAAGGGAAACGACCCACACTTCTTTCTGTCAGCTTAAGTGACTAATATACAGACCGAAAGTCTTCAACCAAGCAACTTTTACATAGATATACCACAGAATAAAGTGTCAGGAGGATTAAAAATAAACACTGCACCAAACATTTGAGATACACTGCTTTGCAGAATTTATATCTGACACATGTCAGGTTACACTGAAAAATTGCAAGACGCACCCTTTCCAGCCTGAGAATTACTGGTGCAAGGGAAAACGTCATTTGCATTTCTACAGATACTGCAACTTGTTGAGCACCATGCGAGTCATAACTAATAGTGTTTGGTGGCCAGAGCCAGGTAACCAGGGCAGTTTGGGCCCAGGGTCAGGTAACCTGAGCCAAAATGGCCTAAAACCTACTTCACTTATGATGTCACCCAGAAAAAACCTGAAATCCAAAACTTTCCAATATTTTCAGAATGGAGTCTAGAAGACTTGTTGCATCTTTTGAGCATTTGAACAGCTCTCTAGCGCAATCAGCGGGAAAGTTATGNTGTTGCAAAGTGATGGTTTTTAAGTGGCTCACGCACGTCTTAAAGGTAAAAACAGTCCAACGCCAAAGGTGTTAATCCACTTTACNTATGAACATAGACCATTCAATGATAATTCATTGACATTGAACCTTACAGTCTGCAAAATATGGTACATGATTACCTGCCATCAGAAAATCATATTAATGAAACACCCCAAAGACAAAAACTGTTCAACCAATATGTGACCACAAGGCTATACATAAAGGATAAACATACGACTCAAGAAGTACATAGGTTACACCAGGGTCATCAACATGGTGCCCCCACCAGGTAGGCCACAAGGACCACAAGTCTGTAAACCTGTTCTGAAAATAGCATTTACATGATCAGTGTCTTCACATAGATGAATATCATTAATTTTTTTACTAATAACATAATTAACACTTTGACGTCTGGGTTAATTCAGTAGGTTCACAAAAAAACAGCTGATTCGCATGTGGCTTTGCGTGGGAATATCTCTGCTCCTGTACAGGTTACGGACTTGGTCGAAGTGTCAAAAGACGCAGCAAGTCTTGTAGTTTGCACTCAAAAAAAAATTTTTTGCTTGGGAGGTGCAGGTTTTTTGTCAGTGACATCATAAGTGGAGGACTTTTTGGCCACCTTGGCCAACTTCACATGTCCCTGAGCACGAACCGTTAGATGGTAGTACTTCACTGAAGGTTTTATTGGATTCTAGGCTACAATCCAAGTCTTTTGATACTTTGAATGACCTGCTGGGGTTTCGGGTTCAAAAGTTATGATCTAAGTTTTTTACTAACTTTTGAACCAGAAACGTTAGAAAGTCGATCAAAGGCTCAAAAGACTCAGACTCGAGCCTAGTTTCCAATGAAAACTTCAGCGAAAGACTTTGGCCTAGCGGTTTGGCCTAGACTTTGCCCTAGGCCAGGCAACATGAGCCAAAATGGCCCCAAAACTACTTCACTTATGACATCACTCACAAAAAATCTGCAACCCCCACCCAAAAAATTTTTTCAAATCCGTTTCAGCCCTCGAACAGCTCTCTAGCGCAATCGGCGTAGGAGCTAGGGCATTGGTAAGGCAACTGACGGTTTTAGGCCAAAATCTAAGTACGAATATATCGTACCCCAGCTCTCTAAGTGTTAAAAATCAATTGAGCAATTTTTTTATTTTAGAAGTGTGTATGAAACTGGTAGCCCTTCGGATTAATTGCTACCCAAGATGTAGCCCTCTGTTTTAAAAAGGTTGGTGACCCTTGGGTTACATAGTTACACACGAGAAAGTTTGCCATACACAGTGACATAAAAACAGACTGTAGTTTGTGGTAGGTCTGCAAAACTTGTAAAATCACAAATGAAGTGTAGCCTGCCCAAGCCATCCATAATCTGCCCGGTGCAGGCAAACAAAAATGACATTTTAATATAAAAACACCTTTAGAGCTGGTACGTTTCAGCCTAAAACAAGCAGTTTGGACCTGTCTTGGCAACTGCATAACTCGCCAGGCATTTGTGCTAGACAGCTGCTCAAACCCTCAAAAGAATCAGCAAGTCTTTGAGATTGCAATGAAAAAAATTTTTGGTTTTCGGTTCCAGATTTTTTGTGAGTAACGTTATAAGTGGAATAGTTATAAACTTTCTTGGCCCACTTCTAGCCTTGGGCCCAAACCGCTAAATGTTTGCATTTCGCTCAAGCTTTCTTCAAAAACTAGGCTAAAATCCATGTCTTTTGAGACTTTGGATGACTTGCTGAGGTTTTGGGATCAAAAGTTATGACCTAAATACAACAAAATAATTAATCCAATAATTAGATAATTGATTAATTTGTTGTTTTTAGGCCATAACTTTTGAACCAGAAACACTAAAAAGACTCAGATTCTCACCTGGTTTCCAATGAAAACTTGATCGAAATACTTCTGGTCATTCCATGTCCCAGCCAGTCATCCACCATTTCAGATTTTCCTTAAATTTAATAAGCATCTACAACCTTTCATGCTGGTTCCAACAAACTAAATTTTTTTGAAATTGGTTAAGGTTTCATGAAGTTATGGACCATACAAAATGACTGCTTTTTGTGGTCAGTGAAGCGTAAAGACTAACAAAAAAATTATTGAATGAATTTAAAACTAAATCATTCTTACTGCAATTATTTAATTGTTGCAAAAACTTGAAGAGGTTGTCTCAATTGTTGTAAAAGCTTGAAGAGGTTGTCTCAATGCGTGACATAAACTTTAAATGGTAATAACTGAATGAGCACACCTTCCATTGGCATGTGCAATACATCATCTGAAAGCTCTCACTAAGGAGATTTTAGTCTCGAAGTATCCCCATTGCTTTTTTAATTAAATATTGCCTAAGGGAATTCCCTAATTTTTTTGCATTTTTTGACCGTAACTTTTGAACCAGAAATGCAAGAAAGCCAGTCATACCCTTTAAAGACTCCTATTATAGCCGGGTTTCCGGTAAAGTTTCTAGCCAAAAAATTGGCTTTTGGCGTTAGCGCCCTAGGCCTGATAACGTTATCCAAATATGCATAAATATACTCGCATTATGATGTCAAAGAAAATCCAAAACTTTTTAATTTTTTAAAAACTTCAAGCAAGACTTTCCGCATCTTTAGAGTGTTTGAACAGCTCTCCAGATTGATCAGCTGGCGAGTGATAGCCTTCAACTAAAATGACCAAGGTTACCTTTTGCAAGACTTGAGTTTTTGCCAAAATTTGGGTTTTTGAGCCATAATTTTAGATCCAGCAATGCTAAAAAGCCGCAAGGGCTCTAATGACTAGAATCACAGCCTAGTTTCCAATAAACCTTGATTCAAAAAATTGGCTCATTTGGTTGGCACCCAGGGCCAGATGACCTTGGTCAAAAATGAGTGAAACTACCCCCATCATGACATCACCCACAAAAAAACAAACCTAAACTTTTCTAATTGTTAAAAAAATATTAACTATAAGACTTCCCGCATCTTCAGAGGGTTTGAACATCTCTCTTAACTCATCAGCTGGTGAGTTATGGTTGTATAAAATTCAGCAAAAAAGTGGCACCTTAGGATATTTTAAGACTAAAATCTCCTCAGTGAGAGCTTCCAGATGATATATTACACATGCCAATAACATGGGTGCTTGTTGAGTTATTACCATTCAAAATTTACATCATGCATGAGTGACTTTGATGACTGCCCATTTTCTTTACCCCAATTGGGTAAGTGCATGGATTTTTTGAAATTTTTCTTCACAAGTGAAGATAATATGCTTGAGACAACCTCTTGACAAGCTTTTACAAGAATTGAATGATTACAGTGAGAATGATTTAGTTTTAAAGTTAGTTTATGATTTACAAAAAGAAGTCATTTTGTATGGTCTGTAACTTCACGAAACCTTTTCAAAAAAAAAAACATTTAGTTTGTTGGAACCAGCATGAAAAGTTCTGCTTATTGAATTTGAGGAAAATCTGAGATGCTGGATTGATTTTTCCATTTTTTTGGCTCATTTGACATGGAATCACCCTTCCATCTAGCCGTTGGGTCCTAGGCCAGGTAAAATGAGCCAAAATGGCCAAAAACCTACCTCACTTATGACGTCACTCACACAAAAACCCCAAAACTTTTTTTCATTACAGGCTTGCCGAGTCTTTTAAGGTTTGGGTAGCTCTTTAGCACAATCAACTGGCAAGTTATGGTGTTGGTTTTGGGTTTTTTGTGAGTGATGTCAAGTGGCATGAAATTAGCAGCCAAATTGCATGATTTTCAGGTATAATATATTTGTACAGCGGCAGCTGACATGTTAAGTTACACCAGTATCAAAACACAAGATTAGGTTTGAGGATGTTTGTCTATAAAATGCATGTCACACAGCACCACCAATTGATGTACATATTGTGCACACAGAAGTCCAAGAACCAATGTACCAGATTTGCTGAACCAAAATTTGTTCCAACTTGTTGAAACACTTTAGATAGATTACAACCCTACCCACCCATTTAGACAAGAAACAATATATGATTTGATACATAACAGGTTTCATAAGCCATAATCAACATGAATAAGCAGCATACAGGTTCTTACCAAATGTTTAATCCTGGGCAGATCCCAACAAACAGAAACAACATATGAGACTACTAACAACACTGCGAGAAACCTGTATGAAAAATTTAATTGGAAGCAAAAGTGATGAGAAATTAGAAACTGCACATTATATCAGCATAATAAAAGTTATAAACATCAACTGAATTTCCATATCAGCTGAAAATACACAGCAAAAAAATATCAGCACCTGACAAAAACGTAACTCAAAAACTTAGCATTTAATGAGAATTTTCCACCAAAAATATTAGTTAATGCTTTCACATCACATATGATGCTGCAGGAAATATTCTTCTAAGCTGATACATATATTGTATTTGATAATTCCTTAGAAAAGCACAAGTAGTGATATCATCAATTGAATTTTTTGAACATCTACTACTTTTCAGGATGCATCAACCAAGCTGCTGTCAAAATTTCAAGTGAACCATCAATCTAGATCAGGGGTTACCAACCTTTCTCTATGTACCCCTTGGGCATTCCGACAGATGAGCATATGCCATTAAAATTTCTTGTGACAAAGTATTTTATCATGCATAATCATGGATATATTGAACAATAAGCATACAATAATTTTAAAAAATACTACTTACTGGTATATATTTAAATATTTGGAAATAAATTATATAGAAATATCTGTTTCCCTTCTATAGCTAACTGTAAATGAAACTTGCAGATCTAGATGAAACTTGCAGTGGAGTTGAAATGAATTTTTATCTTGTGAATATGCAACTTATCTATCATAAAACCAATGTGCACAATATTTTAATATGTTCACCTAAATTTAGAAACCATGTGAGATATCTGCATAAAACTAACTGGAAATATTGAGAAAACAAATATTACTGTAGTGCAATGCTTATTTTTGCAAAAATGAAACTTAACAAGTTTCTTAATGAAGCTGCCTTTTTGTGAGATTTTTTCTTGGAAATTTGTAGCCTACCAAGAGCTTCACTGTCACCAAATTTCATGAACAAATGAGCACGAAATTTAAAAAATATTAGTGTAGTGCAGTGTTTACTGCAAGCTTACCAAGTTTTAAACCTACCAACACTTTCAATATTGCTGTATTTGTTGCTTGGCAAAATCAAACCTAACAATACTCTTAATAGAAATGCCTTTATGTGTGATTTTTTTCTTGCAAGTACATAGCCTACCAATCACTTCAATGTTGTGATATTTCATGCGCAAAAAGCACAAAATAGAACAAATTCAAACATTGGTGCGATACTTACTGCTTCCAAAGCTTTAAATTTTGCAGTGGCTACAGGTCCACCAGGGGACCTTCGTATTTGAAACCTTATTCGTCCACCGCCTGTAATGTGACAGTAATGCACAAGTGTGCAGTAGACTGCAGTAGGCTTGGTAGACATGTAATAAATCTAAACCTTGAACCAAAACCTAAGTGTAAACTTAACACCTAAATCTTTAAACAAGGGGTCACCAACAGTTGCCCATAAGGACCAAGTAGGTCGCCCGCAGGCCTGTTCTAAAAACAACATAAGCATGATCAATGTCTTCACATTAACGCATATCAATACTAAAATAACTGACAATGAATTGCTCAAATTTTTTATTGCAGAAGTGTGTATCAAACTAGTAGCCTTTCGCATTAATCGGTACACAAGAAGTAGCTCGCAGTTTCAAAAAGGTTGGTGACCCCTGCTTTAAACTGAAACCTGTAAACCCTAACCTTACCCCTATACCTAAACCCCAAATGTAAACCCTAAACCTAAACTTTAAATCTGGACACAAAAGTTGGTAAGTTTTGAAAAGAGTGAAGTAAAACTGGTCCCATGAATTGAAACGTGCAACCACTGCTATCAAAACAAAAGTCGCCAAGGTGAGAGCCGAACTGAAAACCATTCGCACGGTAGATGTAAATGCATCAGCTATGCTACCACGATGGTGTCAGTGACGTGACAAACTCAGAGTTTTATTTGAACCGCATCATGCATGGCAGACCTTTTGCCAGTTCCTTTATTTACCAACATTTTCGATAATGCTGTATTGTGATTTTCGTTGCTTGCAAGAATCAAACCTGGAACATTCTTAATGGAGCTGCATCTTTGTGAGGTTTTTCTTGAAAATTTCTGGCCATGCAATACTCCCAATGATGCTGTGTTTCATGTGCAAACCAGAACCATGTTGAAATAACAAACAGGTTTGTGTGCACAATGTCATTGGTTGCAAAATTTTAAACCCACCAACACTTCCATAGATGCTGCATTTAGTATTTACTGTATGTTTTGTTGCTTGCAGAAATCAAACCCACTAATACTTTTAATGGGGCTGCCTTTACGTGAAATTTTTTGCTTGAGAAGTTCTGGCCTAACAATAGTCTCAGTGATGCTGGTTTCATGTGCAAACCAGCACCAATTTTCAATAGTAAAAACACTGTTGCAATGTTTATTGCTTGCAAGTTTTAAACCCACCAATGCTTTTGTTGATGCTATATTTACTGCAATATTTCTTGCTTGCAAAAATCAAACCTACCAATGCTCTTAATGTAGCTGACTTACCATGCAATTTTTTTCTTGAGCATTTCTGGCCTAACAAACTCAATGATGCTGTGTTTCATGCACAATAAAACAGGAAATTGGAAAAATATAAATATTTGTGCAATGGTTTCTGCTTGGAAAGTGTTAAATCTTCAATATTTTCAGTGATGCTGATAGCAATTGGAGTAACCGCACATAGTGGTTGTAAAAGCAGAAAGCTATTTTTGATGTATGTCTCTATTGCCACTATTAACCTAAAACATAGTTTGTTGGAAACATTGACAATCAAAAATTTAAAAAATTGTGTGCACAAAATCTGTGACCTACTATTCAGAAATTAGGTGGTATCCCCATTTTCAGCAAAGATTCAAAGGTGTCAACTGTTTTGGTGAAGGAAGCCAAACCCAGACCTACAATTTTGTTACAGAGCCACACTAAAAATTTACAAAGTATGTTACACAAAATATTAGAGGTCTTACAACTGTTAGAATGCCACAGGTCTGAAAGTGTAGACTGACACAAAGCAAAAGTTGCATCTAAATTCCATCAAACATGTAGGCAGTTGGCTGTAGACACAATAGTTTTAGAACAAATTTTGATTCATAGTATGTGAACACTTTGCATGCGTATGGGAGAGAATGCGCATCGGGATGTGTATGTAGTTGGCATGCATAAGGTCATGACCTCACATGTCGCGATCTGCATGTCACATGTCAGTGGCCTACGTATGGTTGTTATTTATCGGCACAGAACACACTTTAAAATTGCAATCACAAGTGTTCATTCACTGCTCGAGTTGATCACATGGATAGTTTGTGACTGGTCTGAGAAACTTGCCAAGTTTTTTTATGGTCAATTGGGTTTGTGCACCTCTTAGAGTAAAAAGAAAACCGGAGAAGTATGCAGCATTGCCTGCTGTTCACTACATTTTCATGCTCTGTTGCCTGCATTTCACATTGGTTTGAAGGATGCTTGTTTTGCAGTTAGATTTGTGTTGTTTGCTTTATGAAAATAATTCTTTATTTGAGGTGAAAGGAGTTGTTTACTAGGATGCAAAATGAATAGAATGAGTGCTGAACATGATCCACAATTGACAAATGAAATCATTGGAGGTGGTACGAAATATACTTTGTCAGAGTATAAAAGTACAACAACAACACTGAAGGCTGTAAAAAATATATTACAAAAATGATATCATTGGCTATGGTTTGAAATAACCTTTCTCACAATGTCCCACTTTTATGTAGCTTTTCTGGTTTGTACTTTATGATCAAAAGATGAAACCAAAGCCACATAGCAGTTTCAAGCAAGACACCACTTGGCACACTACGTAACTAATTTCGTCCAAACACATCACTTCCTCACGACACCGTTTTGCAGATTAAGAGACAAGACCAGCAGCATCGCATCGAATGTGTTAATGTATTTATTTTTTTATGCTGGAAGTTTTACTTTTACAGATGCTGAACTAGTGAAAGCTACATAACAAATTATTTTAACAATAGACTTCACACCCAAGATTTTTTTGAAATATTTTGGTTATGGACCAAATTATTTTTGAAATGACTGACAAAAATTAAGTCATTTCGGTCATAATGTCTGAAAATATAGACAATGAATACTGTTACATCAAGTTTTAAAATAACTGTGAGACAAATGGCCAATATGTCTCAGCAAAAAATGACCACAACGTCTCAGAAAATAAAACTCAGTTTGCACCAAACAAGCTTATGTTCATGTACAAGTTTCTTAACATGCCATAAGTGCAGGTTTTTTAAGGTGATGAATTGAAAATCAGGTCCCAAGGATCAGAGAAAATTATCAAGGGAAATATTCTCTCAATTCCGCGTTCTCTTAATGGGGAGTCGGGCTATGCTTTGCACCTCGTGTATAAATTCGATAAACAAATTGCAAGGTGCAACAATTCTCAGATAAAGATCCTTGATTTGTTTGAATTCCCACACATACTAGCTGCTTAGACATCTAAAGCGAAATTGCAAATGACGAATTAGACCAACAAAACGTTTCTCAGGGATAGAAAGAGGTGATGAATTAGACGATGGCGAATTAGACAAACAGAAATGTACACAAAAGATAGGGATTCTGCTGGGACCTATGAAAAAGTGACAAATTAAGCAAATTGACGAATTAAACGATGACGAATTAGACATGTTCTACTGTATATTGTATGCATCTATTAATTCGTGGGATCGATAATATGCGATTCCTTTTTTAGCTTTTGGTCAAATTTTTCAGGTCTATACCAGGTACCTAACATTTCCTTAAAAAACCTGCATAAGTGTCAATGAAAAAAATAAGTTTGAATGAAAGTTCATCTGCTTCATGTTGCTGTACTTAAAGAAACAAAGCACAAAAATGTTATATTAAAACAAACTCTTCAAAGTTAAAAATTTTAAGTCTTAGGTTGGCCATCCCTACACATTAAATCAAAAAAATTCTGATTTAAATCAAGGAAATCCAATTTAGATCAAAAACATCTCGTTTTTTTAATTGAAAAAAAATTGGGATTTTCATCAACCCTCATTGCTGGTGGTAACCTCAAACACATTTTGTTTGAAGCACTGATAATCATATATTAAAATACCAAAGGAAACTTTTTGCGTACGTACAAAATCTGTGCATTTATCTTACGACAGTCACAGTCGGCACTAGCCTTGCCTTAATCCTGACTGATCATTACTCTGAAGCTAACTTCCTCAAAACTGCCCAGATTAGTGGAATCAAGTGTCTGAAATATTCCAGTATCAAAGTGTTAATAATCTGACACTTTCATCAAGCACCAATAGGGCTTTTTACACGACACATTAAGTGAGCTCATTAGCGCACTTTCCTGGTCACATGACACAAGTACTGCTGATTCACCAAACTTTAGTGATTGAATGAGCTTTTAGGAAAGTGGGCATAGCACGCTCATAGTTGCTCGGTACATAAGTGAGCCCTCTGGTAAAAGTGTGTTCACGAAGTAGGCGCCTTAGTTTTGGCAGTCTCCTTAAAGCCTGCGTTGGTTGGATGATGCAAGAATGAATTAAATCACATCTGCTGTTTTGAAATGATACGTGTTGGTTTTAACTTAGTTTTGCAATCCATACTGCAGTAATTACGACATCAAACCGCTGTGTGACTGTGGAGTGCAGTGAAATTATGTAGGCTACGTAACATGGCATGTTGTACTGTTTGCAGTGCACTACACTGCTGTTTCACTGCAGTTTTTGAAAGTCAGTATTGCCCACTGGAAAATGCTGTTGCAATTTGCATACAAAATTAACAGCCTACTAGTGCTAGTAGCCATATAGGCTAATTGTTTACAGGGTTGCCAGACATCTCTTGAGAAAAAAGCTAAGCCATGTCTGAAAAAAACCCAAACCGGGCAAAAAAAGCCAAATTGTTAAATAAACATGAAATTTAAAATTATTTATTAGTTGTGGGATGTTTTAGAAGAATGAAGTTATAGCATTACCTACACTCTATAGGACCAATTCCAAATCTTATCTTCTACATTTTCTACTGTGTTTCCACTCGAATCTTTGGTATTATGGGTTGCCAGATATGCTACAACTTTACTCTTTTATGGGTTTCCAGATAATGATTGAGAAAATACACCACGCTCTGTCTAAAACAGCCTAATAAAACTTTTCAGAAAGACATTCAAAAAGCCAAAACACCAGTCTGATGGTATGTGCCAACTGCCTCGAAAATAGTCAAATATCGAAAAGAAAAAGCCAAACCATTTTTTTGACACCAAGAGTCTCTAAAAAAAGCCAAATTTGTTAAATTAGGCATAAAAAAGCCAATCTGGCAACCCTGATTGTTAATGGTGGTTTGCCTCCAAAAATACTATAGGCAACATGTTTGCTAGAATACAATTTAATCCGTAGTTGTGTTTCAACTGTAGAAAATTAGGCGTTGCCATAGGTATCTGCAGGATTGTGACATAATTCTTTTGTTTTGTCTGACACATGCTAAAACATTGCAGTAGTCCGTGCAAACAAAGGATTTGCAATCTTGGCCTAATTTGTTTTTGCCTTTCAAAGAATGATCATCTTAGAACAATCTGGGTTTTATAAAAAGAAATGACTACTAATGCCTCTTAAATTTGTCATTTGTGACTGGAAAACCTACAGCTCTACAACAACCAAAAGAATTAGTTTACTCGTGAAGCTTGTGCTGATGGCTTAGGACCGCAGCGCAGAACAACTCAACCCAGTCGTTCTGAAGTGCCATGTAAACACACAGCTCCAACGTTTTCATTTTGGTTCAATTGCACTGAGCTCTCTTGATGTCAACACTCCCTTTGACCACATAGTAAATGGTTGCTTTCAACCATAGTAGAAGCTTGGAACTTCGCTAAAAACAAACTTTTCAAACTTGTCAATTCAATGAAAGCATACTTTTTATTTATGCTGCTGAACACTAAATTGCTTTCACATGGAACAAAACAGTTGGCATTTTGTTTTGCTCAAAAAGTATAAACAACTTGCTCCATCAAATGTTTTTCAAAACACTGAACGGTGTATGTGTTTGTGCACAATGTTCTGACCATGTGAAATACCTTGGGGTGTAGATAATATCCTCATTGAAGGATAATGATGATATTCAGAGACAAGTGAAATCACTGCACTGTGCATGAAACAAACACAGAGGCACTTTCGATCAGTGCTCTCTCAGAGTAAACAAAATTTTCATGCCTATTGCATGACAATAATTAGTGAATGTACTCTATGCGTGCCAGTTGTGGAGTATATACACACATAGAATGAAACACTTAGGCGCTGCATATAATAATGCCCACCAAATCATGCATTACATACTAATAGGCTACCCCAGGGTTTTTTAAAAAGAAAATGTTAGGTACCTGGTATGGACCTGTAGGGACCCCATTTCTGTAGTGTAAGGCAGTGTAGTGTCTATTTTGCCGCCAAGATGGCAGCAGCAAAAGGCTTGGTAGAAAGGAAGTAAATATAATTAAAAGATAAACCTACAACCAAACACTAATCCTAACCTAACCCTAACCTAACCTTAACCTAACCTTAACCTAACCTTAACCTAACCTTAACCTAACCTCAACCTAAGCCTGGACCTAACCTATCCCTAACTTAATGCTAAGCTAACACTAACCAAACCCTAACCTAACACTAAGGTAACGCTAACCTAACCCTAATTCTAACCTAATCCTAACCTAACAACACTAGACTAGCCCCTGAAGGTAACACCTAAGCGGAGCCTAGAAAAAAGCAACGAAAAAAAAATGAAAGTCGGCAAGGCGAGAGTCGAACCACCAACCATTGGCAATGGCATTGCAGCTGTAACACCTAACCATAACACCACGAGCACTACAGAGTGTTCTTGACAAAGTGACCTTTTTCTTTGTATTGCGTCATGACACAAGTCCGAATGTTTGACTGGCGGCACAATAGCTCCAGCCAATCTGTTGCCGCAAGCCAAAATTATTTTGGCGGTAAAATACTTAAATAGACACTACCTTTCTGTAATTCTAGGACAAAGCTCAGGTTCTAGGACAAAGCTAGGACAAAGCTGTAATTCTAGGACAAAGCTCATAACATACATAAGGACAAAGCTCAGGTTTGCTCTTTTGAGGAGCACACTTGCTGCAATACGAGGATTTCGAGGCAAACGAAGTGATGTTCACCTCCAAGATCTCACGGACATTGACTTCAGCCTAATTCCTAGGCCCACAGT
>JGI24159J19872_10007782_pt1 | contig 14037 bp, 8 predicted proteins | sample Ectturendosymbi4_FD_19872 | JGI IMG/M metagenome (IMG submission 19872) | reverse complement strand
ATTGTGTACGGAAAATGGTGTTTCGTTTTACATGTGCAGTGCTGTGGAAGTTGCATGGTTAGCACAGAATTTTCGACATAGCTGTACACGTGTGTGACTGCATCTACAGTGGCGTTTAGGTGTCTCTCGTGAATAATAACGATCGTTCATATTTAATGATATTCACAGGACTATATTTGGTTTGATGGGGTAAGTCATAGCAACTAAATCTTCAAATCAACAAAAAATCACGATGCAAAGATACACATTTATGTTGGCTCCCTACTTTTTCTTTGGCCCCACAATGGCTCTCCACATTTTGATTCTAGAATCGCCACTGCGCACATTTAAACTTTGCCATGGACGCCGTTTTGCATAGATATGGCACTGAGATGCAAGATGATTTTTGCGATTTTATTTTACCTTTCAACATAATAATATTTGATAATAAGAAAACCACGCATGTTACATGAAAATTGAGGCCGCCAGGTTACGCAAGCTTTGCTTTTGTCAATGCAAAACTTCAAAACTACTGTATGTTTCTGAAATGAAACATTGATCAGGAAATTATGTGCAAAGCTTTAGCCTAGAACAGTTGTTCCCAACTTTTTTTATGCATTCCTCCCTTTGCTCATTTTGGAACTTTTCAATCCTCCCCTCTTCGGGTTTGTATTAACTACAGTTGGAACAATGGTCTTCACTTACGACAATAACATGATTAATAAAAGTGGGACAAAAAGCCTTTGTTGTCGAATAATGGCACTAAAGTTTGTCAAAAAACGCGTGGTAGTCTACTAAATAACTTACAAATATAAAATGATGTAACAAATTGAAAGAGACAATGTCAACTTAAAAAAGAAGTACAGCAATTAAATTTACAATGAATAAGTTACTTGACTATAATGTGGAAATTCCTCCCCTAAACTCATGAAATTCCTCCCTGGGGAGGAATTCCTCTCCGGTTGTGAACCACGGGTCTAGTTTATGCTAATTTGCATTGTTTGTTTTTCAAAATAACTGTTTGCACAATCCTAAAGAAAAAGTTAGCTTTTCAAAAGGCATTTTTTTAAAAAGAGCAGTTTCTACCCACGAAAAGTCATTTTTTTGAATATCGGGACTTTTCATATGCATCTTGCATTGTTTATAATTATTATGCATTTTTATCTTTTCAACATTGCGGTATTTGAAGATCAAAATATGTAAACCGAGCATCTTACATGTAACATCCGGTCATGCAAAGTTCATCTGACATGAAAACTTTAAAGTAGCTAGTCTCCACAAAGGTGAAGGGTTTGAATCCATCAGCAAACTTTTTTAATAGGAAGTCGATTTCATGTAACAAAACGCATTTTCAGTCCTACAATTTTATTCAGATGGATTCTAGTTGAGCCAAGCATGAAACACAATTTTTCTTTGGCGAAAAGATTTGCGTTTGAGCAGCAAGCAAGAAACGCAAAAAGTTATAAGCGGAGTTGGATACGTGAAAAACAAAAAGTCTGCTTTTGCCATAACAAACAACCGAAACGTTACTCATCAGCGACAGATGCACATTAGGCGGTAAACTCGTTATCAGTCAGTGGCAATTCTAGAATTAAAAAAGTGGGAAGGCCACTGCGGGCCAATGGAAAAAGTAGGGGGCCAACATAAATGTCTACCCTGCATGGTGATTTTCCGTTGTTTTGAAAATTAATTTGCTATGATTAACCCTATTAAACCCAACATAGGCTTATGAATATCGTTGAATATGACCTAGCGTTATTTTTCACTATGAGACACCTAAACGCCGCTAGAAGCAATCGCACGCTCACATTACCATGTCGAATATTCTGTGCTAACCATGTAACTTCCACAGCACTACACTCTACACATGTAAAACGAAACACCGTTTCCCGTACATAATTGCGCTGGCCCCTCATGAACGAAACAGCTGCACGGAAGTGAAAACAACTCACATGAAAGCGAAATGGTTCCAACCACGAATTCCATCTTGACACAGACACAAGTAGGTTGTTGGTGGCCAACAAGTTTCGTTCAAAATATTCATGCTCCAAAGCAAAATTTTTAAAATAAACCATCTGCCAACAGATTGTGGACTACCGGGGCTCCCATCCAGTAATTTCTAATAAACCCAGATTGCACGAGAAAAAAAATTACATACCAAAAAAAACAGAAATGTTAATTTGCAAGACATGAATGCAAAGGTGAAACGGTGATTAAAATACTGATTTACTTATAGTTCCTTTTCCAAAGGTGCGTCTGCAGCGTGATCATTAACATTTAGATCACTTCCGTTTTGCTGAAGACATTTTGTATAACGCTGGTCACACACTCAATTAATGGCATCTCTCACTAATTCAGGCTGAGAGTCTGTTCGTTTGCTTCTTGACAGTCTTGGTTTTAGCGAATTTGTTTTTGTTTTAAAATGATCAACAAATAAAAATATCCTTACTAGTGATGCAGTAGAGTGTGGCAAATCCATAAACCTAATCATCAAATGATGAAGCATTCCAAACTCCGAGTTATCTAAACCGTCTTTGATGTTGTGCAGATAATACCACTATCAGTGATGGATTTATTGGACAAGGACACCTCTTTAAACTGCTATCGATATAGTCACCATCATATTTTCAGGCACAAGATGAAGAAAATGTAGGGCCGTAGTTGCAATTGAACTTGGATCTTTGTGAGATCTTGAGCTGCTGCAACGGAATCTAAAATTCCTAAGCTGCAGCAGATCTTTCATCCAAGAGAAATCGTTTTTTAATTTGCATGCATACAGCAACCAAGAAATGTAATCATCCAGTCTTGAACATTCTTTAACAATTTCTTCATCTGACGTCTGAGAAAATGACCTTATACATCGTCCAAATGCACATCTTTCTCTTGTTTATGTAGCCTAACCGTATGTTATTTACTTTTGTTGTTACTACTAAATGTTACTTTTGTTGTGCGTACAACTGCATGGCTGACTACCAGATCGCAAGCAACCTACAGTACTCTTTAATACTGATATTGGTGTGACGGTGTGAAACCGACTGACCACGTTTTGTTTCACCAGTATGAGTACATTCTTCACCTGGTGATCGCATGCGAAGACTGCAATGACAAGAAGATACAGTATGTTCATTATACTACCATATTTACTGCAGCTAATTCCCAAATTTATATCTTCAAAAAACCCAGATTTAACGGTTCTTTCATTAAATAAACCTAGACACACAGATTGAATCGAAAAAAAAGAGATCTGGGTGGAAAAACCCAGCAATGGGAGCCCTGGTGACTACTAACCAATCCGTTTTCGTGGTAGCTTACGGACATTTTGTGATTGTGGTGCAACAATAACAATGTTATGCAACCACTATCACAAATGTAATGCCTATCTGCAGCGTAAATAGGGTAAGGACTATTTGACTATGCAGTTAACACCAGCAAGGTTTCGGCACCAGTGGCACCTAAAGTAGCATAGCCGCATCGCAGATAGGTATGTGTGCATCGGTCGGCGTTTAGGGCGTGTACCTGATAGCAAGCTGTAACCGGAGGCATAATATGCAGAATATTCCCAACAAAGTCTATTCTGAATAATTCTCAAAAGCTGACTTTTAAACCATGCGCGAATTTATGACAGTGATTCTCAACGGGGTTCAGGTAGACCACCGGTGGCCCACCTGGATTTTCTAGTGATCCACAGAGAGTTCCATGGGGGGCTATGGTCCACCCAGGCCTCCCTTAGAATTGCCACTGTTATCAGTGCCCTCTTAGCAAATTTTGCTGCGTTTGTCTGACGCAGTGTGCGGTTCACTGGTCGCACAAGCAAAATTCGTTTCTAATTTCCATCGTCTGAAGCCTGAAATCCGCTTTTGAAGCTAAAAACTGGACATTGCGACGGCTCTGTGTGAATGTGAAGTGTTCAGGGCGATAGGTACACGACATTTGCACAAACTCACCAGGATAAGGTATCCTTCCTTTCGTGACGACCTCCGTAAGGAGAATACCAAAACTCCACACATCAGATTTGATTGTGAACTTCCAAGACTTGAGTGCCTCGGGAGCAGTCCACTTGATCGGGAATTTCTCACCTTCACACGTATATATTCGTCACACAAAAAGTATTCGACTTCATCGTGTGACAATAAACATTCGTCTTGTTCTTGTCGTAGTTCGGCACGATTGATGGACAACTTTTTACGTAGGCATTTTTCATGTTGTCCACCATCAGTGCTGCATTCATAGGAGGTGATCCGTCTGTAGACTCAACTCCCAGACATGTCGCGTAGCTCTATATACCTTAGCCTTGGTGCGCGTTATGGAGCCGGTTATCAAAGAATCGGTCACGATCGATTTTTGGAAAAGAGCAGTTGAAGCTGAAGTGTAGTTAATTTGTGCAATCTCCCAAAATTAAAAACCTTGAGAGCAGCTTACCAAATGTAACCACTGACAACTTTCAAACGCCGAACTCTTGTAAAGTTACTATTAATTTCATAATCAGTGCAACTACCATCGCCGACATCGAAAAGCATTCGCTTTGTTTTTTCGAACGAGAAGCGAACGTATTTCAATTGCGGCAACGTGCATACCTTGTCGTGCACTGTACTCGTCGTTGACGATCAGACGAGCCAGGCCGAAGTCAGCGATCTTGCATATCTGCATTTTGCCAACCAAGATATTGGCGGCTCTCACATCGCCGTGAATGTAGTTCATGCGCTCAATGTACGCCATTCCCGCTGCAATCTGCTCAAAATTTCATAATCTTTTTAACACAAGACCAAACAAATAAAATAAACTGCTTCAAGAGTAGAAAAATAAACGAAAAAGTAAGAAAAACGCAAATAATAACAACGCAACTTACCTGCGCAGCCATGTCGATCTGTGCAACCAGTTTCGAATTCTTGCCGGGACCTTCTTTGAGGTAATCCAGCAAGCTACCGTGGCACATGTATTCCGTCACAATGCAGATTGGGTCCTTCGACACAACCGCGTACAAACTGACCAACTTCTCGTGCCTCAGCATCTTCATAATTTTAGCCTCGGCCAGGAATACCTCGGGCGACACGGTTCCAGGTTTCAGGGTCTTAACCGCGACTTCTGTTCCATTCCACAGCCCTGCAGTTGGATAAATACCATTTGTTGTTGTTTACGCGTAAACGTGTAATACTTTCCAGTCGTACAATTTCATAAATAGCTTATGCACTCAAATATTAGTTAAGAAATTTTATCAGCAAAAGTTTGTAATAGGTGTTTTGCACATCGACCAAAAGATTACACCGAGTAACGCTTAGCATTTCCGAAAGCAAATTTAAAAGACATTCAAACTTGAGAATAAAATCTTGTAACAAGCTTGAAAAGAAATGTTCTCACACCGTTGCAGAAAAACCCAGCTCTTCCATAACAGTACTGTTGTTGCAAACATGGGCGTCGGAAGGATTTTTTCCAGGAGGAGGTGCCAAAAGTAGATTTTTCCAGGGCGTAGCCAAAAATATTTTTCCAGGGTGGGGCCAAAATTGGAAAAATTTCATTTTCCCACTCGAAACTAAGAAAACAACGTTGTTTGCTAAAAATTTAATAGGAAAATGTCAGACTTCAAATTCCAGGGGGTTCAAGCCCCCTGCCGATGCCCATGCTTGCAAACGTTTCGGATACCCAAAAGAAAACTTTTGCGGGAGTAGGCTATAAAGCCATGCCAAACAAAAATAACAAACAAACAGTGTTAGGAAACTGAGAATTTGTAGATCCCGCATGGGCGGAAAAGTGGGTTTTTCTTTAAATGAAGCAGACTGGATTATTCGTCTCTGACGAAACAGATTATGGTAAAATCTATGACCAAAACGTCTGAACGATGCCTCCAACGGTTTTGATGTGTACTTGAGTTTTTGTACCATCTGACCAAAGTGATAGAGTCACGAAATATATCGAAGACCCAATTTGTGGACTTGTAGCGTGTCGAACTAACGCTGCCTAGTTTGGAAGCGAAAACACTCTTGTTGACAAAAGCGTGTGGCGGGCAAATCTTGTTATCTGCCAGCTGCAGCGCGCGGGTGGATTATATAATAAACATGGGCTTAGTGCGAAGTAATATACAAAAGTTATATATACATTGATTATTTGTTAAGTATCTTTTTGCACAACTGAAATTCAGCAATACTTTTGTTTAAAGAAATGACATATGTAACAATGACGCAGATTCATGTTTAGATAAGTGGTTCGGGTTAGGATTTGGGTTAGGGTGAGAAAAAGAAAAATAATTGATGCAAAAGACTAAGTCCAAAAATTTTCAATGGTTAAACTTATTCCCGTGCTATAGCTTGTTGTGGGTACCTGATATCTAACCAAAATGTTTTAATTTACATAAACACACATCAAAAAAGTAATAACCAAACTTAATTTTTTTATTCTGAGAAGTGAAATAACTGAGAAACAATAACTGGTCAGAAATTTCGCTTGACACTGGATTAAAAAATTTTCGAACAGGAGCGGAGTCGGAGTCTGTAAAAGTGGCTCCGGCCACCTCTGTCTCTAAGCAGAATGAGCATTGGACTGGTCTTTGGATTTGGCTGGATCCTGACTAGGACGAATTTTGTTGATTTGGATTGGATCCCGACTGTAAATTGATTCATAATCTTCAGATCAGGACCGGATCTGGCGCACTGATCTGGGTATAGAAGGAGCTGCCCCTAGTGATTTCAGTCATTCATCTCCTAGGTGTGCTTGGGAGGTGTAGCAAAACTACTTCCCAGTTTGGCTTTGAAAGTAGAAGGCGGTTCCTAGGATATGCTTTGAAGTTGCCAAGTCAAATAGAGGGAGAAGCTCTGTCAATCTGTGTAATGATTGTATCGGGTGAGATACAAGTAATTCAGTATCTCTATATAGTGCAGTTTAGTAGATTGCCTTACTGTTGAAAGTTAACGGTAAAGTTGAATCAGGGCCGGCCTTTAGCCGATTGCTTCCCGGGCCCCGCGCTTCGCCTAAGAACTTACGCAAACTTACGCTTTCTATCGAAGCTGCTTGTTTAATGCCGGTGCGGAGCCCACAGTGTTTTTAAGCGGGCAAGTTTTTTTTTTCGTTTTTGGCCTTTGCCAAAGAAAACCAAAGTGAACTGCGCGATTCTCAACGCGCCTAATCATCATAATTCGTTCTTTAATTGTAACAATCGTCATTGTTTTTGGATAAAGTCTAGCCTAGTTTTTTCAATAACAGCCAGGCAGAGAGAGATTAAGTTTTGAAGCTGTTTTCTATTTCAGTTATAAGTGTTTCTTATCTGGCAGGTCAAGTTTTAATAATTGCTGCAAGATACGATCCAATACCCTACTGGTGTTTCAACAGTTACTTCTACTTGTCTTCTAAAGGTTAAATCTAGTTCGTAATTCCAAATGTGTGCTGCTCAGGCCCGTATCCAGGGGGTCGCAGGGGGCCGAAGCGTCCCCTATACAAATTTTTGCCCCTCCTGGAAAAACATGTTGGACATTGTTTAAAATTAGCCTACTGGACATAGTTTAAAAACTTTGGGCTACTCTCAGAAAACTCTTCTCCTCCCCTGGTGTCCCAAGCTGGTTACGGGCCTGATGCTGCTTAGTCAGTCTCATTAAATATTCATCTCGTAGAGATCTGTGAGGCAAACTGAGATTGACGATAACGTTTGAAGTAAAGCTAGTTTTAATTGAGCAAATTGAATAACTATTACAGGTATTCAAAAAATAAGGACTCTTTAAAAAGTAACACAAAATGTCTTCATCAAATTAACAGTTAAGCCATTTGCAAAATAACAACAGTAACAGTTAGCGAAATAAGCCACATGATGTTCTTGTGGTAAAAGTTGCATCATGAAGTATTACTGAAATCAGGATTTAGCATCAGTCTCACAGAGATTAGCGTTGTAGTTTTTGAGATTAGTCTAATAAATTGAAAGTTGTAAAAAGTCTGAAAAGGTGCAGAGTTGGGATGACTTTCGTGGAAGTTTTGAAGGCTACTATAGTACTTGGCCCTTTTAAAAAAATTTCTAAAATGTAGGTTTATAGTTATTGTGAAATCTGCAATTACTTATATATTTCTTTCGTGTAAGAATAGAAAAGAATTATTTAACTTTCTGGTGTTCAAAACCTGCTCTAACAAGCGGTTTGCGCTCTTTTAACCGCTGCTTTATTAATTAGCCATTATCTAAATGGAAAGTATGTAGTGATAGGCAGGCATTTCACTGGTGTGTTGTTCACTGGTTGTAACAGTCAAAGTTGGACCATTTATTTAAGAATATGTTGTTTCTGTAACCAAGATAAATATCGTAAGTCAAAGACCAAGAGGCATAGGCCGAAAACATCAAGTGGCAGTCGGAAAGGGTTCAGTCAAGGCATAAAGGCCTTAGCACAAAAGGAGAACAGTGTGTTAGACAAATATTTTAACGGAACTACCTCAGAAAATGCAGAAAAGGCTCTATTGAAGAGCCATACCACAGTAAAAATGGCGGAGACGTAGGCATCAGCCTGATGATGTTATGCCAGATAGTCAAAATGGAAGTTTACGTATACGGGACGTGAGATAAGTCATTTCGAAATTGTTGAGTCTAACAAAGAAGGAAACTCTTCGATTGGTGCATCTGATGAGGCTTGCAAGCACAAAATTCAAAAAATTTTCGGAACCACTGGATTAACAAACGATCCTGCTACAAGTTCAGGTGTCATGAGTCGGAATGTTAGTGTGGCTATTTAGCACAAAGAGGACTACCTACAATCACAACAGAAGTTTTTCCCAGAAACAAGAGTGATAGGACACGGTTTTCTAAGTTTCACCGCAAAAGAGTGTTGCCAAACTGTGAAGCGATAGATCATCCATGGCATCGAAAATGGAATTTTTTTGCTAATACTGCAAACTTTCTTGGATTTATTGAGTGTCACGGCGTTATCCATTGCAGTCTCTGCTGGAAAGGTGAAACTGTGAGATGTCGGACTTAGCTTGGCGTCGCCTTTTCGGGCCTCGTTCTTTCACATCACCGATTTTTTTAATCAGACTTGACGCCTCCATCAAAAATTTCTGCACACGCCACCGAGTGGGGCCCCGCATAAATGTTTCCAATCGGGCCCCTCAATTACACTATCCATGCGAAACGAAAGCATTAGACAACGATTCATATACAATCAGGCAATTAAACAACGATTAATGCAAGGTAGATCAGAATAAAACGGAACAAATTAGTTTTAAAATACCGTCTATAATGCATTTGAAAATCCGCCAGGTCTAACTAAAAATCCGCTAGATTTCAAGCTAGCCGCTAGATCAATTTTTTCCAGCTAGACAGGATTAAAATCCGCTAGATCTTGCGAAAAAAACGCTAAATTGGCAACCCTGAGCCAGAGTCTGAAATTTGGTTTCCGGTTCCACAGAAACAGTTTTGTTGGGCACACGAGTTGTACAAATAATGCAACGGTTCTTAGTCTTCAATGGACCAAATCGTTCTGGAGCTGGAGCCGAAGGCAAAAACTTCAAGATGTTGGAGCCGGAGCTGGACCTGGAGCCCAAAAAACTAGATAGCTGGAGCTGGAGCCGGAGCCCGAAATGTGAGTTCTGGCTCCACAGACCTGATGATAACGGACTGTGACATTTTTTGCCTACGAAGCAATGGTTTGGCAATGCTGTACCGAAGGCCATGAAGACCTGTTTCAAGGCAATTTTGCCAGTGATAGCACATACGGTTGGAGGGACCTGTGACAGTTAACGACGAAAATTAACCAGACCAAACTTGACGACAACTTGCAATTATTCGCTGTCGCCGCGAAAGTCGATGCGATAATTTAGTGGTAGCAATGTTATATAATTGTTGCGCCATTTTTAGTATTTTCAAAGAAGCTGAAGTTTTTCTATTTGAAAAATGGAGTTTGACCGATTGGATATTTTCCGATAGCTATCAGAATTCGCTTTCAACCAATATCAGTATAATAAAACCAATTAATGCATACTATACGAGAAACGTTCAACCCCCCGCGTGCTAATGTATACAGACTGGCATATGTTAGACGCCGGTTAACATAGTATTGCTTGATGTATTTTTGTGACGCTGGTCATGCAACGACTGGGTTAACCAACCTATTAAACTATTCAGTGCAACAGCTTCTCTGCTCATCTACCTTATTTTGAGCGTTAGACTCAACAAAATACCTGCACATTATTAATGTCGTGAGAATGGCAATGCTTGACTCCAAACCAGTGACACTTTCGGTCAATGACCTTGAATAGTTAGTGCAGTGAAGCGTTGAACCGTTAAACAGAACAATGTTGGCTTGATTGTTACGTCACCAGTCCGATATCATGTGTTTTATAACCTTATAACCTTTGCTACGAACCATGGAGCCGAAAGCGTATCAAATGCTTTGATTCCAGAGTAACAAATATTATTTTTTTGGAATCAATTCAAAATTTTAGTATGTTTTAACCTCAATGCCCCCCCCTGGAAACTGAAATCGCCCCCAAATCCCGCCACAAAATCGACCCACAGCGCAAAAAAAACTGTCCCTATGGGGGGAGGTTCGCTCATGTTGAAGACCACTGCTTTGGAGGCAAGAATAGGCAATGTCACCAAAAACAGCTAGACGAATGAGAGATCCATTTTTAGAACTGAAAACAAAAAGAGCTGGACGGATGAGAGACCCTCTTTAAATGACCTAAACGAAGTTAATGACCAAGAGGATTTAAAAGAAAAGCTCAGATTTGCGTGCCGATGATGTAGCCAAGATGAAATTCTTTTCACTTTTGCTGTCTTGCTTCTGGGCTTCTCAGCTGCAAACTTGCAGTACTGTGGCTTATGATGACATCGAAAGAAGTCCTTCCTTTCACTACTACGTATTAGTGTGAGGTTGGTTTTTCAAATTTGATGAAAATCAAATCAAAAGATCGAAACAGAATGGATGTGAGACAAGAATTCGATTAGTTTTGTCCAAAATCAGGCCTAAAATACCAAAGCTTGTAGGAGAATGTTGTCAGGAACACAAAAATCCAGGGACGCCGGAGAGCAGTGGATTGCTATTGCTGGTGGCTTTGGCCCACCTGACCCTTTAAATGGGGGGCAACGGAGGGGGTGCCTTTTCATAACAGAATCATAGGTAGTTTCATGGGTCATCAAGTTCGAATCAAAACAAATCTTTTGCAGCTATCCGCGCACCCAAAAAATTCAATATGGTTTTCTATAATTTCTGCTATTAGTTTTAACGTCAACATAGTTGTTGCTCAGAAACAAGCATAATTGGCAGTGATGTAGTCGAGACCGTAGCCTTCGAGACCGAGACTTGGTTAAAACGTCGAGACTGAGACTTCATCAAAAATCCCGAGACCGAGACTTGAAATTCGACATCGAGACTTCAAAACGTGTGCATTTTGCCGAAATTTTTTAAAAACGTGTCGTCATCACTTCTAAGTTCAATTTTTTTCCAAATTCTGGCATTTTTTCCGACCTGTTTTGGTTTTTCTTACCTGCAAATACAACAAACAAAAAATCGTTGAATTATATAAATTTTTCTATGCCATTTCCTTCCAATATGGAAAGTCTCGACACCTGCAGTCTTCGAGACAGAGATGAGACGTGAAACCTTCGAGACCGAGACTCGCAAAAATGGGTCTCGAGACACGTCTCGAGACCCCATCACTGATAATTGGTAACGACTTTTTTGTTTTTTACAAGCTTCCATTGCCCTCAACTCTTTTATTACCCCCATGCTCCACCGCTGTTCCCACGTCCCTACAAACATCATTGGACCTCAGAGGAGTCTGTTTTGAAGACAACAACATGAGTAAAAGACTTGTGCATTTTGGCCATCTGTAGCCCGTCTATTGTTTATTCGTTGTTTACAGTAGGCCTATTCTGGGGTCCGCAACATATAAATAAATAACTTAGTGGTCCGTGAGATGAAAAAGTTTGAGAAACGCTGCAGTAGAGGATAGCTTCATGGCAGGTAGCCTATCTGTCAACGGATGTTCAGTTGCAGGTGTTTATGTAATAAACGATTTGAATAATTATTTCATACAATTTCTTGACTGTAACTGATCAGCTTCTGATGTCTATAGGTCATCGTCTTCACTCCTACAAACTTGTTGCAAGGCGGTTCGGATTCTTCACGAGTCTTACACTACACCACTTAGTCCCGAAAAGCTTGAAAAGGCTGCATCAACGCTCGTTTGCATAGTTTCAGTTTATCAGAAAACTCCTTGTGTCTCATGGCGGAAATTATATGCTTAAGAGCCGAAAACTTCATTAACTGGGAAATAGACAAAACAGCAATTTTATGGCGAGTTTAGCACGAGGAGAAAGCAGAAAATCTCATGTTGTTAAACACAGGTAAACTCTGTTCGTCGCTGCGCCTCTAACACAAAGTATTGCCTTGGGCCATTCCGTCAATACCGGGCGTCATAGAAAGTTCTGATAAATTCAGGTCAGTTGATGTACTCGTTACGTTTTACCGAATCCTACTTTAAAGTAGCACTTTTGAATAAATGCATCATTAAATATATCCATACGCTGACACGAGTAGAAACGATCAATTAGCGTCAGGGGCCTTATTGTGAGATTGTAAGTCTCGGGCGCTCCCAAGTAGAGGTAGACATAGTCTCGTTTTTTAACTCTACATCCGCTTCAATCCCTGAAATATTTGCTACGCATTCGCCAAACTGAAAATTTCGAAGTTTACCCTGTCTTGTATCCGCATAATTCTAAATACTACAAAAACATACACGCGAGTTGATTGAAAAATTAAACTTCTACGCTTCACGTCCGTGCAAAAAGGCATGCTTAGGAGTCTGCCTTAATACCCTGCGGAGACGGATCTTCGAAATGGGTAAATCTGCTTTTTGCCTACCTCTATTCGCAGTTGTTATGACCTATGAGTGAATCGAGAGGAAGAGTTACGTTTGTGAAGCTGGAGTCATTGAAAAACGTTCTGCAATTATTAGTTACGAGTTACGAGCCTTTAGGTCGTAGATCAATCGCAATCATCCTTCCACTACTGCACTAAAACTCACCTTTCCACACTTTTCCCAACATTCCAGTTCCAAGCGTCTGTTTCAGTTGAAGGGATTCACGGGGAATTTCCCACACACCCCTGGCAATTGTGATCGTTTGCGGTTTCTCCAGGAGCGGACAGGATGTAGTGAGGCAACAACACAAACCGTCAGACACACCTGGGGTCAGGCATAGGTGCATGTGTTCGTACGGGTGGAGGAGGGTTGATTGAAAACACGAAAGCATAGTGGTGGTTTGAGTAAATGAAGGAGATGCGAAGATACACTCAGTTTAAAGATAACGAAAATGAGTTTAATTTCAGAAAAAAAGTACAACCACATATATTGTAAAGAATAGATACTTATAAAATTATGTAGATTTGTGGGATGTAGAATGGAAAAAAAGAGGGTGAAGAAAATATCCAAAATGACCGATTACAAAATAAACAGCTAGTTAACAAATCATAGCAATCAAGTAAAAAGGGAAATTCATGAAGACAAAAAATACTTTTCTAAATAAAAGGAACAATGTCCGAAACTAATTTGGCGTGAAGCCATGATTCCTGCTTGAATAGGTCCGTTGACGCGTCTTCGGCAGGAAAACGAATGCTCGATTTTTCCACACTTTACCAAACAGGCCTTGACCAGTTCTTTGTCGCGTGGTTATGGTCTCGCGCGCAATTTCCCACACACGGTGTCCCATTGAATGCATGGCAGGTGCGTTGTGTGGACATGCAGTGTAGAGACGACAGCACAGACCGTCGCCACTGCCTGCACTCACAAGCGCTTGACATTGGGAATTTAATGACTTACGATTTTATCGCTGTTAAGTGTTTGCTATCGAAAAACAGAGTTTTTCACAAACAAGTGTTAAGACATTAAACCTTAGTCAAGCTCTTTCAAAGATTAAAGCAATCTAGCATTATCAAAAACAACCTGTTTTCCACCTCGGGGCCCATGAAAAAGGCCTTTGCTCAACAGCAGACAATGTTAAATGTTAAACAACTTACTCTGGTAATGTTCCACCAGTTCTTTCAATGTAGAAAACTGGGCGCGGGCGGTAATGTAAAATCCACCGCTGTCAAGTTTCCT
>JGI24159J19872_10007780_pt1 | contig 14038 bp, 9 predicted proteins | sample Ectturendosymbi4_FD_19872 | JGI IMG/M metagenome (IMG submission 19872) | reverse complement strand
TTAACGTGAGTGCGCAATGCACTTAAAGCAAGTGTTTTGGCATTATCGATATCTGAAGAGAGACTCACCAAAAACTACTTTGTTTGAGAAAATTGGATATTGTTAGAAAAAGACAAATTGAGGATCCCAGGGCCCGAACCAATTGAAGTCACAACTGATTCCCAACAGTGATTGTGAACAGACGCTTACTGTGCGACAGATCACAATAATTAAATAGTTGTCAGTTAGAGCAATGGTGTGTTGACGAGGTGCTTGTTAAGTGATAATCATAAGTTGTGAATACTTAAACCATGTGGATCGCATTAAACAAACAGACCAGTGAATAGTCAGCAATAATAAAAAATACTTTGGCGCAGTCAAAAACATAATTTTCCTTTTGCTCAGTTTTGTTTCTGTGTAAAACTTAAATTCCTAAGCTTTCTCAGCGCACCTTCTTATGCTGTGTGCACACAGTTTGTATGATAAAATGAGGTTTAAATTTCGTGTGCATCAACTTTTACGCTCATACGGTTTGAGTGTGAGATACATTATGAACGGAGCAGTTTCTTTAAACTCGCTTTAGTACTCATTTGCGAGTGTCGCGAGTGTTCAGCGGTGCTCATCTCCGCTTGCTTGCGCCGTAGGCCACGTGACTTCTTTCGCAGTGAATGCTGCATTGGTGTATGGCCAGTCATGGGCAGTGTCGTGCATGAACGGTTTTCTTGCACCCGTCCATCAATGCCGAGCACGAGGCTGGACTCAGCGTTGATCAGTGGGTGAAAGGTAAGCGCCGTTTTTCAAATTTTTTTTCACGCCGCAAGTGCCGTTTTTCAAGTCTTCGGTTTGAACTAGCGGGGAATCGAATCAACCCTACCAGCTATTGGTGGCGCGTGCTCAACCAACTGTACCACTTCGCCGGCTGCATGAACAGATAAGTAAGCAACATAAATAAAACACATTTTGGTACTTCCATGCTTCAAACTTCATCTTGCAAATATTACTTGACATTAGGCAACACAACAAAAAATTATACTCCCGGCTAAAGATTATCACAATGTTGTCCGAGAAAAGAAGATTACCACAACTTCCATATCAGAAACTGCGTCAACGAGGAGTTTCAGAACAATGTGTCCTGTGGTATGTTCGTCACAAAACTACAGACAATAAACGTTTTGTATGCGGGAGTTACATCTTGCGTTTCTTGACATTGTATTGAACCCCCAAACAGAGCCGCATCATACAAATTAATTCACAACAAATGTTTAGCGACAGCATTCATATTGTGGGATCTGTGATAAAAAAAAAACCTTGTAAGCAGGGTTGCGGAGCCGGAGTCGGAGTCGTAGGGAGTCGGAGGTTTTTGGGTGGAGTCGGATTCCTAGCAACACTAAGGGTCGGAGTCGGATTTTTGTCCGACTCCGACTCGGAATGCCCAATTGGGTCATGATTTTAGCAGCCAAATTCATTCCCTTTATGTTAAGGAGTGGGAAATTTTGTAACGATCGGATTTGGAGTCAGAGTCGGATATTTTGCCTCCGACTCTGCAACCTTGCTTGCAAGTGCTATTTTAACACTGTAAGGTGTATGACGGTGCTTTTAAGCTTTTTAAGCTCTAGGTTTCCTTCACGCCAGCCGACTGGTCTCTGCATTCATGACTTTGCAATGATTTGGCTCCTTTGGTAGTTTTCTGGGTAACTGAGCAGCCCAATATTCAGGATTCACACTGCTCACCTCAAATCATAGTATAGGGTCCTCAGTCAAGAGCAGCTATGTCCAACCCGTGGCCCTCGGGCCGCATGCGGCCCAGTCGAAGGCTTTGTGCGGCCCAGATTGGGTTTCGCTGTAGTAAAAGCAGTCTGCATATTTACAAGCTGTCCTTATTTTGATAATCTTTTATTTGACATTTTTGATGCAGGTTGTCCTAAGCGCCATTCTATCACGTCTGTTACCACTGCAGTTATGATTCGAACACTTTCAATGTATTAGTTTAAGCTAAATTTAATTTGATAAGATCAAAGCAAGCAATTCAATGCGCGGCTCTCATTAATCTGTCGTACAATGTGCGGCTCTGGTTGAGATAGCGACATGGTTTTTGGCTCAGTAAGCCATTTGGGTTGGACATAGCTGGTCAAGAGTAAGAACCTAGAAAAGGTGTCCCAAACATTGCCTGTTGCGTGAACACCTGTGTGGGGGACTGCACCTACAGAGGCATCCCGTTTGCGTCCGACTATCAAACGTAGCCCATAACAAACTCAAAAGTTGACAACGGAATGTTTGAACTGTCTTGAATTCCAACACCGTCGATCGCTCTCATTGTCACACAGCGTTGGTGGCTTGTGAACTGTCTCGTTATGATATTGACATTGCTGCACTTAGCGAGACAAGGCTAGTGGAGGAATGGTCTCTGAATGAGGTGGGCGGTGGATATACTTTTTTCGAAGTGTTTTTTTTGTCCACAACACGCTGTTGCAGAAACATCTGGTATCCCCAATCGCAGCAGGCGAACGCCTGATGACGCTGCGCATACCTCTGACCAAGTCCTGTCATGGGACAATCTTGCCTCTTGAGTGTTTATGCCCCGACTTTAACATCTGATTATCTGATGACAGCACTTTAGATCTATTCTATGACCTGCATCGTGAGTCTATCAGAAAGATCTCTCGCACCGGCAAATTTTTACTACTGTGTGACTTAACGCCCTGGTTGGAGTCAGTCATGGCGAATGGAACAGTGTGATCGGAAGGCACGGAATTGATAGGGTCAATGCTAACGGTCACCGTGTCCTGAATGTTTTCTCTGAGTTAGACCTCTTCATCACCAGCACAAATTTCCAGTTAAAATTTTGTCTAAACAACACACGATGTGTACCCAAGACCTGGACATTGGCATATGCTAGGCTACGCCACCTTGCGTCGCCGTAACATCCGAGGTTTTCTAATCACTCGCGTCATACGGGGAGCCGACCGCTGGTCAGACCACCGCCTCGTCCGCTCGACTCTCTACCTCAGCGTCCGTCCACCCTTCCGAAAAAGAATCGCCCAACGAAGACTCAATGCAAAAGCTGCAAATTACCCTGCAGCCGCTCACCAGCTAAGCGAGTCAATAAAAAACAAGTAAACTAACTTTTAGAAGTCTTTCAGGAACACCATATCTAGGTCACAAGAGCGGGAAGCATCAGTGTTTGGCTACATCTCCCGTAAACACCAGAAATGGTTTGATGAGAACGACGCCGAAATAACAGGGCTTCTCAAAACCAAAAACCTTGCTCACGATGCCAAACAGAGAAACCCTTCATCTGCTGAGCATTATTCTATGTAGGCTCAGTTTCGTTCTCAAGTGCAAGGGCGCTTGCGTGCGATGGAAAACACCTGGTGATCACGTAAACAAGCAAGAGAAAACCAATGACTTTGCCGACAGCAGTGAGACATATATATTTTATGACGTAACCAGAACTAGTTACAGCCAGACCCGATACACTATCAGTGCCGTTTTAAGGTAGCGCGGGGCCCATAGCATATGCACAGCTCGGGGCCCTAAGTTAATATACATTTGAAGAAGTGAACAACTGTTGAATCACAAATTGTGTGGACATCCATGTGACTATACTGAATTTCGTAAATGCGAAAAACCTGGTAGTAAATAGCAACCGGTGGACATGGGCTACAGCTACACATCTTTTTACCAATAAGTACATACGTATCTTTTTACCAGGAAGAAATATATTACTCTACAGTTCACAAATACATTACAGAGACAATAATCAATACTTCCAGACTCATCAACAAATTTGATCATTGCTATATTTAGACAGTGTAGTCACACAGTGTACGCTTCGAAGTCGTTTGTCAAGAGCAGCAAACCTACTGCTTAAGATTACATATTTTAGATTTTTCATTAGCGAATTTGTTTATGATACTGATACTGGTAGTGCCTATATCACATAGAAGTCCATGATCTATACTATTCATAATCATGTTGTTCAGCTTGTTTTGTCTTATGGTGCTGCTTTGTTCATTCTACCACCGTAAGTTTAGAAAGTGGCCGTTCTCCACTGCAGTTGGTAACCGTGAGGGTTAAATAAATGCGCAAATCATTCTCCGCAATTGTAAAAGATGACTACAAGTACACTTCCCAATGGCTAGTGAATAGATGCCAAATCCAGGGCTGCCAATGAGATTTTTTCGAAAATCTCATATAGACTCACCCAAAAACCCAGATTTGAACAGAAAATCCCAGGTAGAAACGAAATTGAGTCTTTCTACTATCTACTGTATCTGGACATTTTGGGCGAGTCCATATGAGATTTTCCAAAAATCTCATTGGCAGCCCTGGATTTAGCAGACAAAATAAAAAATTAAACTTGCTTTCAGCGAATAAAGCTTTTGTATAGCATGTTTGAAAGATATTTCAGGCCTATATATATAGGCCCACTTTTTGAGAGTTTGCTTCGGGGGTCTAAATTCTAATATCCACCCTTGCATATAATAAAGAAAAATTTAACACAGAGGAACGCGAGGCCTCCAAAAGCGCGGGACCCGTAGCAATTGCTACATTTGCTACTATAGTTAATCCGCCACTGCACACTATGCCACCTTTACAAACACACCGAACCCTTACGTGGTTTTCCAAGCTTTTGTCGAACCCCATTTTTGCCCAATATAGCATAAAGTAAAAATAGGTTACTAAAATGAAATCAATCAACAGTTTATATGTAAGTGTGCAGCAGTTTCCGCTTATTAAGTGGGTTCAGTCAGCAGGACTTGCCTAAGTTGTCTCGCCGTCGAACCCCTGAAACGGCTCCGTCGAACGATCCAACCCAGGTTAAGAACCACTGCACTATGCGCACGGTTCGTTTCATCGGTGTAGTAGCAGGCAATTTTTGGGGGGGTGCAAAGGGCATGTTGTCCAAATTTCTCCGAATTTGCCCAAATAAACTGTTATGTGACAAACATTCTCCCTACGCATTTTCTGTAGATGTTGGTACGTGATATTTTTCTCTACCAAATTGCCATAGACTTGAAAATAGAAAATTTGGTTCTTAATAACCCAACTGAAAAACGTACGCTAGGCTGTGCCTCGTACTCGATTCACTCAGTGTACAATTAATAAAGCACATCAATGAAATAACTTCTTTTGCCAAAACTTTTAAGCGTGTCAGTTACTCACCAGCTCTCACCAACTAAAATACGAAGCTAATAGAAACAGTGTTTTCATTTTATATATATTTAATGTGTTTTCTATGGCATAATAAACGTTTGTGTATACACTCAACAACAAGGAAGTATGCTATAATTCCAGTAATATTGTTAAACAATTGTCGAAACTTTTGTCCAATTTTTTTGAGATTTTGCCCAAATTTTTGACAAATTTAAACTTTTGGGGTGCGCTTGCACCCCCTGCACCCCCAACTCCTACATCACTGAACACGCTCATCAAAGATAAGCAGGGAATGTGCTCCAGATGGGTGGTACATCTGGGGATTCCCTTGACCAGAAACACGCCACTGACCCCAGCTTCATTGCCACGGCTTTCGATGGCACTTGACGTCATCCCCAGCCTCCCTGGAAAGTCACCGATGCTGTAAATAGCCTGAAAAACAATAAGGCTCCTGTCGCCGACCAGATTTTAGCAGAAGTCCTAAAACGTGGCGGCTATCCAATGTGGCGCCATCTCCACTCTTTACAAAGGTATAGACCTCTGGCCTTTTCCTTCAACATTGGAAAGATGGGAATAATTTGCCCATCTACATAAAAATGTGACTGAGCGGTATGTGGCCACAGCCGCGCTATTTCTCTCCTGTCAGGAGCAGGGAAGGTTGTTGGATACGATCTGCTGGACCACCTTTTTGCACGCGTTGGCAACATCATTATGCCCGAATCTCAATCTCGTTTTCGCACAGGAGAAGACACTAACGATATGGCATTTGCTGTCAAGTTGCAGTAAGAGAAGTGCAAGGGGCAGCACCGCGATATCTATCTCGCATTTGTAAATCTTACGAAATCGTTCGACCCTGTAAACCACTTTTTCTATGAAAAGCACCTCGTAAATTTGGTTGCCCCACCACTTTGCCTCAATCTTGCGCAGATTCCACGATGGCATGAAGCCCTGGGTCATTGTTGCGGTGGTGAGGTCACTCAAGGCTTCCAAGTGAGAGTTGGTGTCAAGCAAAGATGTGTCCATGTGTCTGTCATCTCCAATTTCTTTCTCGTTGCAGTACACGTTTAGCTTACCCTAGCAGGTTCTCCTTGGGAGATGGCGTGCCCATCACGTACAGTCTTGATGGCAACCTGTTTAACCTGCGTCGCATCAAGGCAATGACCAGAATTTCCACCACCATAATCTCTGACTTATGGTATGCCGACGACGCTGCGATTGAGATGACTCAGACGAATTGCAGACGAATTGCCTCTACAGCCTATATCCGTGCAGGCTTAATATAATTAACACTATGCTACGAAAATCTTCGCCCAGCATTCCGCTATAAATCCCAGCGGCCATTTCCATGTCAGCGGTGAACCTTTACAAAGCGTTGACCAATTTATCTATTCTGTAGCATGCTCACATCCTCTCGTGACCTGTCAAACGGGATCCTTTGCCACATCAACCTGACAAGTATCTTCTTCGGTTGTCTAACATCGCAGGACTTTGGGAATCGAGGTCTTACAATGCACACCAAAGTCGCAGTTTACCTCGCAGTCTGTGTCCCAACTCTTTTTTATAGTTGCGAAGTTGGATCACATACCGACACATTACGTTTCTTGAGAGGCCTTTCTCATCCGTTGCCTGTGAAACATCCTCGGTCTTGGCTGGTGGAACAAAGACCCAACCACAGAAATCACTTTGTTGGCTTGCCAGTAATAGGAATCCAGTTTATACCCGAAATTCTCTTGTTGCAGACGCCATGTGGTGATCGGTCGACAGTACTGCACCACTTTTGACACGAACGTCCAACACTGATCGGAACAAGTCAGCTAAAACTATGCAGAAATCAATGAGTGGCCCAAAGAATCTCTGCACCAGGTGTACTTGTGCAAATCTCAGTGTTGTTCGAAAGTGTTCAAATGTTTGTATGCGCAGACACAGTGTGTTGTTACAGCACAGTTGCAGCAGGCGTTTTCCGTTAGTATTTACGTTACCATTACTATGTCGGCCAATCACACCCTTCCACAACCCAACATCGTCCCCAACGTGTGCATTGAAGTCTCCCAAAAGAATCGTGGCTTAATTAGTTGTAACAATTCGCAGGGCATCACTAATTTCTTTCATCAATTCCGGGTACAGTGCACTTAAGTTTGAGCCGCGTACCTATATCAAATACAGGGAGCGGTCTAACGCTTTCAACATCAACATGCACACCCTTTTTTCTAGCAAAGTGGTTTTCAAGCTTTTTTGTACCGCGACCCTATTACAGCAGCCCACTATAACCCAACGATCCCATCTAAAACTCGAATAATGCAAATGTAATACAGCTGTGCACATATACACATCTACTCGCGACCCCTCCAAAAAAGGGTTTACGACCCCAGGTTGAAAACCAGTGTTCTAGTGGGCTCCATTCATCAACACAACTCTTGAAGGCTTTCACATATCCCCACTCCAGCCTGGAAAAGCTTTGCTGAATCAGCGCCGGAGTACAAGAGTTTCCACTTACCGTCCAGCTCTGCAGTGACAGAACCACGATGCCAACAACATCCAAGGCATACCGTTTGGCTTTCTCAACCAGTTCGTGCTCTTTTCGTTTGGATTACGTCATGTTTCATTTTTCAATTACTAGCTCATGGCAAGATTGCCGTTTCGCGTAGCTTTCAAGCAGGGCTGTGGAGCCGGTACTCAAATTTCAGGCTTCGGCTCCGGGAATCTAATTTTTTGGTTTTGGTTCCAACATCTTGAGCTTTTTGACTCCGTCTCCAGAAAAATTTGGTCCAAAAAACAGGAAAAACATTTTATTATTTGTATAACGTACTTTGAACCGGCACCCAAAAAATCAGGCTTAGGCTCCAGCTCCACCATCTAAAAGTTTTTGGCTCCGGCTCCAGCCATTCAAAATTGCTTGGGCTCCGGCTCCACAGCCCTGCTTTCAAGTTCCCCAGAGTAGAATCACTCTGTGCTGTCCCCACTGCCCAGTCCAGATGCGTATCGAGAACAACGTGGGGCCTGCAATTGTGGATAGCTGGTGTGGTAGACTGTTACGAATTTTTAGATCGGGGACCTCTGCCTAAAGCTCAAGCGCTGTCCTTGATCACGCGCGCGACGACGGATGCGCGATGGTTTTGATTAATTTCAGGGCAACTTTTGCGATGTCAGGGGCTACTGCAGGAAGGCGTTGCTGTGGACACATTTGTGCAGAAGGGACCTTGCATTGAGTCTACTGCAAGAGCGGTCTTGCGGCAATATAATAACTACACCTGAAAAGGAAACGCTAAATCTTGTTCTAAACCACTTTTCGTTATGGGACTGGGTGGACGATAATTTGGACCCTTTTCAGCCACAACTCACCCTACTGCATTCTGATATGTTGACGTTAGCTTTCAGAGGCAGTGAAAATAATTTTTTTCATCATTTAAGTATAAACGTATGGAGCTAAAAGATGGTCAGATGGTTTCAAAAAATTGGAAGTTTCATAACTATCCTGCACGCTTGAATAAAATGTGGATGACGTGAGTTCCGCTTTGTTAAATTAGCATTCGTGTGTTGAATAATACTCTTTTTGCGCGCTTTCATTCCCACTACAATTCTGAAATATTTTTGCTGAATGTATCTTGCAGATAAATATAGGATGTAGCTCTTCTCTTGAAAACACAATCAAGTTGGTGCAAGTCAAGACTAAGGTAGTGTTTCTTGATAGTTTTGTTCAAATAAAAATTTACCTTGATGTTCAAATCATCAGTAAACTAGAAAAGCATTTTTAGAACAAGTGTTGTGAAACATAAGTATCAATTCATTAGCTCCGATTTTTCTTCAGATCAAGTCATGGTGTTGGAACACTCTTCACATATAAGGTATTGATGGTCATATCTGGCCAAACAGGTTTTGCACTTAAAATTGCATTGAAATGTAAACTTAGTACGGTGTCCAAACTTTGCTACACATCAGGTAACCCTGGGTAGTATACCACCCATACATCCTACAAATAGGCTTTCAGGGATACCTTTGTAAAATAACTCTGGCACTGTTCCATTTGTCTCTAAAAATCAAGAAAGTTATGGAAGCACAAGTTTCTAACGTTTTGTCAGTATATGAAATCAACAAAAAAACAAGCCGCTGGATAGTGCACCACCCACGATTCCTGAGCAGGGTGCAAGACAAAGGTAGTGTTTCTTGATAGTTTTGTTCAAATAAAAATCTGCTTTGTTTTTTCTGCTAACGTCAGCGTTGCAACAGAGTACAAAAAGAGCACTGTAGGTATTGAAATTTTCAAAGTTTCTAAGAGAAAGCTACTAATTAATTTTCATCTAAAACAGTGTGGTCCAACTACAGGCCCGCGGGCCACATCTGGCCCACCACAGCGTTTTCAGTGGCCCGCGGAAGCATTCAGGAAGAATATTCAAATCTGAAATTTGTTAAAAACGTGTGAGGTTACATTTGTCTCACTGAATTGCTTGCGCTGGGTAAAGCGCATTTGCACAAAAACGATAAATAATACCTTTTCTGTACACCGTTTTGTTTTATTAAATTTTGTATGTTCAAAGTAGAAAGTACAACCCGCCGCTCACCCTCCGTTGGGGCACCTGTCTGGATAAACTCTGTGTTTTTTCGGTGCCCTGGCGTTTGTTGTCGTGAAGAGTACATCTGGTGCAACGAACGCAGTACCATCAAATAAATCTGACTATTTATCCGCTAAAATGGCCTTCTCAAAGAGGCCGCGGGCTAAATTAATTGCCAGTGCCAGATTTATCTATAGGCTATATAAGCTTAACCCTCGGGCCTCAAGATCCAAACGGGCCTCCAACAAACTGGTACGCATAGTCAATGGCCGGTATATGATCATTTAGATAAAACTTCGTCAAAAATTTGTCTTAATTATAATTCACGAAGTTTAGTTTTATTCTACTTTCGTGGTGACAACGCCAGAGTCTTCCAACGAGTTACCATGAATCTCAATATGGCGGTTGGTCAAGCGCATGCCAACTATTGTGTTGATATACTCAAAGCACGCTGATTGCGTCCTGCGTTTGCTGAATGGTACCGATTGTTACGTGCGACTCTATCCAGAGAACTTGTGGCTGATCATGTTTGAGATGCACCTGATCAGTGGCATAACTGACGGATGGCAGGGGTGCGAACCGTCCCCTCCTACGAAGCTAAATGTAAAAACCGGGCCTCTACCTAGCTTGTTTTTTGACATTTACTGTTCTTTTGGTTTCAGTAGATTGTTGTTTCTTTTGCGTTTTTCGGATTTCCGGTGATTTCGAGTTTTTGTATAGCCGTTCAATACCGGATTTGCTATTGTTTCTCAAATATTTTCTGAGTGTTAGCCAGTGGGCTCTCTTCAGCTACGTGTCCTCATGGCTCAAACCTCTAGTCACGTCACTGCATCTGATCAAAGCAAGATTGTACTGCAGATACGAGCTATGTGCAGGGCTAGTAGCAGTATCCTACAATAAAGACATAGTTGTTTCTTAGGTGACCGAGCAATACCGTAGTTTTGTCAGCGTTTGTATCGCGCAAAGCTCCATTGGTATTTTTGGATGTGATTTTTTCCATTTGAATTTTCTTCAGTACAGTCATTCAGAAATCAGATTGCTAACGAGTAGTTGCGCAAGTTTGTACTGCTCCCATGCTAAGCAAATCAGAGAAGATCTTGATGAGCTTAAACAGCAAGCAAAAGTCATTTTGCCATCTGGAAACCGCAGAACTATTCCCCAACGAGACAGGGAAACTTACAAAATGACAAAAGCACGTTTGGGCTTGATGCCTTGGATTAGTGGTTCTTAGTTTATGCAACCACGCGAAGCCTGTTTCTTAACTTGATGGCCACTAACTGCTCAGGCGAAAGGTCATTTACAAGATTCAAAAGAAAAAATGAATTGACGGGTAGCAATGTTCCAGGAGAGGTTGTCCACACTAAGCATTCGGTACATTAAAAGCGACAAACTTAGGCAAATAAATTGTAATGGATTCTTAGATAATTTTGTTATGAAGAAGGCAGGACAAAACCTTTTTCACTGTTTACTGTGTTGTGTTCAGCCTTACGTGATTCGATGATTGTAGGTTTCTATTTCTTTTATGTATTTCAATAATGACAGCATCAGCAAAAGTTAAACCAGTCCAGTCGCTACGGTAGTCATTGGTGAGCTCAGCCCTTCCAAATTTAAATACGAAACATTACAAATCAGTAAAAGATTTTATGAAATTTTCAGAATATCAAGTCCCCTTGTGCAAATTTAAACCCCCTGTTCAAAACTTTCTGGCGACGGTTCTGGTTTTTAAACCTCACATCTTCACCGGACAGTTCAGTTGCGTTCGATTCTTATCAGTCTGAAAAGTAGGAAACACGCGATTCGTGTTTCTTGGCCCTCCTCTGGAATTTGAAACTATTAGCAAAAAAGGTTGTTTTTTCAATTTCGAGGAGTAAAAACCAAATTTCACCACTTTTGGCCCCCCCGGAAAAAAATTTGGGAAATCCCCTACTGCCCCCCCCTTTGAAAAAAATACTTCCGACGCCCATGCATATAAATACTGCTTTAAATGCATCAACGTCCAATAGAATGTTCTTACGCAACGCACACGAAGCAAGTCGAATATCGCGCTCATGCGTGCTGAGTTGCGAGCTGGTGTTAATCAGCTCACAAACTTAGAAATGTTGATTTTTGAACGCTTATCGAAGCTCCACGCTTCTATACTGCTTGAAAAATATTGTGTTGAAAACAAAAATCCCTAGTTTATTTCTCCAAAATGGCAGAATGATGTGGTGACGTGTACAAACTACGTGGTGCAGCAATCCAGAGAGGAATTTTAGCACTTTCACTTCGTTGTGGGTTGTGCTCAAGTCCTGATAATGAAAAACGCCATGTGAAGGAACAGCTAATTGTGTTTTTTTCTTTAGCCACAATTTTTAGACTACACAAAATCTAATAAGCCACAAAACAGCAGTAGGGCAGGGGCAAGAGCAGTAAAAAAGTTGAGGGCTATGGAAAAGTATAAAAAACAAAAAATTGTTACAAAGATGCTTGTTTCTGCTCAGCAACAATGTTGATCTCAACAATACCATCATAAATTATAGAAAATCATTTTGAATTTTCTGGGTGCGCGAAAAGCTACAATAAATTTGTTTCAATTCAATCTTGATAAACCATTGAAAGTACCTATGATACTGTTATGAAAAAGGCACCTCCGCCCCAGTTGCATCCCTTTTGAAAGAGCAGGGGTCAATGCCCTCGTCATGCCCCGCTCTCCGGCGTCCCTGAATATTAAGCGCCATGTAAAAACTGTGGCTTTTTTGTTGCTGAGTCATCCTCCAGGTTGTGGCTTTTAGCAGCCTTGCTTGCGAGGTGGTCCAGATCTCGAAATTCACAATGAATTAGGGCCGATATGCACGTGGATGCGAAGTTGTGGCCAATGTTAACCGCATTTTTGCAGATGGCCACAACCAAAAAAAACGCAATTACTAAGTGCCATGCAAACACAGAAAGTGACTACAGGTATTAGTTTCAATCACGTCAACCTCTTGGTGACGCAGTCGGACTACAACCTAGGCTAAGGAGCTTCTGCATGGTAGCCTGCTTTGCTTATATAAACTGGGAAGCTAATACAATTACTTTGAAAACTCTTACATTTTGATTAAGGGCCCATATGTTTGCAAAACCGTCGCCAGAAAGTTTCCAATAGGTTTGCTTGGGGGGGCTTGACATTATAAAATTGACCAAAATTTCATTTATTTATAGTGTACCACGTTTCAATTTGGGGGGGCTTAGAGCTTTGTTTGGGGGGCTAAGCCCACCAAAGCCCCCCCGTGGCGACGGGACTGTATGTTCGTATTGAACAATTTGACCACTTATCTTTGAATAAAGAACCAACGGCCTCCTTTTCCAACGGCCTCCTTACCCTTCGCATCTTGGTTCATGGCCCTACTAGTTTGACTAGGGCCCCTTGTCTTTTAATTGTACGCAATTTGTGTTTTATCCTTTCATGTGGCTTCTTACCTTTAAATTGAAAATCTCCAGGGCCTATAAGTTAATCATTCAAGCATACCAATAAGCATAAACCATCATATGGTATACTGAACTGAATTTTGCCATCAACAAAGTGGAGTCAATTATAACAAAATCACAATCATCAACAAACTGTAGTAAACTTTGAATCTTGTAAACTAAAAATAGGAGCCGCTGAAAGTGCATAAGTTGAAACTGGAGCCTGCATTTGCGCACAATCTATACACTCACTAAGACCACCACTGACTTATCCACAGATCGGCAGAGGCTAGATACTGTTGCGATCGGAAATCCCGAGCGGCATGCACGCAAAGCTTCGGACCGTGGCAGCAAGCAACAATAGAGATCATGCTCGCAATCTCTCTTACTGTTGCTTGCTCGCGTTACACATATGATGGTGTTATTCTTCACGCACATCCCGTTCGTGGTGAATCACACAATTAAAGGAACGCCACTGGAGAGGTTGCAACAATACTACACATGCACATGACATAATTATGGGGCGCCGTTCGTAAAAATATTATATCTGACAGATTTAGCACAAAAACTGCTATCTCTGCGCATATTTACCTATCTCTGCGCAGAGATAGCTATCGCTGCGCGCATTTAACTATCTCTGCGCAGAGATAGCTATCTCTGGACGCATTTAGTTATCTCTGCGCAGAGTTAGCTGTCTCTGCGCGCATTTAGCTATCTCTGCACATGTATAGCTAAATCTGCATGCATATATAGTGCTGAAGCGTGTCGGAGGAAAACATGGTATCCTGTCTGAAGAAGTGCTGAAACGTGTCGGAGGAAAACATGGTATCCTGTCTGAAGAAAAACTTGGTGTTCTGTTGCAGTAATCCAGACAAAAGCTAGGCTACTGCAAGGCATGAATTCCCTGGCATCATATGAAGCTAGGTGGT
>JGI24159J19872_10007779_pt1 | contig 14039 bp, 11 predicted proteins | sample Ectturendosymbi4_FD_19872 | JGI IMG/M metagenome (IMG submission 19872) | reverse complement strand
AGTTGACTACTTCAACCAATCATGTTCAGCTGAAGGCAAAATAACTCTAACAGTTATTTTGCCTCATAAGGCTGTTTTGCCTCATGAGGCAAAATAGACGCAGCACAAAAATGTATGTTGTGCATCACAATACACTTTCGGATAGTTTTCGGATACAGATAGTATGGTTTCAACAAAACAGGATTCGGATCGGATACGGATATCATTTTTAAAAAACAGGATAGGATCGGATAGTAAAAATCCACTATCCGATCATCTCTGGTAGACCAGCCTTTATAGTTGTTCTCAGTGATAGCGTGACTCGAGTCAATGACTCAACTAGAGTCACGATATTTGGTAACTCTGACTCGATTCGAGTCACGTTGAGAAAGCTAGTGACTCGACTCGAGTCAGAATCATTTTTACAAAATCTTTGAGCTTCTGATGGGCAAACTCAGTTCGTTTGCACACAAGGAAATGAGCATTTTTGATTCAGCAACGTTCAAGATTTGTGTAAATTGTCTATTTTGACCGTCTGGTCGTGCTATGCTCTACCTTATGAAGCATGTGCATTGGGCTTTTTACTGGCTGAAATACGCATGCATAAACCTTACTGATGACTGGACTTGTTAATCTCCTGGTGCATGGCACATGTTTTGATTAATAATATTTTGTATTCAAATCACCTATAAATGTTAACAAATATAGACTAAGGCCTACGTGGACGCAATGGTTAACATCCATAATCCACTAACTGCACTACTCTGTTTTGGGATAACTTGGCAATGATTGCTAAATAGACTCTTCTAACTAAACAATTAACTCCATCTAGCAATCTGAACAACAGACTGGGCAAATGTGTAACTTTGGTCGTAAGCACCAAAAGTATCTTGCTGCTATGCAGTGTTGCAAACACAATGCTGCGTTGCAATGAGCCACCTGAATGGACAGTCGAATCCACGACCCTCGGCGTAACCGAAATAGAGTTTCCCCACTCGGCTAGGTAGACTACTATTGCTGATACGAATTCAAGGTTTTATATAATAGAGTTTCCCCACTCGGCTAGGTAGATTACTATTGCTGATACGAATTCAAGGTTATATGTGGCGAATCACTATGCCACAGCAGTACAAAATAAGAGAAGACTACCTGTCCTAGACATAGTAGGCTACATTTTTTCACAACAATCACTACACCAGGGGTCACCAACCTTTCTGAAACTCCGAGCTACTTCTTGTGTACCGATTAATGCGAAGGGCTACTGGTTTGTTGATGCACACTTCTGAAATAAAAATTTTGTTCAATTTACCTTCAGTTATTTCAGTACTGATATTCGTTAATGTGAAGACATTGATCATGTTAATGTTATTTTTAGAACACGCCCGTGGGCTACCTACTTGGTCCTTGCAGGCAACTTGGCGCCCGCGAGCACCACGTTGGTGATCCCTGCATTACACAAAACACGTTGATCAAGTGGAAATCTGACTTCTGGACGTATACAACTAGGCATGTAGGCAGGGCAGGATAAATGAACGCGAGACCCACCAAGGCAAAGTTGTGACTGCGAGGCCTCCGAAACACTTAGCGCAACTGCGCAGTTCACTCATGTCCGATCCTTTGCCAGCAGAGGCAAGTTGCGACTTGCTACAGGATTTGTTGTACTCTTGCTCTTTATTGCGTAACTATAACACCGTAATAAATTTTCAAATGTTCACTTCAATCTAAGGTAGTAGGCGTTTGCCACGTGTGACCAGGGCTCCCACTGAGGATTTTTCCACCCAGATCTGTTTTTATAAGTCGACCTGGGTGTCTAGGTTTAATTATGAAAAATGGCGTTGAATCTGTGTTTTTTGAAGTGATAAATTTATTAACAACTTCAATGTGTTCAATAATCTAAAGATAATTTTACATTATAGTGTTTACATGCGCACATCAGAGATGATGACTATCCAGTTTGCCGGTTGGATATCCGGCAGGATAGTGAGTTTGCACACGGACCAGGATATCCAAGAACTGCTTTCAAATGTGAACCGGATGCGGATCCGGATATCCAAAACGCTTTTATCGATATTTCGAGGATTCAGACTTTTGGAAAAAGTTGCACATTGCACAATCATTCATTTATTATTTTCAGAAGCATCTTTTTAGCCTTCTGTGCCACGACTCCAAGTCTGTCTATGGTGTAATCTCTGTACCGTTGTGTAATTTCATTTCCCTCCTAAATTGATAATTGGACACGCCAAATTTGTTAGCATGAAACTGTTCCTGGTGTGTCAAGATAAGGCTCTTTCAGTATAGATTAAGGACGTTTTTTTGGTGCGTATCTGGACTAAGGCTAGTTAGTGTAGGCCTACTGTGATATAGTCTAGGCTAGCTAGAGCACTCTAACTCTTTTAATGTGGTCTGTAGTCTACACCAGGCTTTGCAGTCTTTANGTGCAGTCTGTTCTACGCGAGCCTGCATTGACTGGTTGTTGGATACCAGGCCAGATAGCTCTTTTCTTTCTTAAACACGACATGCAAAATTGTTGTTGTGTGACATTGACTTGTTAGACTGAATTTTTAGTCGGTCATTCCAATATAAATGACATATTTTAGCCAGTGTACTGTTGTGTATTGTTTGTAGACTAGCATTGCTACACTAGTTACAGTTAGGCTTGATTAAAGTGCAACAATGGGTAGGATTAATAAATGAGTTATGAATGTGAACTCATGGATGGTGTCAAAATCCAACCATTGTTTCCAAGGAAATGGCTAATGAAAAGCTTGGTGTGCCAACAGAACCGTCACTAGAAACTCTTCAACAGAGGGGCCTTACATTTGTGCAGTGGGGCTTGACATTCTGAAATTAGAACAAACATCACTGTTTTATAGTCCTTCATATTTCAATTGGGGGAGGGCTTGGAGCTTTGTTTCGGAAGGGCTTAGCCCACCAAAGCCCCCCCGTGGCCATGGACTGTGTGGCAAAACTTCAGCTTGCTTTTAATGCAATTGACTCGGATAATTACTTGGGTTACACGATATGTCATGCTTGCAAGATATGTCACACTTTCTGTTTATAAGCATGACAGAGCTCAAAGTGGTGTTGTAACCTCTCGGTTGGCGTTGCATTGAATGTGCGATTCGCCACGAACGGGATGTGCGCGAAGAATAGCACCCATATATATTTGACGCAAACAAGCAATAATATAGTGATCCTGATGGAGTGATCTTGGTGAGTGATCTCTAATAATGCTTGTGAACCTAGCGAACAGTTGATAGTACTTACTAATGGTGACGACAAGAGTGATCTTGTGATCTATATTGTTGCTTACTGCCACAGTGTGAAGCTTTGCGCACTTGCCGCTCAGGCTTTCCGAACGCAACATTGGCACAACATATTCAGGTACGTAGTGCCTATTCTGCTTCATGAGGCAAAACCTGTGTTGGGACTATTTTGCCTTCATTTGAACACACTTGATTGAAGTAGTCATGTGACAAGTACAATATTTGGGGTTTAAGAGTTTATGGTTAGGGTTTAGGATCAGTGCTTATGGTAAAGGTTTAGGGTCCAGTTTTAGGTTTAGTGGTTCAGGGTTTAGAGTTAGGGTTTAGCCTGCAGTTCACTTAATGCAAACAAGAAACTGCTAACTGCTTGCCAGCCCTGAGCCATTACAACACTTGTCCATGGATGTGGGACTGAGCTGTTATAGATGTCATGGTCAACTAAGTACGACATGCGTTCCAAACTTGTCATGTGATCACTTCAGCCAATCGTGTTCAGCTAAAGGCAAAATAACGTCAGCAGTTATTTTGCCTCACAAGGCAAAATAAGGCAAAATAAACACTGCACAAAAATGTATGTTTTGCCTCACAAGGAAAAATAGACACTAAACAAAAATGTGTGTTGTGCATCATAATACACTTTCAGATAGTTTTCAGATACGGACAGTATGATTTTAACCAAAACAGGATTCGGATCAGATATGGATACTATTTTTCAAAAACAGGAGAGGATCGGATAGTAAAAACCCACTATCCGATCACCTCTGGCACACATCACGTGAGAAAGTACACATTTCAGACAATGCAGAATGTGTTCAGTCGGTTTCATATTCTCATATAAGATCATTATCAGGGTAATATACAGTGGTATGTTTAAGGGAGGACAAGCGAAGTATTTGCCTTGGGCGCCCCTCAATGTATTTCGCACGTAAATATTCCTCATTTTTGGTGAAAAAATTATTATCCGCTCATATCATAATTTCCGAACCGCATCATAATTTAGTACTCTGCTTTCAAATGGCCCCCAAAGAGCAACTGTAATGTGTAACCCCTACGCTTTCAGAGAGGTCCACAATAACAAATGTAATGTATAAGTAGGATCACCACGCTTTCAAAGGGGCCCCCAGTAGCAACTGTAATGTGTAAAGTACCTTACTTTCAAAGGGGCCCAACAGCAACTATAGTGTATAAGTAGGCTACTTTGCTTTCAAAACGGCCCCCAACAGCAACTGTAATGTGTAAATACCTTGCTTCAAAAGGGCCAAAAGTAACTGTAATGTATAGCCTAAGCACTTTTCTTTCAAAGGGCTCCCCAACTTTACTGATTTGTAGTGCTTCATATTTCAATTTGGGGGGTCGAAGCTTTCTTTGGAGGGCTAAGTGGTGACGGGACTGAAATTTGGGCCCCTATGACAACGTGGGCCCAACCCAATTGGAGGGTATGGAGTGCGGCTGATATGGCGCTGTACACACAACCAACACTGACAGTAGAAAAACACTTTAACAACACCCCAACTGCAGTGTCATTCACCCATCATAATGCGGGATCTAGTAGTTTGAGAAAAATGAAAGCATTCTAACATCAAAACTTTGAGCCAAACAGCTAACAGAGAAGAAGAAAAAGTGAAGGATAATTCGGATGGGGCGCACATTGGCGCTCACAGGCATGTAGACTGTTCCGATTAAGGTTTCAAATGCTTGCAACGCATTTGTCGTGAGATAGACAGCCAATTCATTTTACTTAAATTTAAAGTAGGATTTCGCAATTAGCATTTTACCAGTTATCTTTCTTACTTTTTGTATGCATTGTTTGTACACATTGCACACACATTTTTTACTACACAAAGCAATACTGATGAGATGCGAATACCGAAACAATGCACGAACTACTATTGACTTAGGTCGCTATCTACAGGAGCGTTGAATATTCGAGGAAAAATGAACATTTTTGAAAAGCATCAGACATTTTAAGCGATCGGATAAAAAAGTTGGTTGAAGGTGCGCATCGTATAAAAAATTGATACAAATTGTTTCTCAGCAAGGCATCCAAGGTCCTGACATGATTGCTAACCTGGTGTGGGCGAACATTTACATTTCTGGGTGTGTAATGGATAAATCGGTAGGCATTGTTATATGCAGCATGTAAGTACTTCACACTAGTCTGTGTGTATTTGCTCCACAATTGGCAAGCATACATTGGAATGCAATAGGTTCCAAATAGAGTGTTTTTTACTGCAGAACAATAAGTGCCTTTGAGTTTGTTTGTTGCACGGTACAGTAATTTCGCTTGTCCCTAATATCATCATCATCCTTTAGTGATGCATTTATCCACACACCAAGGTATTTCACATGGTAATATATCTTTACCATCTACCGTGGCTTCTCTTTTCAATGTTGTGTGTGTGAGAGTGCCTCCTTATTTTGTTTAACCTTTGCCTAGCCAGTGATTATTTCAGGCGTTGACCTGTTATCATTGGCTGTTTGTAAATAAATAAATAAATAGGCCTAAATAAATAAAATGAGTTTGCACATCAAAAAAGTGGTGCTTTGGAGAAGTCGCCATCACGCCACTGTTTTAGATGGAAGATTGGGTCCCTTACTTTTTTTCTTTTTGTTGTCATGATTTGGTTTCGTTTACGTCCTATCATAGTTCTATGTTACTCCATCTTCTTCCTATTGTTTCGATTGTTCAGTCACATGCATTGCTGCGATGGTTTCGTCACATCGCATTGTAGTATTTTAACTGATTAAACTGATTATTGTTGGAGGCAAGGTTCCGGAGTCGAATTCGCAAGGGGTCGGAGGTTTTTGGGTGGAGTCGGAATCCTAAGCACACTAGGAGTTGGAGTCGGATTTGTTATCCGACTCTGGCGCCGAAATCTCACAGTACAGTATTGAACATGATCTGGTTACTGGTATCAAGCGAAATTTCTGACCTATTGTTTGTCAGTTATTTTGCCTCCGAGAGTGAAATAATAAAGTTTGTCGACTACTTTTTTGATGTGTTGGGCAAATTACAGCTTTTTGGTTAGATGTTAGACACCCACAACAAGCTACAGTACGGGAATAACCAGCAGAGTTGGACAAAAAGCGGAGTTTGGAGTCCGCGGAGGTGGACTCCGCATGCTTATTTGCGGAGTCTGAGTCTAAGAACCCTTGTTTTTGGCGGAGACGGAGCAGAGGAGATCGATCGATTTTTTTTTAATTTCTTTGCAAAGTTCAAACTCATTATTGGAATATGTTGTAGAATTATTTCAAATAAGCGGCTTTGCTGACACAGCATTATGAAGCTTTTGTGTGTTCAAATGTCTGTTTTTGTATCTCTTATGTATTACAGTGTATGCAAAGTCTAATATTATTTGGACATTTAAAATCAAGCGTCCAGGGCTACTTGTCTACCCGCCTAACACCTATTAGTAATACATGTGGTTTCGCAATCTGCTTAGTCTAAGACAAGGCCTGTAGGCTACAGATGAACAATAGCCTACGTCCATTTGTGGTTAAATTGCAATCTTACCCAAACCCATGTTTCGTTGCTTGGTCGTGGCTTGTGTGTGATTGATGGCTATTGCCAGCATTCTCTAATGTAGCCTAGGCATAATCTACCTACAACGTTTAAATTGTGGTAATATATAGTACGTATAGACTTATACAGTAATGCTATGCAGTACCAAACAAGGAAGTTTTTGGCAGCCATCGATTGTGTCTCACTTAGAATTGTATTACTGGCTCGAGCATTGTTGTGTGACAGTAGAGTTATCTAATGTTCATCCAATGTTGAGGTATGAGGGAGTGGTGGTTAAATATGCACTGTAATTAATATTTGAACTCATAGTATTTCATGTATATATTTGTCAGTGCACTGTTAGCGTTAAGGTGCCCAGCTATTAGTGAGTGAACTGAAGTTACATTAAATATGAAAAATGAGTTTTATGTTAAATGTAGTCCAGCTGAAGTTGTTTGTTTCTAGCAGATAAGGAGTTGACCTTTGACAGAAAAACTTTATGCGATATGTATATGGCAGTGCATTTGGCCCATGAGGTTGTTGCGATCGGAAATCCCGAGCGGCATGTGCGCAAAGCTTCGCACCGTGGCAGCAAGCAACAACAGAGATCATGCTCGCAATCTTTCTTCGCGTACGCTAGTCATCAAGTTCAATCGTTCACACGTTAATATCGGCAGAGCTACCACGTCGCAATCTCTCTTACTATTGCTTGCTCGCGTTACATATATTATGGTGTTATTCTTCACGCACATCCCGTTCGTGGTGAATCACACAATCAACGCAACACCACTGGGGAGAGGTTGCAACAAGGTAAAAGCTATGCTCGGGCTATTTTGCCTTTAGTCGAACACGATTAGTTGAAGTGGTTACATGGTAAGTAGCCTACAATACGCAGATACAGTGCTTAGGGCAGGGGTTTCCAACCTTTGTCTGTCCATATATGTACCCCTTCAGCAAGTTTTGGATTTTTAGAACTACAAAGGTAGACCTCGTTTATATGTCTTAAATTTCATTTGTTGCAGCTTTACAACCCACTATACCTCTTCAGATAGGCAAATTCATCCCTGGGGTACATGTGCCACAGGTTAGGAACCACTGGTTTAGGGCGTAGTGTAAAGGCCAATCTACACTGAGGACGAGCCAGGAGTCGCCAGGCGTAATCCTTTGTTTGTTTTATTGCGTCGGGTAATTCTGCACCATGCACCAGAGGTGAGCGGATATTGATTTTTTAACTCCTGATCCATATCCGATAAATTTTTTTAATATCCGTATCCAATCCTTATCCGAAAATTTCTGAAATTTAGTATCCCATACCAATCTGTATCCGAATGTGACACTGGTTAAATACGAAACAAACAGGCAGTGGTTATAGGTCCACCAGTGGACCTTCGTTTTTGAAAACTTATTCATCCATCGTCTGTAACATGACACTAATCCATGACAAGTGTGCAATAGACTGGACTACGCTTGGTAGAAACTTAGTAAACCTAAACCTAACACTTATTAAGTCTAAACCACATATCTGACCACAAGAGTTTAGAAAGTTTTGAAAAAAGAAAATAAAAACCGGTACCATGAAAAGTGCAACCACTGCTACCAATACAAATGGCACCCAATTATGGCAAGAGTCAGCACGAAAACCATTCACACAGTAAGACACGTCTACCTGACTATCATGACAGTGCTGCTAATGTGACAAATAGCGTTTTATTCTGTGTCACTGCCAGCGGACCTATAGCCACTTCCAAACAAAAACACCCTGTTGTTTTGTGACCCAATCCATAAAAATAACATCACATGTTTTGCACTTTCAATTGTAAAAACAGAAGATTAGTGTATATTTTGCTGCCAGACGTATAGCTCTGCTGTGGTTATTCTTCCATTTGAACTGTTGTGTATCTGGCTTTGTCTACTTATAACATTGAGTTCGCGGCACTAGCAGTTGGTACGATGAACCTAGTCCAAAGGGAATTCCTGCTGTGCGAGTGGTCGTCGTTTGGGCTCGCAGCATTGTTGTTTAGGCTGGGCTGATAGAGACAGCTCGTTTTATGGGAAAAATTTTGATGTAAGCTACAGCACTCTTTCAATAAGTTTTGAAAACCAGACACGGGTTTACAATTTGGGTTATGTTTTTTGTTATATGGCAAAGAAGATCCACTAATCCAAGGATATAGCCCTTGTCATGTGACTGATTCCACCTCCATCAAGTAATTGCAAAAGAGCTCCAGCATTCAATCAATTGACAAAATAAAGAAAATATATTTTGTAACACTAAGAGTAGATCACAGTATAAAATATAGGAAAACTATGTAGCTTACAAAAACTACAAACTCGAACTGTCTTTTAGCAAAGGTTGACTGCATAAAAGTTGAGGTAGGAATGTTCAAAATTTTAACAAAAAGTATTGCAGCTTAAACACCGAAAACAGACCATGGGTGACCAACAGGTTGATCGCATCAACCGGTTGATCGCCGAGTGTCACTTGGTTGATTACACCTGATTTTGCATTGAATTGACAAGCTGCCTAAAAAGAACATTTTTCAAGCAATAGCCTAATCCAGAAAGTACATAAAAATTATTATCCATCAATTATTAGGTCACGTATATTCTTTGGTTCCTCTTGTGATGGATGACCATAGGCTAGCTCGGCAGATGCCGCGAAGGTATTGTAATATGTTTTTCTATTATTGCGTGGCAATCATGATTTAGGTGCAACAGACACTTTGCCTTCTATCTGTGCATCACTTACCAAGTCGATGGTACACTTGTAGCAGGGATGTTTGCCTGCAATTTAGAACAGTTCCACGAGAGCACTGGTTAATTTATAATAGGAACATGTTCAAGGCACGCCTGAATTTACAATGAAGAAAATCAGACCCGCCCTTTGCCATTCGACTTTACGCTCAGTTTAACAATAGACAAAGCTGTATTCACTCATGGTTTTGTTAATGTAACTTTAAGCACTGCACTATTAATCTTAAATACGTCAGAAAATATTTAATAACAACAGGGGTTTAAGACGAGTTCAATTCTTTCATGGAGGAGAGAGTAACCCGTAGTATCCTGAAACATCAGGGCTAAAACAAGCCATAAGTTTATAATATCCTGGGTTAAGGTCTCAGTCTATCAGACTACCTGTAGACTGTTTAAAAGACTCCTGTGGGAATCTTGTTGCTGCTCAGGCAGTGGCCACGAGCTAGACTGACTCTAGTGAGGTTTTTCTGGTTCTAAGATCGACACACTGCGTCGCACCATATCACGTGACTAAATGTCATTCTTGACTCTCATTGGCTATTTCCTCGGGTGACAGGACATCGCGCTCCATGACGCAACACGGCGCTGCGCCTTGCGTGGTCCAATCGCGACACTAGTGGTCACGCTCTCGACGCGTGATCACGTCAAATGCGAAATCGAGATTACGTATCAGTGCGTATCTTTTTATCTCTTTAAATCGTGAATATTATCAACAAATCATGGTGGTTTACTAATGCGAATTATTTCTACAATGTTGAGGGTTACTCTCATCCTTGCTACAATTCACGAATCACTTGTAAAATATATGTCCTCTACATTCAAATGTAGACAGTTCAGAATATCCACTTCCTGTTAAGCCGAGTGTCTTATTCTTCTTTTCATTTCCGCTTCATACTTCCTAGTGAGAGTCCTTTTTTCTGTAAAGCTTTAATTTCCTTGGTGTTCCTCCAATTCACTCTTGTCCACAATAAATGGCACTAAACTTCAGGTTCACAAAAAACTTGAGCCAAAACATTAAATGACAATGATTTACGACCCGGTTCCTTTTGTTAAGCTCGTTCAAAAAATTTTAGTTGGAAACTCCGAGCCTGCAGTGGCGGATCCAGGCCAGGCGTTTGGGAGGGACGGTCAAATAAGAGGCCGCCAAAAAGTCTTCACTGGTTTAAATACCCCAGCTTGTCTGCCGACAATCGTTAGGTATCACACAAAAGTGGTTTCCTTTTGTAGGCCAAGAAAATGGCTATTTTTGTTGGTCGAACTATGCGATCTTTCAGGGAATCACCAGAGTTAAAAATCGCCTTTTACCATTATTTCACAAAAAGTTTGAAGCAGGTCCAAAAAGATAGATAGGTCTTATTTTTCACAATATTTTTTTTTCATAAATTTAAATTTTCAGAATGTCCAGCCCCTAGCATAAACGTGAAGGCTCCCAATGGAAGACTTTCTGGCGACGGTTCTGACAAGACTCGCAGACACGGGAAGGGGGCATTTCGGGGCAGTTACCACCAAATCTTTTTGCATCCCTCAAATTTTGTTGTGCTCACAAAAATTTGTTTTAAACATATGATAAAAACGAAAATCTTTCCCCCCTAACAATGTATTCCCCCCAAACCTTAAAACCTGGCTACGGGACTGGTTCTGCCAAAATTGTGTCTGCAATTAGGATATTTTGGTTTGGAGGCCATTCTGTCTCGGGATGTAGCGAATACTTTTTTATATAAATGAGCATTAGGGGGGGGGCCTGTAAACATTTTGAGGAGCACAGAATTGGGCTGCTACGGCACTGCGTGTGCAAACACCGATTCTGTAATGCGCTAGTGTATGGCTAACTATTTTTGCTCTTGTGTCTATGATTCCGTCTGTCATATGGAACACGAGTCCACAATAAACAACTATTATTATATCATTAAAGGGTGAATGCTTTGACAAAAACCAACACGTCCACTTAAACAGGCATAAGGACGGATTTTTAGGTAGATCGGGATGTCCAAATAGCAGGGGCCGAGTTTGCTAGAAAAGTTTGCGGGGACAAACTTTGCTTTGTGTGATGTGCATGTTATTGTGGACTGTTTGCGTTTCGATGACCTTTTGTAAATCTGGCAAATTATCAAAATGGTAGGCCTATATTTTGGGGACCCCGGTCCAAGTGGACCCTTGGTTCCAGCTCTAGGTATCAACCTGAAATTTGGGCTCCGGCCCCAACATCTAAAAGTTTTTGGCTCCGCCTCCGAAATGATTTGGTCTATTGAAAACTGAAAACAATTGAAATATTTTATACAACTGACTTGCCCCACATGGCTGTGGAACGGAAACCAAACTTTCAGGTCCGGCTCCATCATCTAAAATTTTGGGATCCGGCTCTAGCCATACAAAATTGCTTGGGCTCCGACTGCACACACCTGGTTGTGACCGCAGACCTGACGAGATTGGGGAACAAGCGGGCACGCGGCATTCGGGATATTCAATAGGCTCTGACAAACACATGGTTTAGATTTAGAAAACAAGGTGAAACTCTGGCCAATTTTATGCTGTGTTTTCGATTTTTGTGTCCATAAAATTATGTTATTGAAATTCAAGCAGATTTTTGCATGTGATCAGGGAGTTTTTTCCTGATTGTGTATTATATTTCACTATTTGCTAAAATTCGAATGTATCTCCGCAATTTGGAATGTCGCAATACAACAGTTTGAATGTTCAATCGTGACCGAAATTTGAAAGTGAGGATAGCTTCACGCGACACGATTAAATTCTATACTTTACGATAGAAATTAATGATTTCCAAGATTCGAAAGCCCTGACGTCAATATCGTGACGTCATTTTGCGCTCTGTTAGTATCATTAGTATGCAATTAAATTTTCTGCATTTTGATGTTTCATTCCTTTTTCTATTTATTGCATTTTTATTCATAGGCGTAGCCAGGGGACCCAAGAGACTGTGCCCACCAAATTTTTAGCATATCTAGTCATGTTGCACTTTGAGAGCCGGTATCTTCAGCAAAATAGTGTTCCTCGCCTAAAATCAAAAAATTTGCCTACCCAAAAAATTTTGGGCTTACTACGCCACTGTTTCTATTGTTTCGTAGTTTGAATAACGAAAATGCGAACTAATAAGCCTACATGCCTTTTTGGTCTCAATGGGGAAGTCGCACTATACTGTAATGAAAGCATTTCTACTTTTGGTGAAATTTAATTGGTTGTAGCAGAGTCTGAAGCTTGGAATAATTTTCACGGGAAGGCACTCCCACGTTGACGTTTCAAGAACAGAACGTGATGCGTGACTACCTTCTCAGTGCGTGCCGCTGCCCACGACCGATTCAGCCGCGCCAAAACTTACATAGGTTGGGCATAATTGTGGGAATTTTTCCTGAACGTGAAAACCGCTTGTGTGAGAAGATACGAGAACAACTGATTGTTACTGGTGAATGAACAAGAAGTGTGGTTTTGTATTACTGCACCATGCCAGTATGGCTGAGGCTATCAATCTCGTGATCAAATGAAACGTGGTCGGACGGAGTGATCAGCGTAGGTGATTTTTATTTGCAGATATAACTTAAATTGTTCGCTTTATTGGCAGCGTATATGTACTCTGCAGCAGTGGCGTAACTAAAGGTTTGAGCCAGGGGGGGTGGCAAAGCTTAGCTGAAGGGGACCCACTAGCCAAAACTCAGAAAAAAGTTTAAGAAATGATAGTGAATCTCTGGATGTTGTGGATGTCTATATCAGCTAATAAGAAACGAAAACACATCGAAAAACGTAAAAAATAAACCTAAAGAATACTAAATATCAAAATGTCAACTAAAGAGGGCCCCGTTTTTACATTTAGCTTGCCAGGGGGCCGCTCGCCTTTCTCCCCTGTCAGTTACGCCACTGCTCTGCAGGTGCCCTTGCACCTGGTTCCACGTCGTTCTTCTGTGTGCGTGCTATCAAGTCACAGACTAGGAAATCCCCAGCGCTGGGCCATTGGACTACAACTCGCTTGTACTCTCTGTGAGGAAAAGAACTTTATTTGATGCTTTATCCTATCGATGACTTCCATCAGTCTAGTTCTGGGAAACAGGTGACGAGCGGAACTATAACGCCAACTAGTAATCCCGCGCCGATCAGCTCTCTTGAGACTTCCTCTCCCGGGGAAGTCTGCACTTTTACTACAAAGCAAGGAAGATATATTTCTTTGCTAGCCTGCGCAGTTTCTCTGGAAAGCTTACATGCTAATCAAGCAAATGCTAACATGCTGTGATTAGATTTTCGAGATTGATTCTGTCGCTCCGAGCAGTGAAGTGACAAAACTGCATTAACTGCATTGTGATGCATGTTGATGAACTCACGTAATCCCACGTAACAACAGTTGATCAGAAAAACGCTCAAGCAAAACAATGTAGAGTAACTTCAGCAAATACCAAAAAAGAGCATGGATCTGAATAAATGCTTTGGGTTTAGATTCGATATTTAATTTATTTGTTTGTTAGCAGACACGAAGTCCATAGTATGAACACACACACTCTGCAGAACGCAGGTTGATAAAAACAGACAATACAGAA
>JGI24159J19872_10007778_pt1 | contig 14040 bp, 10 predicted proteins | sample Ectturendosymbi4_FD_19872 | JGI IMG/M metagenome (IMG submission 19872) | reverse complement strand
GGAAACCAAAAGTTTAATTCTAGGCTTTGCAGCAGATAATGCACATCTCAGATCGGATTCACAGTCAAGTTTGTTCCGAGATTTTGTCTTTATGTTCACGAGTGCAGAAAAGCTGTTGTTTGGTATAACCAAACTTCCCACTCTCTTATATATGTGCACATATTTAGCCCAAAAGTCAGTTAATGGAATTGCTTCGAAACCGTCTTTTGCAGAGGAGTTACACTTCATTTCCAAGAATTCCTCTTACAAATCGTTGGGAAGAATGTCCTCGTTAAGACGAAAAGGTTTCCTGTAGTCATCTTCCATTCTGGAAGTTCAGTGTCACCTAAGTCTGGGAAATAGCGTTCGAATTCCTGTTTCAAAAATCGAAGGTGGGCCTCAACATCGTTCTTAAGCTCGTCCTCCAGTCTAATCTGTTCTTTGTCAAGGGTCAGTATCAAGATGGGGAAATGAAGCTGTATTTCATTTTTGAACGCGACGATGCCACAAACCCAGCTTCGCCACGAAAGCTTCGATGTTATCATAGCTATTGATCCGGTTAGTACTTGCCCTGCAAGTGCAAATTTAAATTATTAAGCGCTTGGAAAATATCCACGAGGTAGGCCAACTGCAGCTGAAACCCCTCTGATGTGAACGACCGAAGGAGATCCTGTTTCCCATGAGCTTCCAGAAATAGCTTCAGTTCATCTCTCATTTCAAACACGCGGGCTAACATGCTACTTTTTGATAACCACCGAACAGATGTATGAAACAGCAGAGTCTCATGGTTGGAATCCATGTCCTTGCAAAGCACGTCAAACAATCTCGTGTTTACAGCACTTGTTTTGACAGCCCGGATGATTATTGCAAGGTTATCTTTCATTGCAGCAGGTAGAGTCCTGGAGGCCAGAGCCTCACGGTGGATAACACAGTGAGATCCAATGGAATTGGGACTTTTTTCTTTTATCCTGGAAATAAATCCACTTCGAGATCCAATCATTGCCGGGGCACCGTCAGTGCAGACACCTACAAGTTTCTCCCATTTCATTCCACTGTTGTCAAAAAATGTGGCGACAATTTGGAATACATCTTCTGCTTTACCAGTCGTTTGTAGAGGTCTGCAAAACAACATTTCCTCACCAATTGAAGGTGGTCCAACAAGGCGAACATAAGCCAACGACTGAAACAATTGGGCAGCATCAGTTGTTTCATCGTACTGAATAGCAAAAAAAGCTGACGCGTGTACCTTTTCAAGAACTTGACACTCAATATCCTTTGCGAGCTCACCGATCCGTGTTTTCATGGAAGAATCAGACAAAGAAATCTTCGCAAGCTTTTTGCTGCTCCCCTCCCCCAACACTAGGCTGGCTGCTTTTAACATGCACGGTTTTATCAATGTTTCACCAATGGTGTGCGTTTCTTCTCTTTAGCTATCATGTAAGCGATTTCAAAAGACGTTACAACTACTTCTACAGATGACGATTGGTAAAAGCACTCACTACTTGCAATCTTCATTTTTCAAAGAGTCTTTCTTGCTTTGAAAAAAAGCTATCTTGATGGCCACCGTGTTTTGTTTGAAGATGACGATGCAAGCGACTTGGTCTCAAAGCGTCGTTGCTCAGATTTTCAAAATATATCACACATTGTGGTACAACTTGACCATCCACTGTAGTATCAATAAAGCCATACTTCCGATAATCTTTGTCATACTTTCGCTTTTTTCCACTCATTTTGTTTCAATGCAGTTGGAGTAATTACTAGAAATACCTGATGATCTATGCTATAAATTGATACTGAAAACAATGCTAGAATTTTACCAAAACGCAAATGCAAATGCTACTCCAAAGATACCGATAGTTGAAACTGAAAATTAGCACTGAACTACCTTCACTTCACTTAAGCTTTTTTGGCTGACGTTTGACTCTAGCCAGCACGACTAGTTTTTTCATTGGATTGGACTAACTATTACTGTACACCAGTTTACGCAGTGGCGCTGGCAACTGCTAATAGTTTAACACAATGTGAAATATTACTAACAGCATTTTGCTTACCAAGCACTTCTCACTCTGTAGCCTGTTGGCTTAGTTGCGTCCAGGGTTGCCAGGTAGACATAAGCAAAAAAAGGCCAGATCAACCCTTTAAAAAAGCCAAATAGCACCAACAAAAGCCAAATGCAAAATAAATACACAACGACACTTTTAAAACACCCAAACGCGCTTTTAAAAGACAATATATAAATATTTTTTACATAAAAAGAATAAAGCTCACTCCATTAATTAACTTCTCGAAATTGTTGGTCATTCTGAAAAGTAATCTGAAACTGCAAACCTAATAGTATGAAATAACAAAACAAAAAATTATGAATTCTCGTGCAGAGTTTCCAATAAAAATTTATCATGCTGTGTCCAGAAACAGTGTCTAGAAATTTGCCAGTGCCCAGAATTTTTCCAAAATTATCTTTAAATCTGCGAAGCCAAAAGAACGTCAAAGTCTATAGTTATCAAGCCAGTGTAGCTGTAACTGAAAGCGATGCCAATGTTGACGTTTCACAACCACCAACAACGTTTAAATCGTTTGTCACTGATGAGTATTGAGGGCGAACTACTATGGAAACAAAATTTGGACAAGCTGATACATGAATTTGCTTGCAAACAGGCACGCAAAGTACTATTAGCTACAATTTGAGTATCTAACATGGTGGGAAAAACAGACCTCTTTCGCATTCCTGAGTTTATGATAGGACAAACGTTTTCATTTTCGTATTGCATATCAACCCTTTCATGTGATGTTGCAGAGTGTGTTATTTTGCGTGATGAACACGAGTATTATGGGGACACCTCGCGACATTGGTTTTTAATGAAAAGATGGGGGTTTTTCCAAAAATTGTGCCTCAGGGCCCATGAAAGTCTTATCTGGCACTGCGGGGCGGGCGTTAAAGGGACAGTCTAGCGAGGTAATCTTGAAAAACTCAGAGCATGTATGTGTATGAAGTTATTGGCATGCCAGATCTGCATTTATTCTAGCTTCAACACAAGTGTCAGGTGTAAACGGTACAAGACGGTATATTTTGGCTTATATAGCTATTAGCTAATATGGTTATCAATAATTGACATCGCAAGCTTACTCTGTCATTTTAAGCTACCATTAAATAGCTTGGTGTTTTTTGTTTTTTTTTAAAGCAATGAATTACCGCTGTAGAGCCTAAACCTTTGATGACCCTGCTTTTGGTTTCTCAGAAACAAAACAATGATTATTTCAACACAAAATGATTTGCAATTGTTTAAAAGAAAATCTCCATTCAAATTTAAATCCCAAGTTCTGTCCAAAAGAGTGAAAAGTTCATTGTTTCAATATATTTTCACTCACCAAGTACAATTATGTGTTTGCGAAGGGTTTCAGGGAAAATGCAAATACTGTAAATGCTGCTACTGTTGCGTAGTTATCAGTGGAAGTGTTTACACGTCAATAACCAGAATGATGACTTGCTGGCCGTGTTGCGCTGTGGTGGTAGCGATGTCTCTCGGTATGGTTTGCTCGCAAGGTAAGAATTGTTTCTTGGAAACATACGATCAACAGTATATTGTGTTGCAAGGTGCTATTCTCAGGCAACAAACCTACATCAGAGGAAAATATAAATCCTGACAAATCATGTGTTTTTGGTGAATGCGAAATATTAGACAAAGAAGCGCGGTTATAAATCTTGTTTGGAGTTAACAGTAATTCGGTAGATGTTTCTTTATATCTCAGATGGAAACTTTTTGAAAGTTTATATGCTATAAATGTTTTGAGTTACGAAAACATTTGCAATCTTATCCAAGATCGCGCCGCCTCAATTAAAACATCGCAAATCATCCAAAAACAAGTTAGCTCTGCATTTTCAAGAAGAAAACAAGAAAAAAACAATTTTGAAAGTACACTGCCATACTTAGATACAGTAAGATTTATAGATTTTCGAAATTTGCTGCGGAAAAGGGAAATGAAACTTGACTTAAAGGTCTTTAAGATAAAATTTTATCAAAAAGTAATGTATATAAGATATAGATCAAGGGGTTTGGCTGCGCAAGTCCAAGATTTTGAGAGGGGCCTTTTAATCCAACGTTTAAACTTCTTAGAAAGTAGTGTGTGGCTGATGCAGGTTTCTGATTGTGCTTTGATGGTAAAATAGCCTGCTTCTACTTGCCATGCTGTTATTCCCTTTACTTATGTTGTCGAATGTTTTTCCTTAGTTTTTCTTGTAAACGAAAAGGACGCTGTACAAGCCATTGCGGCAAACTGTAAATATTGCGCAGAAGCTTTCGTATGACTACGACTAATATCCTGCTTATTTTCATAAGACTGTTTGACTTCTTTTGTGTTTTGCGGCTACACACATATATTATAAAACATAAATATAAAATGTAATACATTTGTTATTAGGTGATTTTGACCTGAACTTGAACAGAGAAAAAATTCCTATTCCAACCGATTATGAGGTGAGCGAAAGGTCTCGGTTTGGGCCAAAATTGCGTTTGTAGTTCAACACTTAATATCTGTACGAGCGTCGAAGTTTTGTTGTAATTTCACAGAGATTTAAAGGCAACCTCATACAGTATCGGAAAGGCGATGTAATAATCGGCGGATTTATCCGGGTGCACACGAGAGGGGCAGGGGATACGTGCTCGAAGATTCGCGATGATGGTGTGCAGGCTGTGGAAACAATCAACATGATTGTTGACCAGGTGAGTTTGTGGCAAACACTGACAACGTGGAGAAATCTACGTTGTACGGTACTAGTTTTCTCGATACTGGTGTGGAGTTACAGCGCGGTGACGGCAAAAATAACAAAAACCTTGTGGCAAGCAGTGGAGCATGTCCGAAGTTCAGTTAGAAGCAGGCTGTTCAAAATCAAGTGAACATTTCCCAAAAGCAAAAACAAAGAAATGCTGCAATTACAAACACGTCCCTGTAGTAAGTGGGAAGAAGATCTAGAGAAAAATTTGCTTGACACCCAAAAGGTGAATTATGGGATATAGACTGAAACAATTATTTCGAATTAGAGCGAACTAAATGAGCAAACTTATACAAGTTCACACTGGAAGCAACAAGTGTTATAATTAGAAGCCTTGGACTTACTGTTTTGTCAAGACAAAACAAACTATCAACGCAGCTTAAGAAGCAGTGTTGGGCAAAAACAGAACTAATGTAAACAAATGATTTTAAATATGCAAATACAAATGGTCTTATATCTGCGTTTTAGCATACAACGAGACAAACCATGCAAAGCAACCTAATGTGACAAAAATAATGATTAACTTGCTAGGAACGAGTACACACCGCCTTGGGGTGACAAAAGGGCCGTCCCTCCCAACTTTCTAGCATGTCTTGTTTTTGTGCTTCTAGAGGCGATGTCCCAAACCAAATACGCTTAAAGTCAAAATATTTGACCATTCCCAAGATTTTGGGCTGGCTACGCTGCTAGTACACACTGACAATGTAAAGAAGATGCGCCTCTGCAAAGAGATCCGCCGAAAAAAACAATTGTTCGCAGTACTGCGCGTCATGAAAGGAGCCATTTCGTTTTAGTTTACTGTATAACAACTTGGTCTTGTCTGCATAGAATTCTTATCAGGTATATCGCATCTTATATACGCCTGTTTTTGTTTACTCCGTTTTTTACTGTTTTTGTAGATACATGTTCGCTTTTGCTTTTTAACTCTTACGATGGACTGAGAACACACCAAATCGTGTGCCTCTATGTCTTTGGAGCCACGCAGGCAACTTCTGTTTAAACTTGGCTCATTTGTGATATCGATCAAGCAGTCCCATTCAGCTTGATGGATCTTAGTAAATTCCTCGATAATTTGAAAATGTCAAACCCGAAGAAAATTCATTTGGCAGCACTCTGATTAGACTAACCGTGCTATTCAGACTAAAGATAAAATGATCGCACTTATCACGGACTGACACTGGTGAACCTTAATGAAAACTACTAGGAGATGGTCTGCAACAATAAAACTTGCTGAAAAGGCTTTGCAACTCAGAATAGGTTTTTACTGATATCCTTATGCCATAAAACCATTGTTTAAAAAGACTGAAAAAACTGTCTTATGGCTTAATCCAGGGTCTCCAAACTTTCTTTTCTTGTCAGAGAGCTACAAAAGCTATTACACAACAATTCGAGGGCCGGATATCATACGTAATGTGACTGTTTCGGGATGTGTTACATTCTACCAAATCAGCAAATGTTTCGTAAATGTACAGTATTATTTTTCATTATTGACAAAATTTCCTCGCGGGCCGGATGGAATGGCTTCGCGGGCCGGATTTGGCCCGCGGGCCGTGGTTTTGAGACCCTGTTATAAACTAAAGATGCAGCTAGTTTTCGCTGAGAAACACAAGGGAAACACAAGGAACATTTACAGTGGAGAAACACGGAACTTCATGAGGAAAACAGATGAGGTCTTCCAACAAACGTTAATTGTTGATCGTGAAACCCCTCAGTTTTCTTTTATCCGTTTGTCAGGGCATTACATGTCATCGCTAATTGCCATAAGAGGGCATAGGGGCGAGCCAGATAATAGACTGTCAAACGAGATAAACGACCTCAACAAAAAAATAGAATGAGAAAATTTCAACCCACCAAAAAGCGTTAACACATTTCCTTTGGAGAAGGTGACAACCGATGTATATTGTTGTTTGCTGGCCGCACCGGCGGCATTTATACAAAATCTCTGCTACAGCTTGAAAAACGAAAGAAAAGCACCTTTCTTCCAAGTGATCTTGGTGCAGAAACGTTTTTCAAAATGCAGTAAATATTACCTACAAGAGCTCCTGAGAATCAATTGTGGGGCTCAGTCTATTTTAGATTTTGTTGTCTCCTTATTTTGCTTTGTTGTTTATTTTGTGTCGCAGCAGGTCGACTGATTTTATTTTATTTGTATTTTTGTTACGTCCTTCAGTCTGAAAGTAAATGCGGGAATTGTATTTTGAAGGATTTTGTTTCATCATTTCTTAGCTCGGAAGTTTTAATTAGCGAAAAGTTTCTTGATTACTTTGTTTTGATTTACAGCATTCTAAATATTTTATCGTGATTTGATGAACTTTTACTGATTCGCTTCTTTCAATGATTTAGCTGCCTCACAACTGTCTAACAAACATTGCAGTAAACTTTATATTCATTTCATGGTAAGCATTTTCTTGGCTGGTCTTACATTGACTCGTCAGCTTGTAAGAAACCCTCTTCACGATGAACTTTCCGCACCTCAAGCTGGGATAATCCGCCCTAGGTTTCCCTATAACTTGCAGTAGAGATAAATTCGCCTACGTTTTGATGTGTTTGATGAAAACCTGATCAGCTGCGAACAAGCACGAGAATGATTGCCAAGAGCAAGTTTGCAAAGAATTCACTATGCGACGACACAAATCAAAGATTTGACTCAAATTGGACTCGAGTTGGATTTTCAAGTGGTTCAAAATGCTTTGAGTTTTACATAAATAAATTAATAACTTGAAGCGAAACGAATTGCAGAGCACTCGACGATCACAATGAATTGTTATCACTTAATCTATAAAATAATAATACTTATTTTGCGACTTGCATACGCATGGACAAGGCCGTATAACCAGGGGCGTGATATGTAATGACCCGTGGCGATAAAAGACTAGTATGGGGTTTAACTTTACGCGGAAAACGACTCAAAACTCGCTTCTGTTGAATCGATTCCACGCAGCAAGCGAACAGGAATTTACTGTAACTTGCAAATCGTCCCTTCGTTCCGCACTCTGAAAGCAAAGTCGAGATGATACAGGACAGCTTGGAGCATAGCTATGCAAAAATTGGATGCATGAAGATGGCATCTCTTCATATTGGCCCAAGCAATCTAACCTTAAGGCGCACGTGCAGCGTCAACCAGCATAAAAACTTAGATTAATCAAGAAAGAATTTTGAGGTGTACACGTTAACCAAATATAGTGCGCTCCGAAACCGATTTTACCAAATATTAATGAGGCAAATGCAAGAACTTTTTTAAACTCTCGCACACGTGACTTTAGTGAAGGGCGGCATACTGAGTACGTTCTGAGCAGTTTCAGGCTTTTTTTATTCTAGCATGCAGATTATATTAAAAGTATGTTGGAGGGGTAGATCCCACACGATCCGCGAATGGCGAAGTAAGCCTCCACAGATGGAAGACCTTTGCCCCCGCAAAAATTGCATACAAGGTAGAACCTTGATGCGCCCAGCGTCACCTGGGAGCGTTATTTTCCTTACTCATTAGTTTACGGCACGACGATTGGTAGCGAAAATGTAAGTTATATACATGTTCATGTTATTTTTATTTGTGGTGACTTACGCGAACGCTCCTCTCCTGACTTCGTTTCATAGACCGTAGCGGCGTAGTTTGTTGGTGATTGTGTACGCATTACGTGTGTTCGTTTACGTTTGACGCTTTACTTTGTCGTCGATGCATCAGAACTTGATTTGTCTTGCCAAAAAGTATACTTAAAATAAGTCTTGCAATGAATTTCTGCTGATTTGTCGCGATAAAATTTGACGGATGGTGGAGGCATCAGCAGTCTTGCTTGCCCAAGCTTCCTGTTGCTGCGAGACCTGCACACAGGATTCACGAAGGTTTACGAAAATTCGGAAAGTGCGCTTTTAATGGTTAAAAGGCACGCAAGCCGTTTGGCCACAGTCTGATGCAACAACTTTTGACCAATCCGGTTGCTTGTAACTCTGCAGAAACTACTGATGCACCCCGTGAATACTCTTATGCTGACGACTTGATGCAGGGTTGCTTGGTTGAAAGTGACGCAAAACAACTCGTTTTTAAGAGACAAAAAACTTTTGTTTTATGACTCTCAGGTCAACAACAACATGTCTGTTTTACCCGGCATAACCCTGGGAACGTTGATGATTGACACTTGTGACATCGACACGCACGCTTTACAGCGGGTAAGTTGCTTTTGATTGATGAGCACCCGTACGCCGTTGTCCAGATGTAGGGTGCTCTTTTTTTCACAGGACAGTTTTAGTCAGGGCTATAACAGGGCTATGGAAATTAAATTCATTTAGTTAATAAACGTTCAACTATATAAATATATTTAAAGAACTGACCCATTTACATCGCAAATATCTTCCTTGACTGCATTATGACAAGTTGCTTTTCTTCAATTCAGCACGCATCAAATATTGATATACTGTATGTGTGCCGCACTTTTCAGAATTCAACATTTGATTGACATTATCGCCCTAGTAGTCAATCAGGCTCTTGTTGCATTGCACTAAATTCAAGCTCTGGCTGCAAGCAGCGATCACAAAAATTCAATGATTGCAACTTCGCAGCATTTAAAAGTAACACAATATTATCTTTTCAGGCTGTACAAACTTTCCTGCCTTTGTTCTGGGGAAAAAATGACCCCAGCAAAAGCGCTCCCATTCTTGCTGGTGTTGTTGGTGCTGCGTCCAGTGCCGTTTCGATCCAAACTACAAGTCTACTGCAAATCTTCAAGATTCCGCAGGTGAGACCGGGACATATAGTTTTTTGCTTACTGAAAGAGTCGAGCAAACGAGTTAGCTAACCTAGTATAAATGATGAAAACCGTCTAATTGTTTGTTTCGCAAAGTCGATTATGCGCAGTTTTAGTGAAATGCATTCCTGGTTAACCGCACTATTAGCTCTCTTGTGAGTAAAGGTTTGTTTTGATTGCTAACATCGACGCTTGAATACAACCAAAGTAATATTTAAGCGATATTGCCTAAATAAGTCAACTTTCAGGTTGTATTGGTCTTGTGTTTTGCAGCAGCTTAACTGATTTGGTTATGTTTATCTTCAGATCTTAATTTCGCAATCGACTGTTAACAATGAAAGCAGACTGTATAGCTTATTTCAGTTTAAGTTACACGCTATCCAACTTAGGGAAACTTTTGCATTTTTTCTGATATGAGAGACTACTGCTCACACACAGAATAAGCTGAGATTGTAATCGACTTAAAAAGCCAAAGTCGTTTGAAAATAAGGCTTCCGTTGATAAAACAGTCAGCACACGGTCGAAGCACGTAGTAGTTGGAAGTTGGCCTTGAAAATCTTTTGCAACGTGAGTGATCACAGCCATAGAAAGTGCAGCAGGTCTTGGTACAAATCGAAATTAGCAATGGCGACGATGACTGCGACTTTTACTTTCTTGATACTAGCCAGCAAACGCTGCGCGTCGACCATGCACTTTTCTGCGCACACTTGCCCGAATGTTGAAGGGCCGGAAGTCAGTGGTGTGCAGAAGTTGGGGTGCACGCTCACTCCCAAAAGTTTTGATTTGTCGAAAATTCGGGCATAGAATTTTTGACATTTTTTAACAATATTTAATGAAATTATACTTTTTTTATTCAGTGTATAAGCGAAAGTTTATTATGTCATAGAAAACACGTTAAAAATCAACAACTGCTTTCTAGTAACTTCGTGTTTTAGTTTGTGAGTGTTGATGATTAACTGACTCACTTGAAAGTTTGCGCAAAAATGATATAATTAGGACATTTCATTTATGTGCGTTATTACTTTTACGCTGTAGGAAATAGATTGTGTTGTGGGGCACCTGCTTCACATTAGTAGAGTCTATGCCAGGCAAGTACAGAAAAGCTTTGTTTTTAATATTAACTACAGTCAGTGGCGTAGCAAGGGGGGCTGAGGGCCGCGGGCCCCCGGCGGCACTTCTAGGGGGTGGCACTTCGCTGACCAAAAATTAATTTTTGAAAGGTGTTGAAAAGTTCTAGTTTTTCGTTATTATTTTAAATACATTTTTAAATGTTCTACCGCCTTTCAAATTTCATGTTTAGAAGCTCTAGACTGGTAGGCTAGCCTAAAAGAACACGACACGTGCTTTTGGAATGAGTGGGCTGATAAAATGTTTGGGGGCGAAGAGTTTTCTGACAGGGGCCCAAAATTTTTGAACTATGTCCAATACTTTTAAACTACGTCCAAAACATTTTCCCAAGGGGGATGAAAAATTTTCCTGCGCCCCCTATTTACGGGCATGCTTACTTGGGGGGCAATTGTGCCCCAGTCCCTACACCTTGCTCTCCAGACAAAACCATTTCAGCCATCTCAGTCAAAAGTCCTTTGCACAAAGGAAAGANATGACATTCGACCGCAGAATAAAAACGTTAGGGCTCCAGTCGTTTTCGATAATANTGCCCCTTCTCTCAAATTATTATATTGCCCCTCCTCTCAAAAACTGATAAAAATTTTTGCATGAAATCACGGTAAATAATCAAGACTAGCTTAATCCTTTTTCTTGTATCTTTGGTTTCTCAGTAACGCCCCAACTGCACGCCACAATCTCTCCTGACACTTAGGCATTGGCGACGAAGATTTCGCTCCGGCGGCGATAGCTCAGTGGTAGAGTGTCCGCCTCTCAATTGGAAGGTTGTGTGCCCAATTCACAGACACTGAGTGACTCGCCATGGTGTTCCTTGGGCAAGATCGTTCGCCTAAACTGCCCCGGAAAAAAGCATATTTCAGGCTTTGGCATGCCGCTAATTGCCGTCGCCAAAATTATGAAAAACATTTCTTGGCACATTTCATGCTATTTTTTAATGTCCAGTGGGGTATTTTCAATAACTGCCATAAGCTGTAGCCCAGTCATTCGGTGGACCTATCAACATTAAGTTTTGGTGGTAGAAGTGAAGAACTTTGCAAACATAACTTTTCTCAGTTTCAATACAACGGTTGTTTTTCTGCACGACGTAATGGTGCCGGAAATGACGTTCTTGAAGCGGGGTAGTGCAGTTGGTGTGTTTTCATGGGTAACTCTGAGTTCAGATTGTAGGTTTCAACTGCAAGTAGAGTGAATAAGAGCCAGACGATAGGCAACGTGGTTTTCGTGAAGTCGCCTTTGTTCAACAGTACGCTTCAAACATTGGCAGTCATAGAAAAACGTATTTCAACAAGAAAAGTTTAAAAAAGGTGTTGCTCTTATTTGATGAATTTGAGGCAAGAACCTTAGTCTGAAAACCTAACGTAAGGGTAAATGATATGTTTAGATATGATTGTGGTTAACGCTTTTATTAAAGAGTGTTAATCGAAATGGTAATTGTACAGCTTGGCAATGGGTGTACTGAATAAACTTGTTCATCGCAATAACCGTCTAACGCAAAACGTTGTAGTCACTGCTGANCATCCAAAAGGCCTATGTCCCAGCTGGCATGGTTTGGTAATACAGTTTTCAAAATAGACGTCTCTTGGTAACCAGTCCCGTCGCCACGGGGGCTTTGGTGGGCTTAGCCCCCCNAAAAGGTACAAGTCCCCCAAAATTGAATTATGAAACACTATACATCAGTGGATTTTTTGTCAAATTTTGGAATGTCAGTCCCCCCTGCACAAACGCAATCTCCCGATTGAAGACCTTCTGGTGATGGTTCTGTTGGTAACAAACAAAGGCAAGGCATAACACTATGCACGTGTAGTTGCAAGAAGTCCAACACAACAGCAAGACCAAGTGAGCAGGTCACGATGAAGACTGCAAGCAAGTGCTTCTCAACCATGCACTGTTTTAAACCTGTATAAAATATTTTTTCAGAATGGGTCCCTGCACCTGTACAGGGCTCCGCGCAAGTGCCCACAGTGTTAACGTTCAAAGTCTTCCATATGATCTAAGAGGATTAAATCACTACCTAAACGTGAAGTGTACAATGAAACATTCTTCACACCACTGCGATCATATTATCAGATTTATTATATAGCCTGCTATACGCAGTATATGTACTATTTTTAGTTAAGACGGAGATGCTACACGAAATTTTAACATGCATAAATGTTTACATTTGTAAGGGACGTATGCTGCCATCACATCCCTTAATTTTTCCGTTTGATCCCCTGGAATGAGTAAACTATTAAAAATGTCACACGGTGAGCTTACCGGAGATTTGAAAACCAACATGGAGGAAAATTTGANGAAACATGTGGGGTTCGTATATGGCTATGCAAAGAAAGCAAATAATAGAAAAATTAAAGATGAGCAAGGTGGCGACAAGCAGAAAAAGCAAGAATCATAATCGACAATCAAAAACAAGACACATTTCAGTTTGTTAGTGTTTGAATGCGATTTCGAAGATGCTTTATTAATTCTTATATCTTTAAATTAGCACGAAACATGAACTTCCATTTAAAATTTTTGTAAGCAAATTTGAGGGGTGGAAAGGATGGTACTTTTATGGTCGGTCCCGGGCGGCACTTTGCCTTGCTACGCCACTGGCTACAGTGTTTGCGCATGAACACATTTTTCCATGCAGTTTGTTGCATATATGTGCATTTGAACAGACAATGTTGTGAGACTTATGCCACAGTCATAATAATATAAATAATATGATACGTGCCACATATATCACGTATATATCTTCACAGAAGGAAGCAGGTTTGGGGGGAAAGTATATCGCATAAATGTTTTTCAGGCAAATTTGGGGAAATAAGGGCAAAATATCCTTTGTACCCTGCTCCTACACCTATGCCAGAAGTTCATGTTGACGTTAAAAAAGTAACATGTTTCGTTCGTACAAACTATAAAGCTTTGCCTTAATTTAAATTTATTTTCTTATAAAAAGATTCAAGCTTTTGTTTATCCCTAAACTAATCTGCTTTCATTGTATATAATTCGTCACGTCATATTATACATGTATTACGTTTACTGCTGTTAGAAACCTGGTTGACGTCATCCAAACCTGTCACGTTATCGTCTAAGCCAGGCGTCCCAATCTTTTTTACTCCTACACCCACTAGCGTACGGAGGGGGGAGGTCACTGTGCCATGGCCATCCCCTCAGACCCTAAAAATAAAAAAATGTAAAAAAGTATTGTCTAAAACTTGCTTCCAGAATGCACAAAAATGCGTATTTTTAGGTGCAATTTTGCAAACTTTTCCCGGGGGCACGTCCCCGGACACCCCGAGAATGGTCGTGCCTTTGGCACTTCCCTTAAAGTTGATTTGTGACGTCACACGATTTTGACGAAACTTGGCCTCCCCCTCGGAAATTTTCTGCGTACGTCACCGCCTGCACCCCTAACAAATTTGTTCTGATCTCGCACCCCTTACAATT
>JGI24159J19872_10007777_pt1 | contig 14040 bp, 9 predicted proteins | sample Ectturendosymbi4_FD_19872 | JGI IMG/M metagenome (IMG submission 19872) | reverse complement strand
CGAAGTTGCACCTTGCTTGCTAAAGTATAAATCATCATAACTACCTTCAAATAAAAATCATCATAACCACCTTCAGAACCACATCAAATCCACTTCATCATTAAGTTTGGCAAACCATCAAAGCTCCAAAATTTTCCTAAACATCAGATTCATAGCTGCTCTGAAAGCATGCGCAGTGACGTACATCATCCAGTGCGAACGCTGGATTTCCGTCCCATTGTGACGCAACTATAAAGTGAGAGCGAAGTCGGAAAGTTTGCAACCCTGGCTAACTGAAAGCATTGTGACGCAGCCGTAAGATAAACGCATGCGGGCGCTGACTGTGGAGACAGAAGTTCCGCCTTAAAACGTCACTAAGGTTCGAACTACTCGCTTTGCGAACCATGGTGATCTTGACGAGAGTTCGCAAATGGGTAGCAGTCATAGATGGAGGAACCCGGGACCGGGTAGGCACAGGCCCATCCACTTCTGTCAAGCAAATGTGTAAAAATTGAAGACTTTGAGATAATTCTGCTAAAAAATTTTCATTACCAGGCCCTGGGCCCCCCACTTTAAAATGGTTCCCTTCACACCAGGCGATAGGCCCACCAACTTCTATAAAAAGTTTCCTCCATCACTGGTAGCAGTTGCTGGCATTCGACATTTTGTAAATTGTAATCTATAGCATCCGCTGACATTTGACATCTCGTAATTATTGCGTAACATTCCGACCTCAATTTTGGCGTCCCCTAAACGCTGCGCCCGGGGGCAGATGCCCCCCCTTAGTTACGCCACTGCTGAATGCTGTTTACACAATTTTTTATTTTTAGGGTCTGCGGGGGGGGCCATGGCACAGTGCCCCCCCTTCCGTACGCTAGTGCTTGATCGTAACATCCAGCAACGAAACACATCTCACAACGCTCAGTTTAAAATAGACGCAAACATTTCTTTTTCATCCGTCTTGCATTGGAATTATACATCACCTCCACACTGCGTAATCTCTCTTGTGAAAACATATAATGAGGAAATTTAGAGCCTGGTTCAGCGTGTGATTGTGGTGTGAAGAGCTATATCCCCGTTGCGAGAGATAAAGTATTCAAAATATCACTAAGTTACAGTTGCTCTGACCAAACCTCCGAAATTACACAATACCTTAAATAATTTCCACACAAAGTAAAAACCCTGCAACTTGTGCCGTAACCAAAATTCTTTGCAACACCAGTTTTGCAGATATATCTTGTTGATTTTATCGAAACACAACATTCAACAAATTGTCGCACTTTAGCATTTGGCGAAGAAAAAGTCACAAGTTTTGAAATAAGCTCTCGCGTGATTGCAAATTGACTCCAACCTCTTGGCTGACCCTGGCAGAAAGCAAGATCTTAGAAACGTACTTCGCCGCTTTGACAAGAAAAAAATCCAAAATAACGCAATTTCGACTTTCGCTCAACTTCGTGCATTTATTTCGGACTTATCAGATGACACACTACAGTTGCAAATCTAAGCTTCGCACCTTTACCAGTCCTGTCCTTGCCTCTTTTGTCAAAGAGCAAAAGAATTAACGGAAAGCAAAGCAGATTGCAAACTCACAAAAATTTCAGTTTTTGCAGTGTAGTCATGGCAGTGATTTATGACTTCTTTCAACCAAAATAGTGCTAAAAGATTAACTCACATCAAGTGACATATCTTCCTATCCGTGAACAGCTCCAACTGTCAGTCCGCTACACCAACATCCACACAACTATGCATCAAAAAACAAAGGAAAAAGTGCCGTGAATGAATGTTTCAAACGTGTTAAACCCGGTGACTGGTTTTGCAATTATGCTGACGGGTTTCAGTCTGGTTCATCGCCTGAAAACCGGATCCTTGTCACTCACGTTGCTAACCCCATTGCAGGCAATCAGCCTCAGGGCATCGAACACCCGGTTGTCATTCAAAAGCTTCGCAAGTGCGGACAATCGCTGATACGAACGATGCTTCCTCTTTCCTTTTCACAACATCACAAATTGACAACCGCATGCTTCACCTTTCGGTTGTATTTTTTAAATTGGTGTTTTGAGATTGCTAGCAGGCTTTACTGTGTGCGTTCTCAAAACATATGTTTGCACTTAAACAATTACAAGTACTTCAACTAATCATCTGTAAAAATTCAAATTTTAGCATTCTGTGTTGAAAAAATAAGATTTTGCAATGAAAACGCAAAAGCAATTGAAAATTACTTTGCAGTACTTTAGGATTAAAAGTACACCAACATGAAATTAAGAGTATTTCATTGAAAAGATCGATAAAACTCGTTGCAGAATAAAATGGAATCCTCTCACTGTTTGAAGGTTTTGATAAAAGGGGATTTTTTGTTTTTGATTCGTTCACTTTCGTGTTTCATGTGAAAAAAGATTTAAAATTGTCACACAAGGTGTAAATGCAGAATATATGGATTTGATTCTTGCAACAATGCAAACTTCCACAGGAGTTTCACAAATGCAGCAGAAGTCTGTTGCTATTCCGTTTGAAGCGGAACACGCAGTCTGCCCCGCTTGTCGTTCGAACTTCCGACCGAGGAAGTGATTAAAGCCAATTGCTCGCTATCTGCGCCTTAAACGATTTGACCAAAGAACCGCCTCCCTCGTCATTTCTGATCGAGGCATTTTGTGTTTCGACTTTCACATCAGACACATTCATCTGATGCAGTTCCCTCTGACTTAGCCGAATGCCATGTAGTGGCACTTGTGTGACCACTACATGTACAAAACCTAAACAGACGTCTGCTTTGCCAATGGTTTGCTTTCTGCCACTAGTGTTCGTTATGTGTATTTGTCTTGTCAATTATTTCCAGCATTTTGTCATTTTGTAAATGTGACCGCTGGAGCTCAAGATCGGGAAGCTGCAGAATAGCATCGGGAAGAAATTGAGATTTTGTAGGTGGCGTCATATCAGGGGCAGGTTTAAGCTTACGTCATCGGGCCCTGAACCCAACGCCAAAGGGCAATTTATGGTTCTTAAATAAAACTAGGCGAAAAATCCGCATCTTTAGAGCCCTTGATTAAGCTTCTAGCATCCGTGGTTAGCAAGTTATGGCCATATTTTATTCAACGTTTCGATTTATGCGTAAGCCATCGATTCTGCGTCCAGATCTATAGCTGGAGTCAATTTCCGAAGAAACTTGATGCAGTCAGAACTTCAAGTTCATAGAAAGTGTCTGAGGAGTTTAGAGGAAGGTGTTGTGCGGTTAAAAGTAAAACTGTTTCGGTCCTTGGGCTCAATCACAATAGCACGCGTAAGAAGTTATGACCTAAAAAACACAAAATAAACAAACAAATATTTCATTAATCCCCCAGGGAGTAGTTTTATAATTTGTTGTTTTTAGACCATAACTTCCATACGACAAACGCTAGGACAAGCAAGGTTTCTGAAGATGCGGATTTTCGCCTAGTTTTTAAAAAGCACGAAGCTCCCTTTTGCGGTTGAGGCTCAGGGCCCAATGGATGTGGGCCAGCTAAAAGCCTAAAATACCCCTTTTGTGACGTCACCCACAAAATATCTCAAATCCAAAACTTGCCACTTTTTTAATCGCAGACTTCCGCATCCTTCGAGGGTTTGAACAGCTCTCTAGCTCCATCGGCCGGCAAGTTACGACTGGATGAAGTCACTGGAACTATAGTGGCTTTGTGGTCCAATGAGGGAATTGCAACGATTGTTTCAAAGCCCAAGTATCTAAACAGCGGGCAGTGTTTGACTCCACTTCTGCTGTTTGACGATTGTTGACTTATTCCAATCACGAGTCTCATTAAAATGCGGGAATCAGCAGGAATGTATTGCTAACATAAAAGGTGTGGGAACGCACCAAAAAAATAGCCATTTTAAAACAGCTTCAAACTCATTTTAAAGCAAAACGTGAATAAGGTGTGGGAACGTCGTTACTGCCCCACTACACTCCTGGGAAGTACGTAACCGAATAAGCCACGTCTTCCAGTGCACCATGTAGCCTGCCTGCTCCTTTCTACACTTATATTCTGCTCTTAGTTCCATACTCGACGCGAATGAATTCCAGTTGCAACGTCACTGTTTCAGATCAACGTAATAATATTAACTGAAAGGGTTTCCCAACTTGCCCGTGACCTTTAAGCAGACAACCGCGCCACCCCCCACGCATTCCTTCTAACATCATGCAGTTTATGTTCGGGGCCATCTGCCATGTCACATAAATGTAACCAACATACACAGGATTTGGGTCAAACCTCTGTTGCAATCGGTCCCCACAGCAAATGCAAGAATCCTCAACAGCAGCACCCTCTCGACCAGGGCTGTGGAGTCGGAGCCCAAGCAATTTTTGGGGGCTGGAGCCGGAAATTTGGGTTCAGGTTCCACAGCCCTAGTTTGTGGGGCAAGTTTTACAAATAATACAATGCTTTTTCTTTCCAATGGACCAAATTATTCTGGAGCTCAGTGGCGTAGCCAACCCAATTTTTGACTTTTCAAGGCAACAACGTTTTGTTTGAGATGCCGCTTCTAAAAACACAAAATCATTAATATGCTAAAAACTTGGGGGGCATGGCACCCTGGCTACGCTTATGCTGGAACCGGAGCCAAAAACTTTTGGATGCCTGGAGTCGGATCCTAAAATGCGAGTCCCGGTTCCACAGTCCTGCTGTCAACGTTACGAACATTCTACTGTTCGCCTTCTTATGTCCAGAACCACAGGTCGTCATAAAGTCATTTATTGCGCACGAATGACACCAGTGACCTCACAGTCGCAACACAACCAGAAAAACGCCACCTACTTTTCTACTTGCAACACTGGTTTCGCGAAACCACAAGCTTTGCTGATGAAGTCAGACTAGCAACGGAACTGGAAGCCTGTTCGTGATGAAGCTGGTTTCGGAAAGGAAAGTAGATAAACAACAGTTTGTACCTTGTTTCGTACCGATTTCGTATCGGTTGCGGAAGGGCAAAGTAGATGCGGACGGATCCGGTTAAGTAACATATCCCAGTGAACTTTTCAATGGTGATATGGATCGTAAATGCCTTCAATGGAGAGCCAACTATGCAACGGGGAGCAGGTAACCGATATTTTCATCAAATTTGAACGACAATGAGAGCTAACGCACCAGCATGCTGTGCTGGCTCAAGACAGTTCTACGCCCTGAGCAATGTCCTCTCTAAGCTGCGCGCCTGGGCAGATGCTGAGACCCTCTGCGGAGCTGCAACAAAATCTGTGATCCAGCGCACCCGCTTGTTTTTCCGCGCGGCATTATTAAAAATTAGAGGGAACATTGGCCCCGAGAAAGATTAAATATTTACGCCACGGCAAAACGTCGCACTAAAACATTCTGGACGTGGAAACCAAGAAAACGGATTCGGCCACCTGCCACTTGAAGGCTGCTCTCCACGCGGCCTAGTGCAGCGGTCCCCAAACTTATTCGAGTCGTCACCCAAATCAGGGTAGTGATGTCTTATTATCCTCAATATTTCGCAGTGATCGCTCACAATTCAGAACATCATTGTGGTTTCGGTTCTGCGCTACCCCCCCGGATAATCACATATTACCTCCACTCTGGGAAGCACCGGTCCTGGTGCCAAGACAACTTCTGAAGTTTATTCAAAGAAAAAATAGATCAACAAAGCTGGGGGTGTGTTCTCATTTTCCATTTTCCGAAGGCCCGCGTTTGAATTTCAAAACCCATGTCCTATTTTCACTCAACATTCTACTGTTGTTAAACCAGGTTTATTTTAAGGCGTTTTAGTGACCCGATTCGGGTCCCCAGAATCAGAGAAAATTATCATCGGATCCCTAAAATCAGAGAAATCGGGTCCCTACAGATCCATACCGGGTACCTAACACCTGGCTGAACAGCAGGTTTTTGATTGCACTTTTCTACGAAGATGAACTGTCACAAAACGGTGACATCAGCCACAGTGCTGTGGGTCATTACACGTCACGCTTCTTTCGGTCATCAGCAGCCAATTCAACTTTTTTCTTTGCTTCTTTTAAAACTTTTTCCACCTTCTCTTTAAGCAGCAGCGCCAAACGCGTCATCAACTCCATCTGTAATCCGAAACCTTGTTCGGACGCGTTCGCGCCGAAAATCGATCCGAAATGTCGCGAAATTTTCCGAACGCTCAATGCGTGTAGAGACTGGCAGCGAAGACAATGTCCCTCTTGATCAATTCCGAACATTTCTCCATCTTCGCGTAGAGGTTCGGATCGCCGATGACGCGCGCAGCGTTTCTTACGTCACGGCAAGTCTCATTCAGCCGCTGGATTGTGCGAACAATCATACCTGAACGTCACAAAGCATAACTTTTTACGTACCTTCAATTTGTTTTACACACCCTTGCACTGCTGGTGAAAGTGGCTGGCAACGAGCTCTAAAATTGGTTTAAATTGTCAGTTTTTTGTTGTTGTTTTCTTTAAATAAAAACACAATTGCTTAAAACCTTTAGTATTTGAACCGGAAACACCAGCAACTGGCCGAGTACAAGAGAGGAACAAGTTACATCCTTGATGACGTGATTTGCCACCATTGCTCGAATGAAGAACATCACGCAGGTATTGTCTGGTGATGGTGTTTTTGGCAAACGAGGTATTTGGCGAACAACAAGTGTTGGCAGTGGCGCTAACACGGCAATCATTTTCAGCAAGCGACTCGATTTGAATGCGAAAGTTCAATGGACATTTTACAAGAAGGTTTGATGCGAAACATAAAGTTCATATATATTTACTACCACGTAGACTTCCCCTTTTCCTTTATGAGAAAGGTTTGGTCGCAGTTCTCAAATTGCGTTCTGCATCTTGCAACAATATTGTCCGTTCATTTGCATATCACCTGATCTAGAACTTCCACCCTCTTTAATGCTATATCTTATCCCAGCGTTTCATCCTTTCAAAATTTTTTAAATAAACTTTGCTATTTCAACCGGTTCACACGATCGCAGGATGCTCTGCTACTTCAGCGTTGAACCAACCTTCTTGAACCGATGTGAGGTTTGTGATATCTTTGAACGAGGTGCCCTTGGCCCATTCGTACACGACCTCCACCAGGCCGAACCTGAGCTGGGCCACGAACTCATCCACCGGTTGCCGCACCCCCAACTCGTACTGAGTACCCCCAACCATTGTCGCGACGTCTATGATCCGAGACATCCCCTGAAATAAACAGAAAGGTGAAAATGAAATGTACACCAGAGTGGTTTTCACAAATGCAAGGCAATGAAGAGGTGTTATTACCGGGATCCAAAAAGTTTTTCAAGCTGGAATCGGAGCCTGAAATTTGGGTTCCGGTTCCACAGACATAGTTTGTGGGGCAAGCGAGTTATGCAAAAATTACAATGGTTTTTGGTTTCATTTGTACAAATTGTTCCGGAACCGGAGCTTGAAATTTCAGTTCCGGCTCGACAACCCTGGTTTTTACGCTGTTAGCAAGACACGGTTTAGCGCAAGGCATTATGTTAAAAATGTACTAATGTTAAAAGGAGTCATGCGGGTTTTGTGTGACTTGTAAACCAACTATTTGTTTCTGATGCAGTTTGTTGAGATTATTGACAATCAAAGAGAATGAACTGTCAACAAAAACGGATCCTACTAAATATCTGGCAACTAAAACGGATCAAGACAGCACTTAAATGGAGGAATTGCATTGTTTAAAAAAATGTAGCCACACTTTTAACAATGTTTTTACACAAGCGAATGCTGCTGACGACTCCGAAGGACTTCTTCAAAGGTCAGTTGCAAAAACCGAAACTTTCTGAACGATTGCGAAAAGCCCTTTTCTCCCAAACCTCTTTCAATCTGGAGGTGAACGTCACTTCTTCGATGTCGACACGTTGCTGGAAGACGGCGCAAGAGAGCAGAGCGACGATTTCAGCCGGATCCATGGCGGAGAAGACATTCTCGAACACGAGCTCGGTCAAAACGATTTCGTGGCTTGATATCTCACACGCCACCCTCCCCTTCAGTTGGACGGCGCCGCTGTGGTCGATGTACCTCAAGCGCTTCAAAACCTGGGGGGGGAACTCGATGGTAACAGGTTGCAATAAGATTTAAGTCGCAGCAACAAAAATTCCACCAAAATGAACCTAAAAACTTCCAAGTGAAAAAAAACACATAAAAACGGGATTTGACGCAGAAATGCAAACCACCGATCACAGATGACGTCACGTAAGCTGCAAAAATCTTTTAGCTTTGAGTTAAAAAGAATAAGACCTTTTGATGACAACAACACATTATTTCGCGGACGTCTGGAACCGAATCTGACCTGAACTCGCTGTTGATACTCGGGCAGCAGATGGAGACTCGCTTCACTGAGTAGATACTTGAGTTGGCTCAACTCGCGCTTCAACTTCAAGTACGACTCGACATCGCCAACCTTCAACAACATGCACGGGAACTTATATTTTTTCAGAGAAACGTAAAAAATAAGATGATGTTGCGTCGGCAAACTCCTTGTAAATAACTGGGCTGGAAACCAACGCGTCGAAAGGGGGAGGCATAACGTTGCAGCAAAGTTGCTGGAAACTGCAACTTGTGGTTGATGGAAACTTGGCGCGGAGCAAAACAATGCATCTCTATTCTATGTTAAGACCTTTAATGAAACTTCCGTCTCATCAGAGAAAAGCCACGTAAGCGAAATGAACGAGTTACCCGCGCCAAAATCTCTGGGCAGTTCAAACATTTTGCCTCGAACCAGTCTCAAGATATATCGATTTCAACCAAGATTGCTTCTTGCGATTATATCACCGAAGTTTGTTGTGTTTCGAACGTTTGACATTGAACCGAGGTCGAAAAGCAGCATTTCGTTCGGATTGGAAGATATTTTCAGAGCAGCTCGAAACGCCGCAGGGTACAACGTCACAACGCAATTCATTGTTTGCAAATAAATACCATTTTTAGATTGTCGGCGCGAGTTCTTGTGAAACTTGAAGCCAAGCAGTGGATACGCGCAGTGTCTGCTCCTCGTCCTGCTCCGGTTGCATGAGGTTATTTTTATTGTCAGCTTGCCATTGGGGGGTGGACCCCCCCTTTCCAATACCCCTCTGAATGCGTCGCAACAACATCGGAATGGATGACCACGTAAGCAACGCCTCACTCACAGGCCTAAAACCAGGTTTTTTTTAAAGGTGTTTTAGTGACCCGATTCGGGTCCCTAGAATCAGAGAAATTATCATCGGGTCCTTAGAATCAGAGAAGTCGGGTCCATACCGGGTACCGAACATTTTTCTTAAAAAAAAACCTGCTAAAACAGAAACTGTGACGGTAATGTGAACCTGTTTTTCATTTCGCTGAGGACGTTTCGGTCATTTGTCCCAGAACTGAACTAAAACTCACCGTATATTTTTGGACATTGTGACCGATTTGACTTAATTTTACTCGGTCATTCAAAAAAGAATCGGTCTGTGAGCGTAAAAAACGCCAGGCATCACCCACTGATGAACTGCTCCCAATCATAGCAGTACACAGCTACTCACAATCATTTTTACGGAATTAACAGGCGCAACAAAACGCTGAACTACGCGATGTCACTTTTAATAATATTCTAATCTTAACCTGGGCGTTGAAGCGAGGCAAGCTGGTGCAGGTGAAGGCAGACGCAATGCTGTCCTCCAAACTACGCATGCGCATGACCTCTTCGACCAGGTCAACTTGGTTCACGTTGAGGTCAGACAACAGGTCAAGGGGAGTCAGGCCCGCGGGATTCCTTTCGACCAATAAGAGCAGCTCCTGCCCGGCAACGCTCGTCGACTGGTCAGGCGGATCGTTGCTAGGAAACAAGCTCAAACGTAAACAACCTTATTTGGAAATAGGAGCAACGTTCAAACCAAGCAGATAAAAAAGAACATGATCAGTAAATAAAGACGTTACTGAATCAAATTAACAGCATTATGTTTATTGTCTTTCCACTGCTTCAGCAACTTTCTGCTTTTTGCAGCAAGTCTTTGATACGTACCTGAACCTGGGGATTTCCCGGCGTTTGTGATCTTCAATGATCCTGTTCGCATTCAACTGGAAAGTGCTGGTTGTGACGTAAGATATGTCTTGTGCCTTGACGTTGATCACGGTCTAAGAAAATATTTTGTTGGAATCAGATTATATAATATTAAGTCAAAGGACCTTCGTGAAAAGCGGGTCTGCATTAGGGTTAAAATGTCCGGGTGTATTCCATCATCAAAACACTAATTTCGAAACATCAACTAATTAACGACACAAGAAAGCAGATTTAAACAGGAATGCGAAATCACTAGGGCAACCTATTTTTTGACCTAAAAACTTAAAATTTAGACTTTATAAATGCCAAATTTTGACCTATAAATATTCTGCGTTTGCAACTGCAAAATAATTCAGCCTTAGGTTAACCAGAAGCATATTCATCCACTCTTATGCTTCGAAATTTTTAAATATTTGGTTGTTTAACTCAGGGGATGATATATTGATAAGTACATAAATAATTACGGTAGAGTCAAACCTGAGAACATCATAATGTTGAAATGTTGTATGCATAATGGATTGAGCACCTACCAAATCAAGTATAGTAAGACCACATTTCTTGCCTTACCATGCCTATCCTACATANTATTCAATCGTCCAGTAGTGGGCAAAACAGCATTATTACGCCAGAAGTCGCAACAAACCCACTATTATTACAGAATTGCAAATAAACTTGCAAAAGCACATCAATATCTGTTGTTGTAGTTTCAATAAAGTATCGATGAAGAGAAATAAACTCTGCTGCAAGAAAATTTTGACCTAATGATGAATTTTGACTTTTTTTGACCTAATAACTTGGGATTCCCTCATCGTATGAGCGTGAAATTTGGTTTGTGGACGTTTCATGAACTTTCAGAACGGCAGAAAAATTTTGACTTTGTTGACTTTTGGTTGCCCGAGACATCACATTAGGAAAACATCAAATGAGGCGTTTACCGCATTTAGATCCCACGGTTTTCCTCAACGCGAAGATTTTCAAGAGGTCAACGTTCCTTGTGGACACAATTGAAAAACGCCAAACGGGTCATAAAATATTAAAAACCGCAATCAATGAACGGGTCCTGGTTGAATAAACTATATGGGAATGGTCTGTGTAAGCGTTCCAGTTCAGTGGTTGCAGCCAATCACGGCGCTCCGTTCTGACCTGACTTGCCGTCGATTCAGGTCGAAACAGAGTTTTCCTGAGCAAGGAGACCGGATGCCATTCGTTGTGCTCGCTGCTTTCGGACGGAGCAGCCTTTTCTGTCAAAACCAATACAGTGTAGGTGCTCTCTGACCGCGACGAGTTAATCTGCGTACAACGAACAATATCATCTATTCATGCAGGCCCGCGTAACAATGACCAGTGGCGATTTACAATGAAGCGACTGTACAACGAAGACGAGAACGACATTAGGGTTGCTACTGGCAACGCTTTTGCGGTTTTCATTCCAGATTTGCTGAAGCAAGTCTTTAAATATATAAATGTACTGACTACAGCTGTTAAATTTTGCAGTGAATATAAACACCATAGTGCGGGTAGCAGAGAAGACAGGTTAGTTTTTGGGTTTATTTTGTCGGTCATTTTCCGCCATAGACCGAATTTTCTTTTGAAATGATCGAAAAAAAATTTTCAATTCGGTCATAACATCCGAAAATACAGACTAGTGAACACTGTCACGGCAAGTTTCAATAAAATTATGAGACAAATGACCGAAACGTCCCGGCGAAAAAAGAAACCCCTCGCGTTCGCTTGAAAAGCAAAGCGTTTATTTCACAAACTCTTTTCTTGCATCCATGAAAAACTGTGTCAATCGAAAAAGTCCTTTCTCAGCAAAGAATCAGACACTAAAGAAATTATGAAGTATATATTTCGCCTACGATGTCAGCTCTTACTCAAATAGAATCATTAAAAACTCCCCCCAACCTTCAACGTCACAGCCACGTGTTGCTTGTATTGTTCCATGTCCAGCACCACCACTCGCCCGGGCTGCATCGCGCGCATGGCGGCGTTGCCACGCAACGTTTCCTGTTGGACGTGCGCGCGCAACTCGGCGAGTTCATGACAGGCGTCGAGGTAACGCTCGTAGTCGGTTCGGTTCAGGAGTTCGGTAACCTCGTACCGTTGGTCGATCTCCTCCTGGAGCACCTTGATCCGGTCCTCCTGCGACTTGGAGTCCTTCCTGGCGTGAAACTCGGAGAAGCTCCTCTTCATCACTTCCTCCACTCGCAGTTGCTCCACGCGGAGGAGGTTTAGTATCATGCCTGGCGGTAGACGCGCTCTTCACTATGACGTGCGACGAACGAACAATCAAACAGGCACTCCGAAATCGCATGCTATCTGCCATTCACTCCCGCACGGGCGATGTTTAGATACTGGTCGACTGACGAAGTTTTAAGTTGATATCGATACTTCTATCACAGCAACCACCTCTGAGACATGGTGTCTACCCCAAACTTCAAATAATTACAAAGAGAGTTACTTTTTTCATGGAATACCACAGCAACGACTCCAAAAAAATTATCAGTTTTTTGCATCGTCATAAGATTTTCAACAAATCGTTGGGGGGGGTCACAACGAACGTCATAAACCATTGAATTCCCATGACGTCATAAACCATTGAATTCCCATGACGTCATAAACCATTGAATTCCCATGACGCTCAGAGCAGCAATAAACCCGCTCGTTATGGAAGAAATCGCTTCCATAACAACAGTACTTGGGGTGGGGCTGAAGCAGCAGTTTGTCAGACAAGAGCAGTGACGAAGATTAACAACCGGGTTTCGCTTTTACGCGAGCCTGCAATGCAGGTTAAATCAGGTTTGGGGAAGATACAATATTTACTATCACGTGTCGCATGAATTGCGGATTATCGCTGGCGGGCAGCAAAAATTAACTAAAATTTCATTTTCAAATTCTACCTTACCTAAAGCAAGGAGAGGAAACTATGTCAAGGAGCGAGAGGCACTTCTCTTGGCTTACTGTCCGCATATCTGTTTATCACAGAGTTTAGTTTTGCTCGATGTTGTACTCTAACGTGAGTAAAGATAATTCTGATGCGTCCCATACCAAACGTTCACGCGGGCCGCAGGTTCCCTATCCCTGCTGTGAAACGTTTCTTTCTCCAGAAAACTTGCTGTTTTTGCGAAGAAACCTGAAAAGGCAAGTTTGCCTTCGCGTCCAGGCCAAGGCCAGAAACAAGCGACCAAACATCANATCATACATTTTTTTGCATTTCTGCTTTCCTCTTCATCATGACGACACAAGATATAAAAACGAAAAACGCTATAAATGNAAACAGGAACACCAATTACTCGCCATCTTGTGTAAAAAGACAAGAACTGAAACTACGAAAAATGATTAATTCGGCACCACTTTCACCAACAAGTGACGATTAAAAAAATTGTTTCGTAATCGTTCTTGAATTATTATTAGGACTTGACTCCTATTCTTGCATCAAGCAAAATTCCGGGGGGAACTAATTTATTTCAAAAACAGAATCGCAAAAAAACGTTATTTTCCTGTTTGGCCCATCATCCACTGTTTGGTCGCTGGAACATCTTGCCACCGGAAATTTACGTGACGCGCGAATGCGCTGGTGCGAGACACCGACCGGTACCAGTGACGACGTATGAACGTCGTGCGACTTACTCGTCTGGAGAGTTGGCCACTACGTCATCGGCTGAACTCACCGTAGGTCAACCGGAACTGTGACTCCAGCTTCGTGGGCCTGCCCAGCATCATGTAGTTCAGCTCGGACGCTTCGGGGACATCCCCCTGATCAAGAAAAAAGACGAAGATGATCGCTTACGCGGCATGCCACGGGAGGCCGACTTTGGACCGTTGCTTCTTTTTGGGTATAAGGAGCCGGAACAGCAATAACTGTCTGAATTCAAATCACAAAACCACTAACTTTTTAGCACTGGTGTAGGAAGTGGGGGGTGCAAGCGATCTCCCCAAAACTTTCGATTTGGTGAAAATCCGGGCAAAATCTGTGGAAATTTGGGCAAAATGTGTGAATACCTTCGCAAAATGGCTGTATGTGCTTTGATTTTACAAAAATGGCACCCGAAACGAAAGTGCAGACGTTTTTTTTTTTTGG